>Ga0157372_10000839_pt1 | contig 33305 bp, 37 predicted proteins | sample C55metaG_FD_115307 | JGI IMG/M metagenome (GOLD analysis project Ga0157372, IMG submission 115307) | Corn rhizosphere microbial communities from Kellogg Biological Station, Michigan, USA - C5-5 metaG | ecosystem: Host-associated > Plants > Roots > Rhizosphere > Soil | place: USA: Michigan...
GACGAGGCCAACCCGCAAGTAATCGGCCTTGGCGATGCCAAGCTCCTGGATGATCGTCGGCATCCAGAAATTCACCCCGTAAAAGCAGACCAGGCCGCAGAAATAGACGGTGGCAAAGCCCCAAATGCGCGGGTGCACAAAGACGGCGCCGGCGCGCAAGGCGGCGGAGCCCTGCTTCGCCGCCTCGTCACGCGCAAGCCGGGCGATCACCAGGGCGCGTTCGCTCTCGCTGAGCCAGCGCGCCTTGTGCGGCCCGTCCGGCAACAGCGCCAGGAAGAGTATCGCCAGCACCAGTGCCGGGAGGGCTTCGAGTAGGAATAGCCACTGCCATCCGTGCATGCCCAGTTCGCCGTCGGCGAATTGCAGGATCGCCCCGGAAACCGGCGATCCGATCAGGTTGGAAACGGCGACACCGCTCATGAACAACGCCACCATGCGGGCGCGGTAATCGGCCGGAAACCAGAACGTAAGGTAGAGGATCACGCCTGGCTAGAACCCCGCCTCGGCCGCGCCGAGAAGGAAACGCAGGACATAGAAGCTGAATTGTGCGTCGCTTGACCCGAAGGCCGCCGCAACCGGCCCCCAGCGCATCGCGCCGACGAACACGAACGCGGCCGAAATCAGGCCCCAGGTGAACATGATCCGGGCCATCCAGATCCGCGCGCCGACCTTGTTGAGCGCGAGGTTGCTTGGCACTTCGAGCACGAAGTAGCCGAGAAAGAAGATCCCCGCGCCGAAGCCGTAGACCGCGTCGCTGAAGTGAAGGTCGCCGGCCATCTGCAGCTTGGCGAAGCCGACGTTGACGCGGTCGAGAAACGCCGCGACGTATCCGGCGAAAAGCAAGGGAATCAGCCGCCAGGTGATCCTGGCGAACGTCGCCTGCTCGAACGCCTGATCGTGCGCCGCGTCGATGCCCTCGTCCCCCGGCTCACGGGCTGACAGGTCCGCCGGGACGAGTCAATCAGCGGCGCGAGTGGATGGTGTTCTTGCGCATGAAGAAGACGAGCGGCACCGACAGCAGGCTGAGCCACATCATCAGGTAGAAGTCGTCGATGTAGGCGACCATCGCCGCCTGCCGGGTGACTTCCATGTTGGCCATGGCCGTCACCGCGTCGCCGTAGCCGGCGAACTGGCCAAGCGACGACAAATCGAACATCGAGCTGACGCTGGGCGTGACGTGCTCGGCCAGCGCGCTGTGGACCTTCTGCGTGTTGCGTGCGAGCAAGGTCATCGCCACCGAGATGCCGACCGACGAGCCGATGTTGCGGGTGAGGTTGAGGAGGCTGGATCCGTCCGTGCGCAGGTTCGGTGGCAGCGTGGCGAAGGCGGTCGCGTTCAGCGGGATGAACACGAGGCCGATACCGAGGCCCTGAACCATGCCCGACATGGTGATGCTGTACTGGTCCACCTGGAGTGACCAGTGGGCCATCCAGCTCATCGACCAGGCGCCAATCAGGAAGCCCACGGCGACGATCCACCGCGCGTCGAAGCCCTTGCGCATGAGGAAGCTCGACAGCTGCATGCTGATGAGGATTCCGACGCCGCGCGGCATCAGGATCATGCCGGTGCCGATTACGTCGTAGCCCAAGAGCTGCTGGAGCATGAGCGGCAGCAGGGCCATCGTACCGAACATCACGACGCCGATCACGATCATGAACAGCAGCGCGATGACGAAGTTCATGTCGGCGAACAGCGCGCCGTGGAACAGCGGATTGCGGGACGTCGCGAGGTGGATGGCGGCGATCCATACGGACGAGATCGCCACGGCAAGCTCGATCCAGATCTCGACCGAGCTGAACCAGTCGGCTTCGTTGCCGCGGTCGAGGAACAGCTGCAGCGAACTGAGCGCCAGCGCGATCATGGCGAAGCCGAACAGGTCGAACCGGCGTTTGCGGATTTCACGAGAGGGCATCTGCGCGAGCAGGATGGTCAGGGCGGCGATGCCGACCGGCAGATTGACGTAGAACACCCACCGCCAGTTCCAGTTTTCCGTCAGCCAGCCGCCGATCAGGGGGCCGAGGATCGGGCCGATCATGATGCCGAGGCCCCACACCGCGATGATCTGCGGCTGGCGGCTCGGCCTTGTGGTGTCGAGCATCGCCGTCTGGCTGAGCGGCGCGATGAACGCGCCGGACACGCCCTGGAGTGCGCGGAAGACGACCATTTCGCCCAGGTTCTGGGCGATTCCGCACAAGGCCGAGGCGATGATGAAGCCGGTAACGGCGCCGAGGAACAGTTTTCGCATGCCGATGCGGTCGGCCAGCCAGCCGGTGATCGGCATCGCCACCGCGGAGGCGACGATATAGCGCGTCAACACCCAGCTGATCGTATCGGGAGTCGCGCCGAGCGAGGCTTGCATGTGCGGGACCGCGACGTTGGCGATCGTCGTATCGAGCACCTGCAGCAGCGAAGCCGCCATGACCCCGATCATGAACAGCCAGCGGTTGGGGACGTGAAGCTGGGCGACGTCCTCGAGTTCCGCGGGCGCGGACCGGCGGGATTCCCGCCGCTCCGCTGGGGAGGCGGCGCGGGTGGCCACGACTAGTGTTTCTTGCCGTCGGTGTAGACGGTGACCCGGGTCGTCAGGCCGGCAATCAGCTTGCGGTCGGAGTTGGAATCGATGGCGATCCGCACCGGCACGCGCTGGGTTACCTTGACCCAGTTGCCGGTGGCGTTCTGCGCCGGCAACACCGAGAACTCCGACCCGGTCCCGGCACCGATCGCGGCGACGTGGCCCTTGAGTTCCATTCCGGGGTAGGCATCGAACTCGATTTTCACCGGTTGCCCGACCCGCATGTCGGCGAGCTGCGTTTCCTTGTAGTTCGCTTCCACATAGGCACCGTGGACGCCGACGAGGGTCAGCATCGGTACGTTCTGCACGACCAGCTGGCCGGGCAGGAGACGCTCGGCCCCGGCCACTTCGCCGGCCATCGGCGCGCGAACTTCGGTGCGGCTGAGATTGAGCCGGGCCGCCTCGGCCTGCGCCTTGGCGGCGGCGATCTGCGGGTTCTCGCCGGGGACGGCAGAGCCATAGGCGAGCTTTGCCTGGGCTTCGGCCGCGCTGGCCTGCGCCGCCTTGAGCTCGGCTTGACCCTGTTCGACGGCATGCCTGGCGGCGTCATAAGCGGCCTTGGTCGTAAAGCCCTGCTTCCAAAGCTCCTGCTGACGCTGGAAGTTGCTTTGCGCGAAAGCGATGTCCTCGCGGGCCTTGGCGATGTCCGCGCCGGAGAGGGGGGCGGCGTGGGCGAGCGCGGTGACATTGGCCTGGGCCCCCGCGATCGCGGCGTTGGCCTGGTCGAGCTGGATCTGGAACGGCTCGGGATCGATGCGGTAAAGCAGGTCGCCGGCCTTCACATGATCGCCGTTCTTGACGAACACCTGCGAAATCTTGCCGCCAATCTCCGCGCTGATCGAGACCTTGTCCTGCTTCACGTAGGCATCGTCGGTCGAGACTTTCCCTTGCAGCCCCAGCCAGTAGATGGCGCCGCCGATCAGGATCGCGAGCGGCACCACCAGCATGAGAGCAAGGCGCCCCCAGCGGCGGGGGGGCGCGGCCTCGCTTTCGGTGCCAGGCTCGCCCGGTTCTCGCACGGTGGCCGGCGCTTCGATTTGCGGATCGGCGTCAGCCATGGGAAATCCTTGCCGTTTCACGCCGTTCGGAAAGATTCGCCCCGACAACGTTGAGCAGGCGGGCAAATTCCGAACGCTCGGCCGAAGTCAAGCCGTCGAGCATGTCTTCAACCAGCGAATCGACCCTTTGTTGCAACTTCTCGACGATCTTGCGGCTCTTGTCTGTCAGGTGGAGCTGCCAGGCGCGGCGATCGGCGGGATCCGGCCGGCGCTCGACCATGCTCGCTTCCTCGAGCCGGTCGACCATGCGACAAAGCGTGATCGGCTCAACTTCCAGCCGCTCGGCATAATAACCCTGGTTTTCGCCGGGCACGCGGTGGAGCGTCAGCAGCAGGCGCGCCTGCGGTCCCGTCACCCCGATCTCGCGCACTTGCTGGTCGAACGCCCAGCGGGCGAGCCGCGAGTTGTCGGCGAGGAGGTAGCCGATGTGATTCATCGTGCGCGCATATAATAAGCGCCCTTAATAATGCAATAAGAGTTGCGGGGGCGCTCGCGGCGAGCGATTGGGCCGTGCGGAAGGAGACGGCGAATGGCGGAACAAGCGCTTGGCGGCGGCTGCCAGTGCGGTCGCGTGCGCTATCGGGCGGACGTGACGGGGGCCGAGGCCTATTTGTGCCATTGCCGCATGTGCCAGAGGGCCACCGGCGGCTTTGCCGCGGCGTTCGTCCACCTGCCGGCCGCGGCTGTCACCTGGGAGAGCGAGCCCGACTGGTACGCCAGTTCGCCGATCGCCAGGCGATCGTTCTGCTCCAGTTGCGGGACGCCGCTCGGCTTCAGGTTCAACGACGGCACCGGCATCGACCTGACGTTCGGCAGCTTCGATGATCCCTCGGCCTTCGTGCCGACGACTCACGCCGGCGCCGAAAGCCTGCACGAGGCGTGGATCAACACCAGCGGGCTGCCGCGCCAGCGCACGGACGAAACGGAAAGCGTGGTCAGCCGCTGGCACGCGGCGGGCCGGGACGTTCCGCTGTGAGCGAGGTCGCAACACTGCGATTTGCCAGTTTCGACGGCGTCGAACTCGCCCTTCACCGCATGGGCGAGGGCAGGCCAGTCGTCCTGCTGCACGGACTGTTCTCGGATGCCCACACCAATTGGATCAAGTTCGGCCACGCGCAGCGGCTCGCCGATGCCGGTTTCGAGGCGATCATGCCGGACCTGCGCGCGCACGGCCACAGCGCCAAGCCGCACGATCCCGTTGCCTACCCGCGTGACGTGCTGGTCCGGGATGCGCGGGCGCTGGTCGATTACCTGGGCCTCGACCAGTACGACCTGGGTGGCTTCTCCCTCGGCGCGCGCACGGCGGTAAGAAGCGTCATCGACGGGCTCGAGCCGCGGCGCCTGGTCCTGGCCGGCATGGGACTTGAGGGCCTCGCGGGGTGGGATCGTCGAGCGCATTTCTTCATCGACGCCATCGACCGGTTCGACGAAGTGAAGGCCGGCGATCCGGCGTTCTTCGCGGTCGCCTTCATGAAGACCCAGCGGGTCGATCGTGCCGCCGCTCGTCTGCTCTTGGGGTCGATCGGCGACACCGAACAAGAAGAGCTTGTCCGTGTGACCATGCCGACGCTCGTCCTCTGTGGCGACAAGGACCACGACAACGGGTCGCCCCAGGCGCTGGCGAGGGCGCTGCCTGATGCTCGCTTCGAGCAGGTGCCCGGCACCCACATGAGCTCGGTCGCCGAGCCGCAGCTGGGTGAAGCGATCTCACGCTTCCTTTCGGCAGAAGCGTTGCCGACCTAGGGCGACTTGGATGCTCCGGTTGCGTTACCGTTGTCCTCGGAAAGAACGCCGAAGTCCTGCGATTTTTCACCCGCCAGGGCATTGGCGAACCCCTCGGCGGTCAGGCCCCGCTTGAGCAGTTCGCGCACGGCGGCCGCGCGAGTGGGCATTCGCGTGGCGAAGCGCCAGTCGTCGATCGCCGCAAGTTCCTGTTGGGTGAGCATTATCTGCAGGCGCTGTTCACGCATCAGGTCGCTCACGACACGAGCCTCCTCATGATCGCCGGGTATCGCCCCGGATGTAGTCAGTAGCACCAAATGCTTCAATGACTGAGAAGTTCCAAATGCAGGCAGTTACTCATTTGGCCTAAGGAACCCGATTGGCTATCAATGAGTTATCGACTAAAATAGAATATAATATTAAAATTGATGAGATGTATTCGAAATACAACTTTGACGATAAAGAAAATGTAGAATTATGTCTTGCCAGGTATAAGAATAAGAGTAGATCCGGTTTATGGCGGATCGAAATGCCGTTTGCCTGAGCGACAGGGCCTGGCCTGAGGCGGGGAGGCGATCGGCCTTCGTCGATCTTCATCCGGCGCTTTCCGAAGCCAATCACCGGATCTGCAACAACCTCTCGCTGCTCGCGAGCTCGGTCAGCATTCGCGCGGCGCATTTTTCGCGGGCAGAAGGCGCCATAGCGGCCCACGAGGTCGCGGCGATCCTCTATGAGGTCAGTGCCCGCATCGCCACGGTCGGACAGCTGCACCGGCTCCTCGCCAGAAGGCCGGAAAGCCATAGCCTGGATCTCAAGGAGACCCTGCGCGAGCTTTGCGAGACGCTGGTATCCGCGTTGTCGTCACGGGAGCGCATGGAGCTGATCTGGGCCGCATCCGGCGAATGCTCGGTGCGCTCGGATCATGTCCTGCCAATCTGCCTCATCGTCACCGAGGTCGTGACGAACTCGCTCAAGTACGCCCATCCGACCGGGGTTGACGGCAAGCTCATGGTCGGGTGCCACAGGGACGCCGATGGCTCGCTTCTGGTCGAGGTGACCGATGACGGGATCGGTCTTCCCGATGGATTCGACATGGCCACCGACGGGGGCATCGGCGCCAAGACGATTCGCCTGCTGGCGAGGCAGGTCGGGGCGGACATCGCCTTCACATCGGAGTCGATCGGAACCGAATTCACCTTGCGGCTGCCGGGCGAAGACGAGGGGTAGATTCGATACGGCTGGGCGCGCGGCAATCACGCAAGCGGCTGCTTGTGCCGCTGCGGCTCGACCTGGCAATCGACGACGAACGCCGCGGCAAAGACCAACATCGAAATACCCGCCAGCACGGCGAAATACCAAACGAAGCTGCCACCGCCGAGATTGAGCAGCGTGCCGCCGTAATAGACCATCGCGATCGAGAAAAGACGGCCCGAGGTGATCACGAAACCGATCCCGCCTGAGCGGCAGGAAGGCGGATATCCATGGGCCATGACGACGTAGAACACCGTGATCATCATGCTGACGAGGCCCACCGCGAGGGCCTCAAGCAGAATGATGATTGACCGCTCGCCAGCACTCGGCGCGAGGCCGATGTTGTCGACGATCCAGCCGAGCGCGACGATGTTGGCCAAGATCAGCGCCGCGCCGGCGATCGTGACGGCGCGCGAGCCGAAGGCGCGGGTGGTCAGACCGGCGGACAAGCCGCCGACTATCGACATGATGCCCTGCCAGAACCCGGCCTGCTGCGCCTGGTCGAGCGTGAAGCCGGCTGCCGTCAGCAGCACCGTCGTCCAGTTGAGCAGTCCGTAAACCAGCGTCGTGGTCGCCGAAAAGCTGATCACCATGCCGAGATTGAGCCGGCGATTGCTGCGGTCGAACACGCCGATGGCTTCACCCTCTGCGTTGCCAGTGGACCCGATCGCCTCCGGCAACAGCTCGATCGACGGATCGACCACCTTTGCAGCGTTCCTGCGCGCGGCTTCTACCTTACCCTTCGCGAGCAGGAACGAAGGCGGCTCGCGAAGGAACACGGCCACGAGGATGCCGAGCAGGATCGAGCCGGCGCCAAAGGCGATGAACGCGCCGCGCCAGCCATATTCCGGAAGCAGGTACGGCATCAACGCCGCGCTCAGAGAAATGCCGACCGGTATCCCGACCGAGACGAACGAGATGGTGTTGGGCCGCGATCGCTCCGGTACCCAGTCGCTCACCAACGCCAGCGCGTTCGGATAGGCCGCGCCGAAGCCGAGCCCGCCGATCGCGCGAACGGCCGACATCGGCCAGACGCCGTCGGTAAACGCCGCCGCAAACGTCGATCCGCCGAATATCAGGCAAGCGAGAACGAGGATTCGCAGGCGGCCCGCCCGATCCCCCAGCATGCCGCCGAGGATCGAGCCGAACCCCATGCCGAACAGGGAAGCGGCGAGGGCGGGGCCGAACGCGGCGCGGTCGATGCCCCATTCCTCGAGGATCAGCGGAGTGACGAGAGGGAGCGACTGCAGATCGATCCCGTCGACGACCAGCATCATCAGGCCGAAACCGATCACCGCCAGCTGGAACGGCTTCAGCGGCGCGCGGGCGATCGCCGCGCTGAACGTCATGGGCATTCGGCAGTCCTCCCCAACCGGCCGAGCGCCATCATGTCAGGTGGACTGTCGGCCGTCCACGTCAGCCATGAAAAAAGGGCGCGATCCAGGTATGGACCGCGCCCTTCCTTGTCTCGTGACCTGGAAAGATCAGCCTTCGGATGTCGCCTCGGGCTCGACCGGGTTCTCGAGCATGTCCGGGGGAATTTCGCCCGGCTCGAGGGTCGTGTCGACGGGTTCGGTAAAGCCCTCGCTCTCAGCGCGGTCTTCCTCGGCGGCCTGGCCGAGGACGTCGACGCCCTGCCGCTGCAGCTCGGCCTCGTCGTCGGAACGAGCGACGTTGGCCTTGACCGTGACACGCACTTCCGGGTGCAGCGCAAGGGTGACCTCGTGCAGGCCGATCGTCTTGATCGGGCTGCCCATGATCACCTGTCGCTTGTCGACCTTGTGGCCCTGATCCTGCAGCGCCTGGGCGATGTCGCGCACGTTCACGGAACCGTAGAGCTGGCCCGAGTTCGACGAAGCGCGGATCAGCACGACCTCGGCGCCGTCGACCTTCTGGCCTTCCTTCTCGGCGTCGGTGCGGCGCTCGGCGTTTTCCTTTTCCAGGCGCTCGCGATTGGCTTCGAAAACCTGGCGGTTCGCATCGTTGGCGCGCAGCGCCTTCTTCTGCGGCAGCAGGTAGTTGCGGGCATAGCCGTCCTTGACGGAGACCACGTCGCCAATCGTGCCGAGGTTTTCGATGCGTTCGAGGAGGATGATTTGCATGGTGCGGCCCTCCTTACTTCACGATGTAGGGCAACAGGCCGAGATGGCGGGCGCGCTTGATCGCCTTGGCCAGCTCGCGCTGCTTCTTGGCCGAAACCGCGGTGATGCGGCTCGGCACGATCTTGCCGCGCTCGGACATGAACCCCTGCAGCAGGCGCACGTCCTTGTAATCGATCGCGGGGGCGTCCTTGGCCGAGAACGGACAGGACTTGCGGCGGCGGAAGAACGGGCGGGCCATCAGTCTTCACCCCGCTCGTTGCGGCGCCGGCGCTCGCGCTCGTTCTTGCGCATCATCACCGAGGGACCGCCCTCGTGCTCGTCGACGCTGACGGTCAGCCAGCGGATGATGTCTTCGTTGATGCGGTTCTGCCGCTCGAGCTCGGCGACCACCGTGCCCGGCGCTTCGATGTTGAGGAGCACGAAGTGCGCCTTGCGGTTGCGGTCGATCTTGTAGGCGAGGTTCTTGAGACCCCAGGTCTCGGTCTTGGTGACCTTGCCCTTGCCGGCCTCGACGATTTCGGTGGCTGTTGCGGCCAGGGCGTCCACCTGAGCCTGGCTCAGGTCCTGGCGCGCGAGAAAGACATGCTCGTACAGCGGCATGCGCGCGTTCCTTTCATTTCCGTGCCGATCGCTGGCTGATCCCGCGGGTGCAGGGGCCCCTCCGGCTTTCTTCGATTTCCCCGGGGGCACGGCGGCGCGCGAGGAAGGGGCGCACATACAGCTTTCCCGCGCTATTGCAAGGGAAGCCCCGCCCTGGGCGGAACCAAGCCCGGGCGCCGCCCGTTGCTCGTGCGGGGAGGCGTTGGGAGAAACGCCATGGCCACTCAGATGCACCAGCATCCGCACTCGACGGCGCAGATCGCCGGCCACCCGATACATCCGATGCTGATACCGTTCCCGATCGCGTTTTTCGTCGGGACGCTGCTGACCGACATTTTGTTCGCGATCAAGGGCGATCCGTTCTGGTCGCGCATGTCGTTCTACCTGCTGTGCGCCGGCCTGGCGATGGCGGCGCTGGCGGCGCTCGCCGGGTTGACGGATTTCCTCGGCGATCGCCTCGTGCGCCAATACAAGGCCGCGTGGCATCACATGATCGGCAACGTCACCGCGGTCGTGCTGGAAATTGCCAGCCTGTTCGTCCGCTCGGGGCCGCACAACACCGACATCCTGCCGGTCGGCTTGCTGATCAGCGCGGCGGTCGTGGTAATCCTGCTGTATACGGGCTGGCGCGGATGGGAGCTGGTCTATCGCCACCACACGGGAATTTCCGAGGAACCCGACCAGGTCCGCGGCGTGCCTCGTTGACCGCCTGACAACTACCCCGCATACCGCCTTCCCGGCCGATGTTTTTGGGGGGACGACATGCATATTGGCAAGGCATTGATGGCGATAGGCGTGACGGCGCTGTGGTCCGCGGCCGCCGCCCAGGAGACGCCGGCACCCGCCGTGGAATTCGCTTTCGAGGAGACGGTTACGCTCGGCAAAGTCGTGGAGGTCGGCAAGACCGTCCGGGGCGACAGGCGGATCATTCCGATCACCGGGGGCCATTTCGAGGGACCCAGGATCAGGGGCGAAGTCATGCCGGGCGGCTGGGACTGGCAGCTCACCCGCGCCGACGGCTGCACGGATGTCAAGGCCGACTACTTCCTGAAGACCGATGACGGGGTCGTCATCAACGTCGTCAATACCGGCGAAATCTGCCCCGGCGACAAGGGTGCGCCCGCGCCGGTACGGACCCACCCTGTGTTCGAGCCGCCGCTCGGCAAATACGACTGGCTGGGGAAAAGGACCTTCGTCGGCACGCTGGGCATGGCGCAGGCGAAGGACGGGCCGGCCGTGCTCATCAGGTTCTACGAGGTGAAGTAAGGCTGCATCCGGACAATTACCGATGCGCGGGGGGCAACGAGACCGCTAAACCACTGTTCGAAGGAAGTCTCTTCGGCGGGGATTGAGCCGACGACGAGAACGCCCCCGGAGAAGTCGCGCCATGACCAGCCCCTTGCACGTCCACATCGTCGATCCCGATGTTCACCGCCGAGCCAAGATCGCGTTCGAGCTTCGCGAGTTGCAGGTCCATGGCGAAATCTACGAGGGCCTCGAGGAGTTCCTCGCCAGCGTTCCGGCGACCGGCTGCGTGTTGCTGTGCGACGAGGCCGGGGCCGAAGAGTTCCGCAACCTCGCAAGCATCCTTGATCCCGCCTCGGCGAACCTGCCGGTGGCGCTCTATTGCAAAGCGCCTACGCCGGCGCGCATCGTTGGCGTGATGCGTGACGGTGCGGTCGACTATCTCGCCTGGCCGTTCGCCCGAGACATGCTCGAGACGGCCTTGGAGCGCCTGCGGTGCGAGGGCGAGCTGAGGGCCGCGAAGTCTCGCACTCGCTTGTCGGCCAAGGCAAGGGTCGCCCGGTTGAGCGCGCGCGAGCTCGACGTCCTTGCCCTGCTCATGGTGGGCGACTCCAACAAGGAAATCGCCCAGCGCCTCCGCATCAGCCCTCGTACCGTCGAGATCCACCGCGGCAACATGATGCGCAAGCTGCGCGCGCGTTCGGGCACCGATGCCGTGCGGATCGGCTTGCTCGCGGGCCTTGACGGCGCGGATGAGGAATTGCAGCCGCTCGCCGCGTGAGGTCGCGGGCTCGGCTTACGAGAGTCGCGCGAGAACCTGTCGTGCAAAGGCCGTCAAGGTATCGTCGCGCGCCCCCATCACGACGATCCTGTCGCCGGGTCGGGCAAGGGCGATGATGCGCTCGCCGCAAGCGTCGCGGGTGGCGACATACTCGGCGTGCCCACCGTGCTCCTCGATCATGGCGACGATGCGCTCGCTGCCTTCGCTGCGGTCGACCGTGCCGCCGAAGTAGACCGGGTCGCACATCAGCGTGAGGTCGCCCGGTCCGAGCTCGTCGGCGAACGTGCGGGCCAGCTCGTGGCCCATCTGGCGCAAGGGCCCATAGCCGTGCGGCTGGAAGAAGGCGATGACGCGCCCTGGATGCGACCGCAATGTCCGCAGCGTCGCACGGCACTTCTCGGGGTTGTGTCCGAAGTCGTCGATGACGGTGATGCCCGACGGGCTCGACCCGATGACGTCGAAGCGGCGAGCGAGACCCTTGAAGCTTTTCAGCGCGCCCACCGCGTCGGCGACCGCGACACCGGCCGCCGCCGCGCCGGCGACGGCTGCAAGGGCGTTCGACAAGTTGTGCCTTCCCGGCATCTGTAGGGCGAGCGCGTGCGTGGTTGCGTCGCGGCGGTCGATCAGTTGGGCCCCGATCCCGTTTCCGGTCTCGTCGACAGTGCCCTCGACGATGCCAAGGGTCGCGTCGGCCGCGTGAATTCCGAACGTGATCACATCGCTTGCGTGCGCCGCGATCAGGCGTGCCTCGTCGTCATCGGCATTGGCGGCCACGCGTCCGGCGACCATGACGAACTGCGAGAACAGCGCGCGCAGCTCTTCCATGCTCTTGTGGTCGAGGCTGACGTTGAGCAGCACCGCCACCCGCGGTCGGTAAAGCGCGATCGATCCGTCGCTTTCATCGACTTCCGAGACGAACACGCCGCCCTGGCCGACCTTTGCGCTGGCGAACGGCGCATCCCTCGAGACGAAGTTCTTCATCACCGCGCCGTTCATGATCGTCGGGTCGCGGCCCGCCTGCTCCATGATCCAGCCGAGCATCCCGGTGACGGTCGACTTGCCGCTCGTGCCGCCGACGGCGATCCCGCACCCGGCGGCGTTGAACAGCGTCGCGAGCAGTTCGGCGCGAGTCATGCGCGGGCAGCCGAGTTCGGTTGCGCGGACGACTTCGGGAACGGTTTCCTCGATCGCCGCGGAGGCGACCAGCGTCTGGTCGTTCGAGACGATGCCGCTGCCATCCTGCGGATAGAGCGAGAAGCCGTGCCGCTCCAGCCAGGCGAACTTCTCGGGCGTGCGGCCCTGGTCGCGGCTGCGATCGGACCCGGCCACGTCCGCGCCGAGGCCCTTCAGGATCGTCGCCAGCGGCAGCATGCCGGATCCGCCGATGCCGCAGAAGAACCAGGGGTGGCGGGCGAGGTCGGCCGTGTCGGGCATGGCCGGCAGGTATGCGGTTGTCGGGGGCAACACAAGACAGCTAGAACGCAGCGATGAAACGCATCGCCGTCTGCGCCCCGGGAACGCCGATCACCAGCGAGGACGCGGCGCGGGTCGAGCAATTGGCAAAGCGCGAGTTTCCGGCGCTGCAGCTTGATTTTCATCCGCAATGCTTTGCCGACAGCGGGCACTTCGCAGGGCCAGACGACATGCGGCTCGGCGCCCTGCTGGCCTGCGCCAATTCGGCGGCCGACGCCGTGTGGTTCGCCAAGGGCGGATATGGCTCAAACCGCATAGCGGCGCAGACGGTCGAGGCGCTGGGCCGGCGAAAATCGGATCAGCAATGGTTCGGTTATTCCGATTGCGGCTACCTGCTCGCGGCCGCGCACAAGCACGGCTTTGCCCGCGCGGTTCACGGCCCGATGCCGGTCGATATCCGTCGCGAAGGCGGCGCAGAGGCGGTTCGGCGGGCGCTGCGTTGGTTTTCCGGCGAGCCGGACGGCCTCGAGCCCGCGCTGACACACCGCCCGACGGTGGCGTTCAACCTGATCACGCTCGCGATGCTGTGCGGCACCCGCTTCCTGCCCGACCTCGCCGGCCACGTCGTGCTCATCGAGGAGGTGGCCGAGCATCTTTACGCCATCGACCGGCTGTTGTTTCACGTGACCGAGCACCTGCACGGCATTGCCGGTCTGCGGCTCGGGCGTTTGAGCGCGATTCCCGAGAATGACCGGCCTTTCGGCACGGAACCGGAGGAAATGGCGCGGGATTGGTGCGAAAGATCCGGAATCCCCTATCTTGGCCGCGCCGATGTCGGCCATGATGCGGACAACAAGATCGTTCCGTTCGGCCTTGCGGCGGACTTCGCGCGCTCCTAACCGCCGCGGCAAAGGGAGTTGCGTGATGCGAGCATTCATTTTCCCCGGGCAGGGCAGCCAGAAGGTCGGCATGGGTGTCGAACTGGCCGGGGCCAGCGCCGCGGCGCGCGAGGTATTCGAGGAAGTGGACGAGGCGCTGGGGCAAAGGCTTTCGGCCATCATGCGCGAAGGGCCGGAGGACGCGCTTACCCTGACCGAGAACGCCCAGCCCGCGATCATGGCCAACGCCATCGCCACGCTCCGCGTGCTCGAGAAGGAAGGCGGCATTTCGCTTGCCGACAAGGGCGATTGCGTCGCCGGCCACAGCCTTGGCGAGTACACCGCGCTGTGCGCGGTCGGCGCCTTCAGCCTCGCCGACGCCTCCCGGCTGTTGCGGCTGAGAGGCCTCGCGATGCAGGCGGCCGTGCCGGTCGGCGAGGGCGCGATGTGCGCGCTGCTTGGAGCCGACATCGAAAAGGCGACCGCTCTTGCCGAGGCGGCCGCCGAGGGCGAGGTGTGCGAGGTCGCCAACGACAACGATCCAGGCCAGGTCGTGCTGTCCGGTCACACGGGCGCAATCGAGCGGGCCGTGGTGCGGGCGAAGGATTTCGGCATCAGGCGCGGCGTCATGCTGCCCGTTTCGGCGCCGTTCCACTGCTCGCTGATGGCGCCGGCGGCAGAGGCAATGGACGCGGCGCTCGAGCGTTGCCCTCCAGCGCCCTTGCGCCTGCCGCTCTATCCCAATGTTACCGCCAAGGAGTGTACCGATCCCAGGGCGGAGCGGCTCCTCCTCGTCGAGCAGATCACCGGCCGCGTGCGCTGGCGCGAAAGCGTGCTGGCGATGAAGGCCGCCGGCGTCGATCATTTTGTCGAGCTCGGGGGAAAGGTTCTCGGCCCGATGGTCTCGCGTACGCTCGAGGATGTAACCGTGACCAGCGTGGCGTCGATGGGCGACATCGAAGCCTTGGCAAGGGAGATCGCATGAGGGGGACGACCGCGACAACTCGTGGGCCGCGATCGAGCGAGCCGTGATGGAGGAATCGCGAAGAGCAAGGAAGGCGCCTCTCTGCAAGACACCTTTGCGATCGGCGCATTACTGCTCGGCGCAGGCGTTGGTACCGATGAAATGACAGCCGCGAACACGGGCGTGCTGCTCGGATTCATGGCATCGCAGCGGCTCGGAATTCGTGAATTTTCGGCTCGTGAGAAAGGGCAGTAAGCATGTTCGACCTTTCGGGAATGACCGCCCTCGTCACCGGCGCCAGCGGGGGGCTCGGCTCATCGATCGCGCGGTGCCTGGCGAAGCAGGGCGCCCGGCTGGCCTTGTCGGGTTCGAATTCGAGCAAGCTCAGGGCTTTCCGTGACGAACTTAACGCCCAGTCGGAGCAGGACCACATCGAGATTACGTGCGACTTGTCGAACACGACGCAGGTCGAAGAGCTTGTGCCCGCCGCGCTCGACACGTTCGGACAGCTCGACATCCTCGTGAACAACGCCGGCATCACCCGCGACAACCTCGCGATGAGGATGAAGGACGAGGAGTGGGACGCGGTGATCCGCATCAACCTCGAAGCCGCGTTCCGCCTGCTGCGCGCCGCTTCGAAGCCGATGATGAAGGCGCGTTTCGGGCGCATCGTGACCGTCACGAGCGTCGTCGGGGCGACCGGCAATCCCGGGCAGGTCAACTATGCCGCCGCCAAGGCGGGGCTGGTCGGCATGACCAAGAGCTTCGCGCAGGAGGTCGCCAGCCGCGGCATCACCGCCAACTGCATTGCGCCTGGTTTCATCCGCACCGCGATGACCGAGGCCCTGAACGAGGCGCAGAAGGAAGCGATCAACGGCCGCATTCCGATGGGCCGGATGGGCGAGGGAGGGGACATCGGCGCGGCGGTGGTTTACCTCGCCAGCAAGGAAGCCGGTTACGTCACCGGGCAGACGCTGCATGTCAACGGCGGCATGGCGATGTTCGCCTGAGCGTCGCTAGCTCGGGCGCTCGAACACCTCGTCGAACAGCGCGAACATCGCCGCCCAGCTTTGCCGGTCGGCGCTGGCATCGTAGGCGACGGCCGGATTGAGCGGCGGCGCCGGATTGGTGAAGCCGTGCTTGACCGCGCTGTAGGAGTGGAAGTGCCAGTTGGCGCCCGCCGCATCCATCTCCTCCCAGAAGGCCGTCACCTGGCTGCGCGGCACCGCCGGGTCGGCGTCGCCATGACACACGAGAATGCGCGCCGTGACCTTGCCGGGTTCGGCGGGCAAATCGGTCTGCAGCAAGCCGTGGAAGCTGGCGACGACATCGAGCGGAGCCCCCTCGCGCGCGAGCTCGAGCACTGCGCCGCCGCCCATGCAGAAGCCGATCGCGCCGAGCGGCATGCCCCCCGCCTCGGGCAACGACACCAGCGAAGCGATCGCCTGGCGGATGCGCCGGCGAAAATCCTGCGGCTGCGGTCGGATTTCGGCAGCAAACTCGCGTGATTGACCGAAGTCGGCGGGGTTCTTGCCGTAGAAGTCAGCCATGAAGGCGAGATAGCCGTGCTCGGCGAGCGACGCGGCCTTCTCGAAGACCACGCCTTCCTGGTTCATGATCGTCGGGTAGACGAGGATCGCGGCGCGAGGCTTGCCGGGAGGCCGGAAGAGCAGGCCGGTAAGGGCGGTCTCACCGTCCTTGTAAGGAATCGTTTCGGGGGTCATGGGCGCTCCGCTTTGGTTGCGAAGCCGTGCGCCTAGTGATCGCCTCCATTCCCTTCAAGGTGAATGCGCTGGTTGCCCTGGGCATCGACGTATTCGCGATTGTCCGTGCAGACGTATTCCTGCAGCTTGTAATCCTTCATTTTGCGGAACGAGTACGAGTAGGTCCACGGCTTCTCGAGATAGTCGTCGGTAACGGTGATCTGGTCCTGCAGGATGTCCGGCGCGAGCAGGCGCAGGCGCTCGGTGATCTTCATCGCGTCCGAGTGCGGGGTCCATCGAAAACGCACGTCGTCCTTGATCCCGGTGGTCTCGAGCACGAGCGTGTCACCCTCCCAGTGCCCGACGGAGGCGCCGTAGAAGCTCGGATCGACCTCGTCCCACTTCGGCAGCTTCTGGTTCATGTAGATTCGCCGCGTCTGGTTGAACGCTTCCTGCGTGATGTTGATCTGCTCTGGCCGCTGGAAGATCTCCATCGGGAACATGCCCATCATCATCGCCGGCATGCCGTCGGGGATGCAGTGGACATAGTTGTCGCCGGCGGGCTGGCCTTCCTCGAGCCGCCTCTTGAGCGTTTTCTGGCCTTCTTCCCACTCCGCGCGGTATTGCGGCTTGAGGTCGGGATCGGGAATGACCGACGGGGCAAAGCGGGGGTCGGCCTTCTCGCCCGGCGGCGGATAGCGTTCCCACGTGCCGCTGAAATCGGGATGCGCTGAAGCGGGAGCCGCGAACGCTGCGACGCACGGGCCGAGCAGCAGGGCCTTGGACAGGAACCTCATCGTGCCCGCTCCTTCAAGAGGTGATCTTGTAGCGCTGTGCATTCGGCACGCCGGGCAGCATTTCCTTGCCGTTCGGCAGCGTCAGCACCAGCAGCAGACCGCCGGGCTGGCCGTCGCGCAAGGGCGACATGACGGCGGTCACTTCGTCGCCCGGCTTCACGGTTCGCGAGCTCCAGCCACCGCGATGCAACATGTTCGGGCTGGTCATCTCCAGCGTGTAGGCCTTGCTGCCGCCTTTGCCGTCGTCGGCCTGGATCTGCAGGTAGGCGTGCGGATTGGTCCACTGATAGTAGTTGACCTTACCGTGCAGAGTGACCGACCGGGTGTTGTCGAACATCGCGAACGAGTGATGGGCGGCCGCAGGAACCGCCGCCGTGCAAATGGCGGCCAATCCAAGGCTCCCCAGAACCAGACGACGACTCATTGACCCCTCCCGCGATTGACATTGTCAACAAGATGCACCGGCAAGGGCGAACTGCGCAAGAGGAACGAATCGTCACTCCGTGGGCAAAAAGTCCGGCACCGAGAGATACCGCTCGCCGGTATCGTAATTGAAGCCGATTATGCGGGCGGAGCCATCCACGTCGGCCAGCTTCTGCCGGATCGCCGCCAGGGTCGCGCCGCTCGATATGCCGACCAGCAGGCCTTCCTCGCGGGCACAGCGCAGCGCCATTTCCTTGGCATCATCGGCCTCGACGGTAATGGCGCCGTCGATCGACTGGGTGTGCAGGTTCGTCGGGATGAATCCGCCGCCGATGCCCTGGATCGGGTGCGGTCCGGGCTGCCCACCGGATATGACGGGCGACAGCGTCGGCTCGACTGCGTATGCCTTGAGGTTCGGCCACGCCTTCTTGAGCACCTCGGCGCAGCCGGTGAGATGGCCGCCGGTGCCGACACCGGTGATCAGGTAGTCGAACGGCGCGTCCGCAAAGTCGTTGAGGATTTCCCGCGCGGTCGTGTGCGCATGAATGGCGACATTGGCCGGGTTGTCGAACTGCTGCGGCATCCAGCCGCCCTCGGTCTTGTCGACCAGTTCCTGCGCCCGGGCGATCGCGGCTTTCATGCCGCCTTCCTTCGGCGTCAGGTCGAAGGTCGCTCCGTAGGCCAGCATCAGCCGGCGCCGCTCGAGGCTCATGCTCTCGGGCATGACGAGAACCAGCTTGTAGCCCTTGACGGCGGCGACCATCGCCAGGCCGATACCGGTGTTGCCGCTGGTCGGCTCGATGATCGTTCCGCCGGGCTTGAGTTCGCCCCGACGCTCGGCGTCCTCGACCATCGCCATCGCGATGCGGTCCTTGATCGAGCCGCCGGGGTTGCTCCGCTCGCTCTTCACCCACACCTCGTGATCGGGGAACATCCGCGAGAGTCGGATGTGCGGGGTGTTGCCGATGGTGGCGATAACGCTGTCGGCCTTCATGTCGCGGGCTCCTTCCCAGTTTCTTGCGGCTGATGATCCTCGTGCAGAAATGTCGGGGCAAAGGTCTTCGCCAGGCGCAGCTCGGGAAAGATCCATGCCCAAAGGCCGGTGATCACTATCGCACCCGCCCCACCGAACACAACCGCCCCGGTTGCGCCGATCAGGCCGGCGACGAGGCCGGATTCGAATTCGCCCAGTTCGTTCGAGGCAGAGACCGCGAGGCCTGAAATCGACGAGACCCGCCCCCGCATGTTGTCGGGCGTATTGAGCTGGACCAGCGAGTTGCGGACGAAGACCGAGATCATGTCCGCCGCGCCGAGGCAGCCGAGGGCGATGAGGGACAGCGGGAAATTGCGCGAAAGGGCGAACACCACCGTCGCCAGACCGAACGCGGCGACCGCCCACAGCATCTTTACGCCGACGTTCGATTCGAGTGGCCGCCAGGAAAGCAGGGCCGCCACGAGCGAGGCGCCGACGGCGGGCGCTCCGCGCATGATGCCAAGTCCCTCGGGGCCGACCGCAAGGATGTCGCGTGCATAGACCGGCAGCATCGCCGTCGCCCCGCCCAGCAACACCGCGAACAAGTCCAGCGTGACGCAGCCCAGCAGGAAGCGCTCGCGCCGCACGAACCGGAAACCTTCGATCATCTGGCGCAGTGGATGCACCGGCGGCCCGTGGTGACGGGCGCGCACAGGGCGGATCGAGATGACGAGCAACGCCGAGACGAGCAGCAACGCGGCCGAGAGGAAGTACGGCACGGCCGGATTCCAGGCGAACAGCAGCCCGCCAATGGCAGGCCCGATGACCGTGCCGACCTGCCAGGCAATCGAGCTGAGCGCGATCGCCTTGGGCAGCAACGCCGGCCCGACGATGTTCGGGGCGATGGCTGACAAGGCGGGTCCGTTGAACACGCGCGAGGCGCCGTGCATGGCCGCGAGCGTGAACAACAACGGCAGGCTCAACACCTCGCTCCAGGTGGCAAATGCGAGAGCAAGGGCAATCGTCGTGTCGACAACGTTTGCGCACAGGACGACGATGCGACGGTCGAAGCGGTCGGCGGCCACGCCGGCGACCGGCGTCAACAGCATGAGCGGCACGAATTGCGCCGCGCCGAGCAGGCCGAGCATGAACGCCGCCTCGGAACGGTCCATGTGATAGGCGGAGCGGGCGACGTCGTACGTCTGGTAACCGATCAGCACGACCATCGAGAGGGTCGAGAACACCGCGAGGAAGCGCGCCAGCCAGAAGCTCCGGAAGTCGGCGATCCGGAGGGGCGAAGTCGGTTCGGTCACGCTCCGCGCCATGACAGGCGCGCGTGGCGGTGCCAAGCCGTCAGTTCTTGAATTTCAATGGGGGGCGATCAACCTCGCCGGCGCAGCCGCGGGTTGGGCTGCAGCGCCTCGATCATGCTCATGAAGTCGTCGAGGCGGATGATGCGCTCGAACTGGAAACCGGCCCGCCGGTCCGCCATCCAGATGCAATAGGCCTCGATCCGGCCGATCACCGGGAGGCGGACGATCACCCGGTCGCCGCGGCCAAGGTCCGGAGCCCCGTCGACCATGAAGCCGTGGGCGGAAATGTTGGAGATGTGCAGCGGGATGTCGCCGCGCACGCGATGCTCGCCGATGACCGGATGGTCCACCGGATGCCGGGTCGCCCGGCGTTGGTCGGGCATCGAAAGCTGGGCACCGCTCATCTGCCACGTTCCTCCCGTTGTGCTTCGTGGAGGCCGATCTATCGCAACAAATGCTGGAAAAAGGGTAAAGGCGCTCTCAGGCAGAACGCAGAATGCCGTGGCGTTTGCGCCCGAGGCTGAGCTTGCGTTCCTCGCCGGGCGCAAGCCGCACAAGGTAAGCGGGATCGGTTACCGGCTCGTCATCGATCCGCACCGCGCCTTCGCCGATCTTGCGTTTCGCCTCGCCGTTGGACGCGGTGAAGCCGATTTCGGTGCACGCGGCGCCGAGGCGCATGCCTGCCGACGGCACCACCAGGACCGGCAATTCCTCGCCCAGGCCGCCGCCGGCAAACGTTTCTGCCGCGGTCGCCGCGGCCGCGCGCGCCGATTCCTCGCCGCGGACCAGCCTGGTGACCTCGTCGGCAAGGACGACCTTGGCGGCGTTTATCTCGCTGCCCGCGAGCTGTTCGAGCCGGGCGATTTCCTCGAGCGGCAGGTCGGTGAACAGGCGCAGGAACTTGCCGACGTCGCGGTCGTCGACGTTGCGCCAGTACTGCCAGAAATCGTAGCTCGGCAGTTGCGCCTCGTTGAGCCACACCGCGCCCGAGACCGATTTGCCCATCTTGGTGCCGTCCGCCCGCGTGATCAGCGGCGTGGTGAGGCCGAACACCTCGAGTGCGTCCATGCGACGGGTGAGCTCGACGCCGTTGACGATGTTGCCCCACTGGTCGGAGCCGCCCATCTGCAGCCGTACGCCCATCTCTTTCGAGAGGTGGCGGAAATCGTACCCCTGCAGGATCATGTAGTTGAACTCGAGAAAGGTCATCGGCTGCTCGCGCTCGAGCCGCAGCCGCACCGAATCGAACGTCAGCATCCGGTTCACGGTGAAATGGGTGCCGACTTCCTGCAGCAGCTCGATGTAGCCAAGCTTGCCCAGCCAATCGTGATTGTTGACCATCACCGCGCCGGTCGGGCCGTCGTCAAAGCTCAGCAGCCGCCCGAACGCCTGCATGATCGAGGCGATATTGGCTTCGATGGCCTCGTCGGTCAGCATCTTGCGGACCTCGTCCTTGCCCGTGGGATCGCCGATCCGCGTCGTGCCGCCGCCCATGACCACGACCGGCTTGTGGCCGGCCTGCTGCAGCCGGCGCAGAAGCATGATCGAAACCAGGTTGCCGACATGGAGGCTTGGCGCGGTCGCGTCGAAGCCGATATAGCCGGGCACGACCTCGCGCGCAGCGAGTTGATCCAGCGCGGCCGCATCCGTCACCTGATGGATGTAGCCGCGCTCGTCGAGCAGTCGCAGAAGGTCGGACTGGTAAGCCATGGCGGCGGCGCGCCTAGCACGGGGGCCGATTCTTGCAAACGTACGAACTTGTCGCGCACCCCACCTTCATGCCGGGCCGCGTGCGAGGCGTCAGCGTGAGGTGGAGCGAATTGCGCGACGGGCGCCTGATGCTGCGCTATCGCGTGGACGGTTGCAGCGACCTCGTCGTCCCGCCGTTCCGCGGCAAGGGACGCCATGACGAGCTGTGGAAGACGACGTGCTTCGAGCTGTTCCTCTATGACGGGAGCGGGCGCTACCGCGAGTTCAACTTCTCGCCCAGCGGGCAATGGGCCGTTTACGAGTTCTCCGGCTATCGCAACCTCGCGGGCGACGCCAAGCCGCGGCAGATCCCCGAGATCAAGCACGAGATCGGCGAGAAAGTGTTCATGCAAACGGTGTTCATCGACCGGCGCGATCTCGCGGGCGCGGAACGGGCCTCGCTCGCCGCGGTCATCGAGGAGCAGGGGGGGCGGCCGTCCTACTGGGCGATGGCGCACAACAACCTGAAACCCGACTTCCACGATCCGGCTTGCTTCCGCATCCCGCTCGGCTAACGCGCCTTGCATGAAGTTCGGGATCGACCGTCTGCTCACCGAGCCGGAGCTGAAGCGCGAGCTCGGCGGGAAACGCGTGGCGCTGCTCGCGCACCCGGCTTCGGTGACGGCCGACCTCGACCACTCGCTCGACGCGCTGATCGGCGCCGGGATCAAGGTCACCAGCGCCTTCGGCCCGCAGCATGGCCTCAAGGGCGACAAGCAGGACAACATGGTCGAGACCGCGGACGAGACCGATCCGCGCTACGGTATCCCGATCTTCAGCCTGTACGGAAAGGTGCGCCGCCCCACGGGGCAGATGATGAGCACCGCCGACGTGTTCCTGTTCGACCTGCAGGATCTCGGCTGCCGCATTTACACCTTCTGCACCACGCTGCTCTACCTGCTCGAGGAAGCGGCGAGGCACGGGAAAGGCGTGTGGGTGCTCGACCGGCCCAACCCGGCCGGGCGACCGGTCGAGGGCACGCTGCTGCAACCGGGGCAGGAAAGCTTCGTGGGGGCGGCGCCGATGCCGATGCGGCATGGGCTGACGATGGGCGAGATGGGCGCGTGGTTCGTCGAGAGGTTCAATCTCGACGTCGATTACCGCGTGATCGAGATGCACGACTGGCTGCCGGAGGCGGGGCCGGGCTATGGCTGGCCGGAAAGCCGCATCTGGATCAATCCGAGCCCCAACGCCGCCAATCTCAACATGGCGCGCGCCTACGCGGGCACGGTGATGCTCGAAGGCACGACCCTGAGCGAGGGCAGGGGGACCACTCGCCCCCTCGAAGTGCTCTTCGGAGCGCCCGACCTCGATGCGCACGACGTGTTCGCCGAGATGGAACGCCTGGCGCCGGAGTGGATGGCGGGCTGCGCCATCCGCGAATGCTGGTTTACGCCGACTTTCCATAAGCACGCAGGAATGCTCTGCAACGCGTTGATGATTCACGCGGAAGGGCGCTTCTACGATCCCGCAGCCTTCCGCCCCTGGCGCCTCCAGGCGCTCGCCTTCAAGGCCATCCGGCGCCTGCATCCCGAATACGCGATATGGCGCGACTTCGCTTATGAATACGAGTTCGACCGCCTCGCGATCGACGTGATCAATGGCGGGCCCGCTTTGAGGGAATGGGTCGATGATCCCGTGGCGCGGCCCGCCGATCTCGAGGCCGCCGCGGCTCGGGACGAGCAGCGCTGGCGCGAGGAAACCGCCGGCCTCCTGCTCTACTGAAATTCCGCAGGAATCCGGGCTTTTCCGCTCGATTCTGCATCGCTTCGCCGCAGGCCGGTCCGGGCGCGCGACCGGCGCCGGTGAAAGGGGGAACCGGTCTTGCAGCGGAACCTTGGCTTCTTGCTAGCAACAAGGAGCCAGACAATGCGCAGGATCCTCATGGCGGCCGGCGCCGCCCTCGTCGTTCTATCCGGAACGGCTCTCGCCCAAGGCCACGGAGGTGGCGGCGGGGGACCTGGTGGCGGCGGTCCGGGCGGCGGTGGCCCCCCGGTCGGCGTGCCTGGCGGCGGCCCCGGCGGCGGCATCGATCTGCCGACTGGCGGGCCGACCGCAACCCTTCCACGCGGCGATAACGCCAATGCCAACGCGACCGGGCAGAACCGCGGCCAGTCGGGTGATGAACTCCATGCCCAGACCGATTCCCATGCGAGCGTCCGCGCCCACGAGCGGACCGGAGCCGATGTCGATCATTCTGCGGCAGCCAGCGGCGCCGGGCTTTCAACGAGGACGTTCCGGGTCGGGCAGCACGTTTCGGGCAACGCGAAGTTCTTCACCGACCTCAGCGCCATCCCGGACGCGGCCAAGGCCCAGATTCCCAGCCAGTACATGACCGATGCCTTCAGGTTCATCTACCAGGCCGACCGGATCTACGTGGTCGACAGCGGCACCAGCAAAGTGGTGACTGTCGTCAACCTCATGCCATAGTCCCTCAGCACTCGGCCGACAGCCAAGGGGCGGCTGCGGGAAGCCGCTCCTGGCTTGGCGAGATGATCAGCGGGCGGGGCGCAGGCGGGCCGGTTCGTCGCTGAACTCGGGCAGCGGGCGAATGTCGTTGAGGTCATTGCTGACGACCAGCACCTCGCAACCGTCGATCGACCGATCGACGGCGAGGACCAGCAGCGGATCGCGGTCGGCCCCCTTGTCTTGAGCCAGCCTGGGCAGGCCGCGCGCCTGTCGCACCGCCTCGATGCGGCCGCGGCAATTCTTGCGGATCTTTTCTGCCTGATTCGCAAGCCTGGTCTTGTGCGCGCCGGCGACAGGATGGGGTGCGACGGTCGCGGCAGCAAGCAGCGGGGCCAGCGGCAGGAGGGCAAGACGCATAGGGCTTTCTCCTTGGCCAGAAGAGGTTAGCAAACCGGCGGCGAGGATTCAATTTTGCCGCGCACGTTGACTTAGTCCGGATTTTGCTTGCTCTTCCTTGCTTCTGCTCCTTAGGTGCAAGGACCCCCAGGAGAGACCCATGTTGAGGCTGTACAGTTTCGGGCCCGGCGCCAATTCGCTCAAGCCCCTGCTCACGCTCTATGAAAAGGGCGTTCCGTTCGAGCATCACCAGCTCAATCCCGCCAAGTTCGAGCACCACAGCGACTGGTACAAGGCGATCAACCCCCGCGGGCAGGTGCCGGCGCTGGATGACGGGGGCAAGATCGTCACCGAATCGACGGTGATCTGCGAATATCTCGAGGACGCCTATCCGACCGAGGTCGAGCTGCGCCCCGCGAACGCCTTCGACAGGGCGCAGATGCGGATCTGGACCAAATGGGTCGACGAGTATTTCTGCTGGTGCGTCTCGACCGTGGGGTGGCACCGCTACGTCGGCAACATGGTCAAGGACCTGTCCGACGCCGAATTCGAGGAGATGGTCGCGAGAGTTCCGGTGCCCGAGCAGCAGGTCAAGTGGCGGCGGGCGCGCGAAGGCTTTCCCAAGGACTTGCTCGACGAGGAAATGCGCAAGATCGGCGTCTCCGTGCGCAAGCTCGACGAAAGGCTGGCCGACAACGAGTGGCTGGCCGGCGGCATGTACACGCTCGCCGACATCTGCAACTTCGCGATCGCCAACGGCATGGAGATGGGCTTCTCCGAGCTGGTGAACGAGAGTGACACCCCGCACCTCGTGCGCTGGATTCGCCAGATCAACGAGCGCCCGGCGGCCAAGGAGATGTTTGCCCACGTGCCGCGCGAGCGGTTCGGCAAGGCGCGGGAGCTTACTGCTTAAGGCTTCGCTTACCATCCTCCGTTATCGACCCGTTGGCGAGCGAGGATCGGTAGGTAAGTCATTCATGAAGCGTGAGGTATTTGCAGCGGAGGTGCCGGGCATCGACGCCATCCCGCGCTACTGCGGCGAGGTGACGGTCGGCTGCTCGGACGTGGCCGGCATCGTCGAGGCCGTCGCGCGCACGTCGGTGCGGCTGCGCGGCGAGCATGCCGAACTGGCGGCGACGGTTGCCCTGCTCGAGTCCGAGCAACGCCAGGTCACCGATGCCTCCGACGAAGCTCGCATGCTTTCGCAGAAGGCGGTCGAGCGGCTGATGTGGGGCAGCGACCTCATACGCTCGTCGCTCGGCCAGATCGGCGATCTTCTCTCGCTCGTCGACACGCTGGGCCAACACGTTACGGACTTCGCCGCGGCGATGGAGCAGGTGCGCCGCACCTCGCAGGACATCGAGCGGATCGCCGACACCACCAACATCCTCGCCTTCAACGCGATGATCGAAGCGCGGCGAGCCGGCGAGGCGGGCAAGACGTTCACGGTCGTTGCCGACGAAGTGAAGAGCCTCGCCAACGAGACCCGCCGCGCGACCGAGGAGATCGGCCGCACGATCGACACGCTCGGTTCGGAGGCCGAACAGGTCATCAGCCGCATCCAGGCCGGCTCGGCCGCCAGCGACGAAGCCAAGACGTCGGTTGCCGGCATCGAGCACACGCTGAGCGCCGTGATCCAGCTGGTCGAGGAGGTCGATCGCCAGAACGCGCTGATCGCCCGCACCAGCGGCGGCATCGGCGTTCACGTCGACGGCGTGCGCAAGGTGCTCGGCAGCTACGACACCGCGGCACTCGAGAACGAGACGATGCTCGAGACCGCGCACACCCGCATGGAACAGCTCGAGATGACCGCCAACCTGATGTTCGACAACATCGTACGCGCGGGGTTGTCGCCCTCCGACAGCATGATGGTCGAGCGAGCGCAGGCGGCAGCGCGCGAGATTGCGGAGCTGACCGAGGCGGCGCTGGAAGCCGGCCAGCTCAGCGAGGGCGAATTGTTCGATTACGACTATCAGGAGATCCCCGGCAGCGATCCCAAGCGCTTCGCCAACCGGTTGATGCCCTGGGCGGACCGCGTATGGCGCCCCGTCTACGACCGGATCTGCGGCTCCGACCCGCAGATAATGGCGGTCGCCTGCACCGACATGAATGGGCACCTTCCGACCCACCTCAGCGCCCTCTCGCGCCAACCGACCGGCGACAGGGCGCACGACACCCGGTACTGCCGCAATGGCCGCATGATCCTCGATCCGATCGACCGCAAGGCCAAGGAAAGTGGTGCGCCCTACATGATGGCGGTCTACCGCCAGGAAGGCGACGGCAAGAGCTACAAGGTGGTGCGCAACGTCTACGTGCCGCTGACCATTGGCGGTCGGCGCTGGGGCGATGTCGAGCTCGCCTACAGCTTCGGCTGAGGCAGGGGGGCGATCATCTCCCGCGCGCGCGGCGCGTGGACCGCGGCGACCAGCACGAACGAGATGTACATCAGCAGGTACCAGGCGCCGAGCTTCAAGGGCGTAACGAGGTGCCAGGCGTGGGCTTGCGCGGGGTAGGTCCAGGCTCGCGCGAAGGTGCCGACATTCTCGGCGAACCAGATGAACATTGCGACGAGGAACCAGCCGACAAGGAGCGGCATCCAGCGCGGTTGCCGCCAGACGGTGAAGTAGACCCGCGTGCGCCAGAACAGCAGCGCCATCGCCGCGAACAGGGCGAGGCGGATATCGGGCAGCCAATGATGGGCGAAGAAATTGATGTAGATTGCCACCGCGAGGAGCTGCGGCCACGGCGAGCGCGGGTAGGGTTCGAATCGGAAATCGAAGATCCGCCAGACGCGCGCGATGTAGCTGCCGACCGCGCCGTACATGAAGCCCGAAAACAACGGCACCCCGCCGATGCGCAGCAGGTTCGCCTCGGGGTAGATCCACGATCCGGCGCTGGTCTTGAACACTTCCATGATCGTGCCGACGATGTGGAAGGCGATGATGACCCTGGCTTCCTCCCAGGTCTCCAGCCTGAAGGCGAGCATGGCGATCTGGATGGCGAGCGCCGCAAGGGCGAGGAAGTCGTACCGCGCGATCGGCGGATGCGCCGGATAGAGGAAATGCGTTCCCAAAAGCAGCGTCAGCATCAGCGCGCCGAACAGGCAGGCCCAGCCCTGCTTGAACACGAACAGGCCGAATTCGTAGAGCCAGCTCGGCCAGCCCGCAGGCGGGACATAGGTCTCGAGGCGCGAGCGAACGCGGGCAAAGCGGGTGTGGCCCGTCGGCGGGGGAGGCGATTCGCCGATCTCGTCGCTCGGATGTTCGGCCATCGATGGCTCCCCTTGCGAGCGCTACCGCCGGCGCTCGGGCGTGGCAACTACTTCGCCCTTTGCTTTGGCCCCCGTGACATCCGCTTGCTGCCACGTTACGCATGGCTGACAAGGTTCGGGAGAGGGAGCGTCATGGCTGAGAAGATGGACGAAGCGGCCGCGGCATCGCGGCTGATGGAAATGACGATCGCCCACTGGACGGGCGAGCTGCTGCTGCAAGCCGCGCAAATGAGCCTCGCCGACAAGTTTACCGGCAGCGAGCCGCGCACGGCGAAAGAGCTCGCAGCCGAATACGGCATGCGCCATCGCGAGCTGTACCGCTTCCTGCGCGCGCTCACCGGCATCGGCCTGCTCGAGTTCGCCGGCAAGGACAGCTTCCGCCTGACCGACCTGGGCGCGGCGCTCAAGACCGGCGCGCCGGGCGCCGCGCGATCGGCCGTGATCGCGCTGGTCGGCGACATGGTGAAGCCTGCGTGGAAGGAGTTCGACCACGGCCTGTTCACCGGCGACACCGGGTTCGAGAAGGCGCACCAGAAGAGCCTGTTCGAATACCTGCGCGACAACCCCGGAATGGCGACCTTTTTCAGCGAGACGATGGTCGGCTTCCACGGCCGCGAGCCGCCGGCGGTGGCCGAGGCGTACGACTTTTCCGGCATCGGCTCGCTGGTCGATGTCGGCGGGGCGACCGGCAATATGCTCGGCCACGTGCTGAAGCGGCACCCGAACGTGAAGGGCGTCCTGTACGACCTGCCGCACGTCGTCGCCGATGCGCCCCCGCTGCTCGAATCCCACGGCGTGGCCGATCGGGTGCAGATCATGAGCGGCAGCTTCTTCGAGGGCGTTCCCGCGGGCCATGACGCCTATCTCGTCAGCCACATCATTCACGACTGGGACGACGGCGAAAACGCCACGATCCTCAAGAACATCCGCGAGGCGATGAAGCCCGACGGCAAGCTGCTGATCGTCGAGATGGTCCTGCCCGAGGGCGATGCGCCGCACATGGGCAAGATGCTCGACATGATGATGATGCTCGTCCCGGGCGGCGAGGAGCGCACCGCGGCCGAGTACGCCGAGTTGCTCGAGCCGAACGGGTTCAAGGTCAGCCGTGTCGTGCCGACCGCTTCCGCGGTCAGCGTGGTCGAGGCGGTGAGGGCCTGAAACGGGGAGCAGCGGCTACCTTGAGGGTCACGCAAGCACCACCCTTGCGACCCTGCTTGTGATCGTTGCCTTTCGTGGTTCCACGAGCGCCCAGGCGGAAACATTGCGGAAGTCACACGTTCGCGGCACCCAGCCGCGCGTGACGCGCCGCGGACCGTTGCGGTGCGGCGCGCCCCAGGTGGTGGCAAGGATAGCTCCAAGCCGTGGCCGGACATTGAAACAGTCAATTGCCGTAAGAAAGGGTGGGCCTCAGGCCGGTCTTGGCGGCGCCTGTCCGCCGGTGTCGGCGCGCTGCGGCAACAGCTCGGGCGGCCACCTCGCCGGTGCGATCAGCTTGACGATGAACTCGGGAACGACGAACGCCGCGACGACGAGGCCCCACAGGACGTCCGACAGGAGCTGGTCGTTCCACGCGAAGCCGGGCATCCCGTCGGGCACGCGGCTGGTGAGGAAGATCAGCGCGAACGCGTAGCTGCGCATCATCCACAGGCGATGGGACGCGACGTTGCGCCGGCGGATGTACCACCAGCCGATCAGCGTCGAGATGAGCCAGCCGCCGGACTGGAAATACTGTTCGACGCGGATCGTCACCGGCTCGAAATGGGAGCCGATATAGCCGGCAAACAGGCTGGCGACGACGACACAGCCAAGGTAGCTTCGCCCCGTCCAGCGATGGAGCCCGGGACGGCGCCTGAGATGGCTCGAGAACTGCGTCGCGCCGAGCGCCAGCGCGATGGCGCCGAACAGCCCGTGCACCAGCAAGAGTTGCTTGAACGGGGCGATCACCTGCCAGTGAGGATCGTCGGCCCTGACGAGGAAGCGCTCGTCGTTCCAGATCACCCACAGCGACGCGATCACGAGCGCGCTGAAGAAGACCAGCTTGCTCCGATCGGCCCCGGACCGATTCGCCGCCATGAGCACCCTCCCGGCGATCGCGACCCGCGGCGAGGGTACGATTGCGGCCGCGCCCAGGCAAGCCGCTTCAGGCGTCGATCATTTCCCGGTCGACCTCGCCCGCGCGGTTCTGGATGAAGTTGAAGCGGTGCTCGGGATTGCGGCCCATCAGCTGGTCGACCAGCTCGGCGATCGCGTAGCGCTGTTCGTGTTCGGGCGGCAGGGTGATGCGGATCAGGCTGCGCGAGGCCGGATCCATCGTCGTTTCGCGAAGCTGCTGCGGGTTCATCTCGCCGAGGCCCTTGAAGCGGCTGACCTCGACTTTCCTGCCCTTGAAGACGGTCTCCTCCAGCTCGCGCCGCTGGTTTTCGTCCCGGGCGTAGCGGCTCTCCTTGCCCGCGGTCAGCCGGTAGAGCGGAGGCTGGGCAAGGTAGAGATGGCCGCCGCGCACGAGCGCCGGCATCTCCTGGAAGAAGAACGTCATCAAGAGCGTGGCGATATGCGCGCCGTCGACGTCGGCGTCGGTCATGATGACGATCCGATCGTAGCGCAGGGCCTCGGGATCGCAGTCCTTGCGGGTGCCGCAGCCGAGCGCGAGGATCAAGTCGGCGATCTCGGAGTTGGCGCGGATCTTGTCGGCCGTGGCGCTGGCGACGTTGAGTATCTTGCCGCGGATCGGCAGGATCGCCTGGGTCTTGCGGTCGCGCGCCTGCTTGGCGCTGCCGCCGGCGCTGTCGCCTTCGACGATGAACAGCTCGGTCTCGCCGTCGCTTTCGCCGGAGCAATCGGTCAGCTTGCCGGGGAGGCGAAGCTTCTTGGCGTTGGTCGCCGTCTTGCGCTTGATCTCGCGCTCCGCCTTGCGGCGCAGGCGCTCGTCCATCCGCTCCATCACCGCGCCGAGCAGCGCGCGGCCGCGCTCCATGTTGTCGGCGAGGAAGTGGTCGAAGTGGTCGCGCACCGCATTTTCGACCAGGCGGGCAGCTTCCGGCGACGTGAGGCGGTCCTTGGTCTGGCTCTGGAACTGCGGCTCGCGGATGAAGACGGAGAGCATGATCTCGGCGCTGGCGACGATGTCGTCGGGGCTGATGTCCTTGGCCTTCTTCTGCCCGACGAGCTCGCCGAACGCGCGGATACCCTTGCTGAGCGCCGCGCGGATGCCCTGCTCGTGCGTGCCGCCGTCGGGGGTGGGCACGGTGTTGCAGTACCAGCTGTAGGCGCCGTCGGACCACAGCGGCCACGCGACGGCCCACTCGACGCGGCCCTGGTCGTCGGGAAAGTCCTGCCGCCCGGAGAAGAACTGGCTGGTCACGCATTCGCGGCCGGCGATCTCTTCGGCGAGGTGATCGGCAAGGCCGCCGGGGAACTGGAAGACGGCTTCCTCGGGAACGTCCTGCGAGGCGAGCGAGGCGGCGCATTTCCACCTGATCTCGACGCCGGCGTAGAGGTAGGCCTTCGAACGGGCGAGCTTGAACAGGCGCGCGGCCTTGAACTGGCGATCCTCGAAGATTTCGGGGTCGGGTGTGAAGCTGACCGTGGTGCCGCGCCGGTTGGGCGTGGTCCCGAGATGCCGCAGCGGCCCAGTCGGGTGGCCTTGCGAGAACTCCTGCGCGTAAAGCTCCCGGTTGCGGGCCACTTCCACGCGAACGTGCTTCGACAGCGCATTGACCACGCTCACGCCGACGCCGTGCAGGCCGCCGCTGGTCGCATAGGCCTTGCCGGAAAACTTGCCGCCCGAGTGCAGCATGGTCATGACCACTTCGAGCGACGACTTGCCCGGAAACTTGGGATGCTCGTCGACCGGCATGCCGCGACCGTTGTCGGCGATCGTCAGGCGGTTGCCATCCTCCAGCGTCACCTCGATGCGGTTGGCATGCCCCGCGACTGCCTCGTCCATCGAGTTGTCGAGCACCTCGGCGGCGAGATGGTGCAGCGCGCGCTCGTCGGTGCCGCCGATGTACATTCCGGGGCGCCGCCGGACCGGCTCGAGCCCTTCCAGCACCTCGATCGAGGAAGCATCGTAATCGCCGCCGCCGTCGGGCAGCTTGTCGAACAGGGAACTCGCGTCTTCTGGGGACATGGATCGGCTATAAGGGGCGGATTCCCCTCGACTCAAGCTCGGCTTGCGCGGTTATCCGCCGCCTCAGAACTGCGTTGGGGCAGGGCTGACCACAGAGACGGTCCCGGCGCCGACCTGGCGGACTTCCATCGCGCGATCGACCACGCCGTCCGGCCGGAAGCGGAACGGTCCGTCGATGCCGAGGAATCCGCCGTTGTCGAACATCTGGGACGTCGGGAAGTCGCGTCCCGGCCGCCAGTCACGGGCAATGCGCAACGTGAGCAGCACGGCATCGTAGCCCAGCGTGGCGACACGATAGGGCTGCGCACCGAAGCGGGACTTGTAGCTTGCCGAGAAGCGGCTCCAGCGCGCGTCCGACACCGCCGAGAACCATGCGCCGCGCAGCGCGCCCGAGCGCGCGACATCCTCTTCGCCGCTCCACAGCTCGGTGCCGAGCAGCCGCGGCAAGGCGGCACCGACCTTCTTGAGCTGGCTCGCGCCGATGGCCGAAAGGCGTGCGCCGTCGGCGATGAGGACGGTGTCGTAGCCTCCTTTCGCCTTCAGGCGGTTGGCCGCGCTGACGATGGTGGAGGCGCCGCGCGGGTACCGCTCGGTCGCGACGAAAGCCCCGCCGCCGGACGTGACGCGGCTCCTGAGCGCCGCTTCGGCGCGCTGACCGTACTCGCCTTCGGGCACGATGGCCGCGAAGCGCTTGGACCCGTGGGCGAGGGCGTAACCGACCGTGCGGTCGATCGATTGTTCGGGCACCACGCCCATCACGAACACGTCGCGCGAAGCGACCGAGCGATCGTTCGAGAAGCTGATCAGGGGAACGTGAGCCGGCCTCGCCTTGGCCGCCACCGCCGCCACGTCGTCGCCGAGGAGCGGACCGAGGATCAGCTTGTTGCCGTCGGCGATGGCTCGCGCCGCCGCGCTGCTCGCGCCGGTCGCGGTGTCGTAAGTGGTGATGCGCAGGTTCGAGGCATTGGTGTCGAGCAGCGCCATCGTCGCCGCATTCTCGATCGAGTGGCCGACCGCGCCATTGGCGCCCGACAGCGGCACCAGCAAGGCAACCCGGTGACGGTTCTGGTCTTCCGGCAGTCCGCTCGGCCCGGTCGTCGGCTTGGGGGTCGGCGGAGCGACGACCGGCGGGCCATGCGGAACCACCTGGCAGGCGGCCAGAGCCGCGCTGAGCACCGCCGCCGCAAGAAGGCGCTTCAAGTTACCGAACATGCTTGCCGCTCCCGCTGCTGTTGGTTCACAAGGCGCGCCGTGAGCGATCAGCGCGACCTCGATGCCAAGCCCTTGTCTCCCGGCCTCTATATAGTTGCGACACCGATTGGCAATCTTGCTGACATCACCCGGCGGGCGGCGGACGTGCTTGGCCGGTGTGACGCCATTGCCTGCGAGGATACGCGCGTCACGCGCAAGCTGATGCAGCACCTCGGCGTGTCGAAGCCGCTGTGGCGATACAACGATCATGCCTCGCACGAGGACCGCGCGCGGTTGCTCCAGGCGATGCGCGACAAGGCCGTCGCCCTGGTCAGCGACGCGGGAACGCCGCTGGTGTCGGATCC
>Ga0157372_10000840_pt1 | contig 33302 bp, 39 predicted proteins | sample C55metaG_FD_115307 | JGI IMG/M metagenome (GOLD analysis project Ga0157372, IMG submission 115307) | Corn rhizosphere microbial communities from Kellogg Biological Station, Michigan, USA - C5-5 metaG | ecosystem: Host-associated > Plants > Roots > Rhizosphere > Soil | place: USA: Michigan...
CGGCATGACGCCGGATCAGTACTGCGCCGACAAGGCCGCGCAAAGCGGCTCGAGCTTCCACTACAGCTTCCGCCTGCTCGATCCCGCGCGTCGCGCCGCGATCACGGCGCTCTACGCGTTCTGCCGCGAGGTCGACGACATCGTCGACGAAGTTGCCGATCCCAACGTGGCGCGCGTCAAGCTCGCATGGTGGCGAACCGAGGTCGACCGGATTTACGGCGGTACCCCGCAGCATCCGGTCGCACAGGCGCTCGCGCCGGTCGCGCAGCGCTACCGCCTGCCGCAGGCGCACCTGCAGACGGTGATCGACGGGATGGCGATGGACCTCGATAAGACGCGCTACCTCGATTTCGCGGAGCTCGAAATCTATTGCGACCGCGTCGCCGGGGTCGTCGGCCTGATGTCGGCCGAAATCTTCGGCTACGAGCTCCCGGAAACGCGCGACTACGCGCGCGACCTCGGCATCGCATTCCAGCTCACCAACATCGTCCGCGACGTCGGCGAGGACGCGCGCCGCGGCCGCATCTATCTGCCGCAGGAGGATCTCGCGCGCTTCGGCGTGCAGGCGTCCGACGTGATGAAGGCGCGCGCCACGCCGGCGTTCGCCGAGCTGATGGCCTTCGAAGTCGACCGCACGCGGGCGTGGTACGAGCGCGCGCTCGGGAAGCTGCCGGCGCGCGACCGCCGCGCGCAGCGCGCCGGGCTCGCGATGGCCGCGATCTACCGGACGCTGCTCGACGAGATTGCGCGCGACGGGTATCGCGTCCTCGACCGCCGCATCGCGCTCACGCCGGTGCGCAAGCTGTGGATCGCGACGCGGGCTGCGCTCCGCGCGTGATCGCCGTCATCGGCAGCGGCTTCGCGGGCTGTGCCGCGGCGATCGCGCTCGCGCGCGCCGGCCGTCGCGTCGAGCTCTACGAGGCGGCGACAATGCCGGGCGGCCGCGCACGCACGGTGTTGCGCGACGGCCTGCCGCTCGACAACGGCGAGCACCTGCTGCTCGGCGCGTGCACGGAGACGCTCGAACTCGCGGCCTTCCTGCACGGCGCGTCGCCGCATCCGCCGTGGCGCGACACGCCGCTCGCGATGCATCCGCTCGCGCCGGCCCGGCAGGGCGCGCCGACGCTTCGCACCCGCGGGCTGCCGGCGCCCTTCGGGCTCGCCGCCGGCCTGCTCGCCGCGCGCGGATTCACGTGGCGCGAGCGGATCGCGACGGTGCGCTGGTTCGTGCGGCAACGCCGCGCCGGCTTTCGCTGCGCCGACCACGTTTCGGTTGCCGAGCTTGTCGCCGACCTTCCCGCGCGCGTGCGTGACGAACTGTGGGCGCCGCTGTGCGTGGCGGCGCTCAACACGGAACCGGCGCGCGCGTCGGGACAGGTGTTCCTCAACGTGCTGCGCGAGGCGCTCGGCGCGAATGCGCGAGCGACCCGGATCGTCCATGCGCGCGACGGCTTGGGCGCATTGCTGCCGGAGCCCGCCGTGCAGTGGCTTGCGGCCCACGGCCATCGCGTGCACCTGTCGACGCGCGCGCGTGTCGCGCCGCGAGCCGATGGCGTGCGGATCGCGTACGCAGGCGGTGAAACGGTCGCCGACGCCGCGATCGTCGCGGTCGGTCCTCATCAACTCGACACCGCATTCGATCCGGAGCTCGCGGCAGCGCCCGGCGTCGCCGCAGCGCTGCGCGCGGTGGCAGCGTTCGAATGGGAGCCGATCGTCACTGTCTACCTCGGCTACGGCGGCGCTTTCGCCGTACCGCCCCGCCTGACGCGTCTCGACGACGAGCCGGGGCAATGGCTGTTCGACCGCCGCGACATCCTCGCGCGCGCCGCGACGGCGGCGCCCCCCGGAATCGTGACGCTGCTGTCGGTGGTGATGAGCGCGCGCCGCGCGCACGCCGACTTGGCGCATCCTGCGCTCGTCGCCGCCGTCGATGCCCAGCTGCGGCGCCTTGCGCCCGACGTGCCGCCGCTCGCCTGGTCGCAGGTCATTGCCGAGCGGCGCGCGACGTATGCGTGCGTGCCGGCGCTGGCGCGGCCGGCCTGCGGCCGCGTGGCGCAGCGCGTGTACCTCACCGGCGACTACACGTACGCGGCGTTCCCGGCGACGCTCGAAGCCGCGGTCCGCAGCGGCACGGCGGCCGCGCGGGCGCTGCTCGCCGACTTTCCCGCGCCCGCTACGTCGCCGCACGCGAGCGCAGCAGGCGCTGCTGCTCGCGATTCCATTCACGCTCCTTGATCGCTGCGCGCTTGTCGTGCTGCTTCTTGCCCTTCGCGAGGCCGATCGCGAGCTTCACGCGGCCCTTGCTGAAGTGCAGATCGAGCGGCGTCAGCGTGTACCCTGCGCGCTCCACCTTGCCGATCAGCCGATTGATCTCCTCGCGATGGAACAGCAGCCGGCGGGTGCGCGTCGGGTCCGGATGGACGTGCGTCGAAGCCGTCGTGAGCGGGGAGAGGTGCGCGCCGATCAGGAACAGCTCGCCGCCCTTGACGACGACGTACGCTTCCTTGAGGTTCGCGCGGCCCGCGCGAATGGACTTCACTTCCCAGCCTTCGAGCGCGATTCCGGCCTCGAACCGCTCCTCGATAAAATAGTCGTGAAAGGCCTTGCGATTCTCGACGATGGTCATGGATAACGCCGCAATGGGGGGCGATGCCGGCACGCGCATTCTACCGGCGGATATCGCGCCGCCGGGCCTTCGGGCGTGCAGCGCGCTGCCTCGCCTTTCGCCATGCAGCGCGTGACGAAGAGCGTGCTCGTGCCCTACCCCGCGGCGCGGATGTTCGAGCTCGTCGATCGCGTCGAGGAGTATCCGCAATTTCTCCCGTGGTGCGGCGGCGCCAAGGTCGTCGAGCAGTCGGGGGACCACAAGACGGTGCGCATCGACATCGACTATCACGGCGTGCGCGCGCACTTCACCACCGACAACGTCAACCGGCCGCCGGAATCGATCGGGATCACGCTGAAGGACGGTCCTTTTCGCCACCTGCACGGCGAATGGCGCTTCCGCGCGCTCGGCGAGACCGGCTGCAAGGTCGAATTCGAGCTCGCCTATGAATTCGCGACGCAACTGCTCGACAAGGCGATCGGGCCGGTGTTCGGCCATATCGCGCGGACGTTCATCGACGCGTTCGTGAAGCGCGCGGAAGCCGGTCATCCGGCGGCCTGACCGCATGCATGTCGTCGTCGCCTACGTGGCGCAGGGCGTGGAGTTCTTGATTTCGCTCGAATTGCCCGACGGTGCGAGCGTGCAGGATGCCGTGGCGGCGTCGCGCATCGGCGAGCGCGCGGGCGGGGACATCGACGCGAGCGTGTGCGCGATCTTCGGCCGCCGGGTCGCGCCCGGAACGCGCCTCGCCGACGGCGACCGTGTCGAGATCACGCGCCCGCTCGTGTGCGACCCGAAGGCGGCCCGGCGCGCGCGCGTGCGGCGCCGCGCCGGCGAACCGCGTTAGCGCGTAGCGCCGGCGCGCACGAGCTCCTTTTCGAGCTCGGTCTCGTTGCCGCGGCGCGCCCAGTCGATCGCGCTCGCGCCGTCCTGGTTGCGATGGTTGACGTCCGCGCCGCGGCCTATCAGAAGCCGCGCCGTGTCGAGACGATGCTCGCGAATCGCCATCATCAAGGCGGTCGTGCCATTCGGCGACACGGCATTGATGTCGGCGCCGCGCTGCAGCAGGAACGTGGCGACCGCGTCGTGGCCGCCGGTTGCCGCGTAGATCAGCGGCGTCCATCCGTTCGGGTTCACGTTCGCCTTGGCGGCGACGAGCGCGCGCACGACGTCGAGATTGCCCTGAAGCGCCGCCAGCATCAGCGGCGTGTCGTTCCAGCGATTCGGCTTGTCGGGTTTCGCCTTCGCATCGAGGAGCAGCTGCGCGGCGCCGACGCTGCCGCTGCGCGCCGCGATACAGAGCATCGTCTCGCCGTTGGCATCCACGGAATCGGGATCCATGCCGCGAGCGAGCAGCCGGCGCACCTCGTCGGTGCGGTCGTTGGCCACGGCGACAGCCAGGTCGTCGAGCAGCCCCTGCGCGAGCGCCGCCACCGGTAGCGACGACAGCGCCCATGCGAGCGCGCCGAGCACGAACAGGCAAGGGATGCGGTCAATGCGCATCGGGCCGGACTCCGAAGAGGCGAAAGAAGTTCGCGGAAGTCGTCTCCGCGATCGTCGCGACGGGCACGCCGCGCAGGCGCGCGATTTCTTCCGCGACGTGGCGCACGTACGCAGGCTCGTTACGCTGGCCGCGGTGCGGCACCGGTGCGAGATAGGGGCTGTCGGTCTCGATCAGCATGCGGTCGAGCGGCACCCGGCGCGCGACGTCCTTCAGCTCGACCGCGTTCTTGAACGTGACGATGCCGGAAAACGAAATGTGAAAGCCCAGGTCGAGCGCGGCCTGCGCGACGTCCCAGGTCTCGGTGAAGCAATGCATGACGCCGCCCGCTTCGGACGCACGCTCTTCGCGCATGATCGCGAGCGTGTCCGCGGCCGCCGCGCGCGTGTGGATCACCAGTGGCCGCGCCGCCGTGCGGGCCGCGCGAATGTGCGTGCGGAAACGGTCGCGCTGCCAGCCCAGGTCACCGGTCTGCCGGTAATAGTCGAGGCCCGTCTCGCCGATCGCGACGATGCGTGCCTCGCGCGAGCGCGCGACCAGCAGCGCCTCGGTGGGCTCCTTCGTCTCGGCGTAATCGGGATGGACGCCGACGCTCGCGTACAGGTTGGGGGCGCTCCGTGCGACCTCGTGCACCGCGTCCCACGCATCCATCTCGACGGCGATGCACAGCGCGTGCGTCACCGCGTTGTCGCGCATCGCATCCAGCACACGCGGCAGCTCGCCGCGCAGTTCGGGAAAGTCGAGATGGCAATGCGAATCGACGAACACTACATCGTGTGCGTCGAGCGGGTCGATCCAAGGTGCTCGCCCAGGATGCGCTCGATCGTCGCCTTCGCGGCGGCGCCCGTGTCGTCCAGCGTGAACTGCACGCCGATGCCCTGCGTGCGGTTGCCCTGCCCGCCGTCCGGCGTGATCCACACGACCTTGCCCTGCACGGCGATCCGGTTCGGATCGTCCATCAGCGACAGCAGCATGAACACTTCCTCGCCGAGCGAATACGGGCGCGACGTCGGAATGAAAATGCCGCCTCCCTTGAGGAACGGCATGTAGGCCGCATAAAGCGCCGCCTTCTCGCGGATGTTGAGCGACAGGACGCCCGGGCGGGCCACGGCGCCGGCGGCTGCGGGAGTCTTGTCGGCCATCGTCTATTCGAATAGTGCCCGGTAGTCGGTCAGAAGCGCTTCCGCGACGAGGCGCGGCTGCAACGAGTGCGCAAGCAGCATGCGCTGCGCGAGCACGCCGCGATGATAACGAAACAGGGCAATGCCCGCCACAGCCTTCGCGAGCGCCGCGAGCTCGCGCCCGAAGTCGGGATTGTGTACAGGTGTTCCACCGGCGCGCACGCGCGCCAGGTCGGCGCACCATGCGCCGAGCCAGCCGATGACCGCCGCCAGCCGGTCGCGGCGGGCCTCCCGCGGACCGGCGTCGATGCGCGCGCCCAACGCGGTCACCGGCAGTGTTGCCGGCGTCGCGAGCGCCGCGAGCCACGCCGCCCGCTCGCTCTGGTAGGAAGCATCGCCGATGGCGCGCGCAACGAGCGGCGCGCCGCCGGCCTGGTCGAGCAGCCGGTCGGCATCGGCGAATCCCTGCGATGCGAGCCAGGCGCGGGCCTGCTCACGCCCCGGGACCGGTACGGCAAGGCGCTGGCAGCGGCTGGCGATGGTCGCGGGCAGGCGCCCGGGCTGATGCGACACCAGCAGGAAATAGGTATCGGGCTGCGGCTCCTCCAGCGTCTTCAGCAACGCATTGGCGGCGGCCGGGTTCATCCGCTCGGCGGGATCGATCAGCGCGACCTTCGCGCCACCGCGATGGCTCGTGAGCCCGGACCAGCGGACGAGCGCCCGGATGCGATCGACGACGATCCATTCGACCGGCTTGGGATTTTCCTCGTCGTCGTCGACCGGCTCGACGATGCGCAGGTCGGGATGCTGGCCCGCGCGCGCGTAGCGGCAGCTCGGGCATTCGCCGCAGGGCGCGCCATTCGCCGACGGCTTTTCGCACAGCAGCGTGCGCGCGAGCCAATCGGCGAGCATCCGCTTGCCGATGCCGGCCGGACCGGCGACGAGCACCGCATGCGGCCAACGCGCGCGTCGCGCAAGGCATTCCGCCGTCGCTGGCCCCTGCCAGGGAAAAAGCACGTCCGTCACAGTTCGTCCACGATGCGCGCGAGATCGGCGCGCACCTGATCGGCGGGGCGCGTCGAATCGACGACGCGGAAGCGCGCGGGCTCGGCGGCCGCCCGGCTCAGATACACGGCGCGCACGCGATCGAAGAACGCCTGCGGCTCGCGTTCGAACTTGTCGAGCGCGCGCCCCTTCGCCCGCATGCGATCGAGTCGCTCGCGCGACACCGTACCCGGAACGTCGAAAAGCAGCGTGAGGTCCGGAGTGCAGTGCGCATGGACATGCCGCTCCAGCGTGCCGATCAGCTCGAGCGACACGCCGTGGCCGCCGCCCTGATAGGCGTACGTCGCATCGGTGAAACGGTCGCAGACGACGCAGTCGCCCCGGGCGAGCGCCGGCTCGATCACTTGCACGACGTGCTCGCGCCTCGCCGCGAACATCAGCAGCACCTCGCTCTCGTGCGCCATCGGCTGCCCGAGCAGCGTCGCGCGCAGCGATTCGCCGAGGGCGGTGCCGCCCGGCTCGCGTGTCGTGATGACGTTGAGCCCGCGTGCGGCGAGCGCTTCGGCGAGCCATGCGGCGTGCGTGCTCTTGCCCGCACCGTCGATGCCCTCGAGCGTGATGAAACGGCCGCGACGCGATCGATTCTCCATTAGCGGCCGCCTTTCTGGTATTTCGCCACGGCGCGATTGTGCTCCGGCAGGCTGGCCGAGAATTCCGAGGTGCCGTTGCCGCGCGACACGAAGTAAAGGTACGCGGTCTTCGGCGGGTTCACGGCGACGTCGAGCGCGGCCTGCGACGGCAGCGCGATCGGCGTCGGCGGCAGCCCGTCGCGCACGTAAGTGTTGTATGGCGTGTCTTCCTCGAGGTCGCGCTTGCGCAGGTTGCCGTCGAAGCGCGAACCCAGCCCGTAGATCACCGCGGGATCCGTCTGCAGTCGCATCCCGCGGCGCAGCCGGTTGGCGAGCACCGATGCGATCAGCGGCCGGTCGCTCGCGTTGCCGGTCTCCTTCTCGACGATCGACGCGAGGATCAGCGCCTCGTACGGCGTGGCGAGCGGAAGGTCCGGCGCGCGCTTCGCCCACGCGGCGGCAAGCCGCTCGCGCATCGAGCGATAGGCGCGCGCGAGAAGCGCGAGATCGCTGCTGCCAGTCGCCAGGAAGTAGGTGTCGGGGAAGAACAAGCCCTCCGGATGTGCTTCGGACGCACCGAGCCGCGCGAGGAGCTCCGCATCCGGCAGATCGGCCGCCGCGTGCGTGATCTTCGCGTTCTCGCGCAGCGCGCGCCGAAGGTCGGCGAATGTCGTGCCCTCGACGATCGTCACGGCGGTCTGCGTGACGTCGCCCTGCGTCAGCTTCGCGAGCAATCCGGGCAGCGTGATTCCTTGCTCGATCTCGTAGCTCCCTGCCTTGATCGTGCGGTCGGCGCCCTGCACGCGCGCAAGCCACGTCAGCGCAGCCGCGTGCGGCAGCACGCCGGCGTCGCGCAGGCCCCGCGCGACGCTCGCAAGCGATGCCCCCTGCCGCACCTCGAAGTCGAAGGGACTGCGCGGCAGCGGCAGCGGCTCGCGATACCAGCCGCGCGCAACCCACGCCGCACCCGCGAGGGCCAGCACGAGCAGCAGCACGACGAGCAGGGCAATGCGGAATTTGCGCATGAGGATTCGGCGCAACACTCGCGCTGGCGCGAATGCGTGAGGCCGGGCTTACAGGCATCGCGCCGACGACCGCCGATTATAATGGGCCGGCACGCGCGAACGCTGCGCGCGCATCCCATGTCCGAGAGCCGCCGCCCCGTCACGCACGCGCACCGAAGCCACGCGGCCAGGGAGCCCCTGCACGACCCTCGCGGCTTCACGCTGATCGAGATCATGGTCGTGATCGTGATCCTAGGCGTGCTGGCGGCGCTCGTCGTGCCCAGCGTGCTTTCGCGCACCGACGACGCGCGCAACGTCGCGGCGAAGAGCGACCTCGCGGCGATCCGGCAGGCGCTGAAGCTCTACCGCCTCGACAACCAGCGCTACCCGACCACCGAGCAGGGCCTCGCAGCGCTCGTCACGAAGCCGGTCGATCCGCCGGTGCCGCCCAACTGGAAGCCCGGCGGCTATCTCGAGAAACTGCCGCGGGATCCGTGGGGCCACGCGTACCAGTACCTGAGCCCGGGCCTCAAGAGCGACGTCGACGTGTTCACCTACGGCGCCGACGGCCAGCCCGGCGGCACCGGCGCGGACGCCGACATCGGGTCGTGGGACCTCTGATGTCGCGAGCGCGCGCGCGCGCTGCGCCCGCGGGATTCACGCTGGTCGAAGTACTGGTCGTGATCGTCGTCATCGGCATTGCGGCCGGGTTCGCCGTGGCGCTCGCCGCACCGGACGCCCGCGACCTCTCCGCGCGCGAGGCGCGCCGCTTTGCCGGTGCGCTCGAATACGCAGCGCAGCGCGCGCAATGGCGCAGCGAGACGCTCGGCGTTTCGGCGGAGCAGCGCGTGATTCGCTACTGGCGCCGCGATCCCGGGAATGGCCGCTGGCAGCTCGTCGTCGACGACGACGTGCTGCGCGCGCACGCACTACCCGATCCGCTCGACGCGATGGCGCTGGCGTTCGCCGGTCGCGCCGTCGCATCGAACGTGATCGTTCCCTTGCGCGCATCCGGCCGCAACGAGCCGTTCGCGTTCGCGCTGGCCGCGCCGGGCTGGCGCACGCTGGTTGCGGTCGATCCGCTGTCTCGCGTGTCGATCGCCGGACCGAGCGCGGACCCGCCGTGAAGCGCGCGCGGGGATTCACGCTGATCGAGGTGCTGGTCGCGCTTGCGATCGTCGCCGTCGCATTGTCCGCCGGCATGCGCGCGCTCGCGCAGGGCACCGACGGCGCGTCGTCGCTCAAGGCGCGCACGCTCGCGCTGTGGGTTGCCGAAAACCGCCTGGCGCGCGCGCAACTCGACGTCTCGGCGCAGGCGACGACGGCCGCATCGGGCGACGAGACGCAGGCGGGCATGACGCTCGCCTGGCGCCAGACGGTCGGCGCGACGCCGAATCCCGCGTTCCGCCGGATCGAGATCGTCGTCACCGAGCCCGGCCGCCCCGATTACGCGCTCGCGCGGCTCGTCGGGTATCTGCCCAACCGGTGAGCATGCGCGCGTCGGCAACGGCAAGGCGTACGCGCGCATCGGCAATGGCGATAAGTTTGCGCACGAGCCTGCGCGGATTCACGCTCGTCGAGGCGCTCGTCGCCATCGCGATCCTCGGCCTCGTCGCGCTCCTCGCATGGCGCGCGACGGCGGCGATGACCGACAGCGAGGCGCGCCTCGCCAGCGAAAGCGCACGCTGGCGCGAGCTCGACGCCGTTGTCGCGCGCATCGAAGCCGATCTGCGTGCGGCCCTGCCGCGGCGTTCGCGCACCGGCAACGCCACCGAGGCGGCCCTGTCGCTGGCGCCGCAGGATGCCGCCGACGATGCGTTGCTGATCTTCACCCGCGCGGGGCCCGACGCCGTCGACGAAGCGGGCAGCGGCGGCCAGCGAGTCGGCTACCGGTTGCGCGACGGGCGCATCGAAGCGCTGTTCTGGCCCGCGATCGACAACCCGGTCGCAACCGTGCCGGCCGCCTATGCGCTGACGGGCGGGATTCGACGCTTCCAGGTGGGAGCGCTCGGCGCCGGCGAGGCGTGGTCCGACCGCTGGCCGGTCACGGGCGAAGCGGATCTTCCGCGCGGCATGCGCGTGACGCTCGAGCTCGCCGACGGCACCCGTATCGAGCGCTGGATCGCGCTGCAATGATCGGCGCACGGCCTGCGGGCCTTCCGCACGCGCAGCGCGGTCTTGCGCTGATCATCGCGATGCTGGTCGCTGCACTCGCCGCCGCAGTCACGGTGTCGCTCGCCGCTGCGCAGGCGCAATGGACAGCACAGGTTGCGAATCGGCGCGACAAGATCCAGGCGCAATCGGTCGCGCTCGCCGGCGTCGCGTGGACGCGGCAGATTCTCGATGCTGACGAGCGCACGACGACCATCGACCATCCCGGCGAGCCGTGGGCGCTGCCGCTGCCCGCGACGCCGGTGGAGAACGGCTCGGTCGAGGGCCGCATCGTCGATGCGCAAAGCTTCCTGAACGCGAACAACCTGCGTGGCGGCGCACACGTCGCGGCGGAGCGCCGCCGCTTCGAGCGACTGTTCGAGACGCAACGCCTGCAACCTGCGCTGCTCGGCGTGCTTGCCGATCAGGCGACGCCCCCGCTGCGCATGCAGGAATTCGCCGCCGCTCGCGCGATGACGCCGGCGGCGCTGGCCGGATTGATGCGCTATGTGACAGCGCTTCCTGCCGATACGCCGCTCAACGTCAACACGGCTTCGAGCGAAGTGCTGGCCGCGTCGATCGCGAACGTCGATGCCACGGCGATGACGCGCTTGATCGCGTCGCGTGCCGAGCGGCCATTCGCATCGCTCGCCGAATTTCGCGAGCGGCTGCCGGGGGGCGCGTCGATCGGCGACGAGGCGATGTACACGGTGAAAAGCCGGTACTTCCTCGTCGACGTCAACGCGCGCCAGGGCGATGCGATCGCGCAGGCTCATGCGCTGATCGACCGCGGCGGCAACACGTCGTCCCGCGTCGTGTGGCAAACGGTCGAGTAGCCGGATCCCCGCCAATCGATTCTCGTCCCTGCTCCCGAAGTACACTCCCCCGCCATGCTCCGCGTCTTCCTCGCCGGTCCTCCCCGCGCAGATCATGCCGAGCCGTGGGTGCGCTACGGCAGCGACGGGCGGCCCGTCGCGCGGGGCCGCGACGTGCAGGCGCGCTGGCCCTCCGATGCAAGCGTCGAGGTCGTCGTTGCGGCGGCGATAGTTCGTGTCGTCGCACTCGCGTTGCCGTCGATGCCCCGCAATCGCCTGCGTGCTGCGGTCCGCTACGCGCTCGAGGATCAGATGGCGACGAGCGCCGATGACGCCGCGATCGCCGTGACACCGGCGGAGAACGGCGTGATCGCCGCCATCGCGACCCGGGAATCGATCGAAGCGATTCGCACGTCGGTCGCGCGCGTTGCCCGAATCGTGCCGGAATCGGCGCTCGCGCCGCGAAGCGACGGCTGGACATGGTGTGCGTCCGCCGCGGACGGCGGCTTCGTCCGCCGCGCCGACGGCGGCGCGTTTGCAGTCGGCGGCACCGAGGGCGGCGAGCTTCCGCCCGAGCTCGACGCAGCGCTCGCCGCGGCCGCGCATGGCGGCGGCGCACCCGCTTCGGTACACGTCGCGTTTGCCGCAAACGAGCAACAGCTTGGGCGCTGGTCGCGGGATGCGGGCGTGCGGTTCGTCGCTGCGCCGGCGTGGCGCTGGGACGAGGCGCCGGTCGCCGCGTTTGCGGCGGCGCCGGATTTTCTCGCGACCGACGCGCCGACAAGCGCACCGGCCGCGTCGAGTGCTGTGCGAGCATTTCGTCCTGCGCTCTTCCTCGCGACAGCCGCGGTCGCGCTCCTCGCGACCGGGTTGCTGGTCGAACGCGCATGGCTCGCATTCGCGCAATGGCAGGCGTCGCGCGCGCTCGTGCAGGAAGCGGCGTCGGCGCGACTGCCGAATGCATCGACACCGGCTGCCGCAGCGGCGGCGATTGCGCAGGCGAACGCGCAGGCGCGCCATCGCGCCGGGCGGGCAGCACCCGGCGACGCAGTGCCGCTGCTCGCTCGCGCGGCACCCGTGCTCGCGACGCTGCCCGCGGGCGCGCTCAAGTCGGCCACCTACGCGAACGAGGCGTGGACACTCGAGCTCGCCAGCGTCGACGCGCAATCCGCCTCGCGCGTGGCGCGCGCGCTCGCGCGCACGGGCATCGACGCGGTATCCGCCCCGACCGCGAGCGGCACGCGGATGCGGCTCGCGCTCGGGGCAGGTGCGCACTGACGCGAAGATGAGCGGCCGCTCTTTCCTCGATGCCTGGCACGCCGCCGATCCCGCGCGCCGGGGCCTGCTCGCGATCGGATTCGTCGCGGTCGTCGTCGCCGCGGTGCTTGCGATCGCCTGGCAGAGCCTCACCGCCGCCATTTCACGTGCGCGGGATGACGTGGCACGTACCGGCGTCGAACTCGCCATCGCGCGCGCGCGCATTGCCGAAACGGAGAGCCTCGCCCGCGCTGCGGCCCCCTCCTCCACCGCCGACGTGCGGTCGGCGGTGACTCGCGTGCTCGGCGAACACGCGCTGCAGGGCGCGCCGGTCGATGCCAAATCGGCCGACGGTCGCTTCGCGGTCGTCGTTGCGGACGCGCGCTTCGACGCCGTCGTGAACGCGCTCGACGCGCTTGCGCGGAAGGAAGGCATCCGGCTCGTCGAAGGCACGGTGACCGCGCGCGTCGATCCGGGCAGTGTGCGGGCAGAACTGACGTTCGCGCGATGACGCGCTGTACCTCCGTAATCGCTTGACGCCGAGATGAGATGGCTGCGCTTCCTGCTCGGCGCACTGGTGCTGGCGGCCGCCGTGATTCTCCTTGCGCCGGCCGCGCTGCTCGATGCGTCGCTCGCGTCCCGCACCGGCGAGCGGCTGCGCCTTGCCGATGCGCGCGGCGTCTGGTGGAACGGCCACAGTGTCGTCGCCAGTGCCAGCGGGACTGCCCGCATCCCGCTCGCGTGGCGCGTCGATCCTGCGGCGCTCGCGCGCGGTGCGCTCGTCGTTCGCGTGCGCGACGCCGACACGGCCGCTGCGCTGGGGACGCTGTCCTTCGGCCGGGGATCGGTCGACATTCGCGATCTGCATCTGAGCGTCCCGGCGGCCGCAGCCGGCGCCGTGGATTCGCGCCTCGACGCAATTGCGCTCGGCGGGAACCTCGTGCTCGCTGCGCCGGCCTACGCGTTGCGTGGCGCCGCGCGCGCCGGCGAGATCGATGCGACCTGGCAGCGGGCGCGCATCGTCGCAAGCGGCGTCGACGTCGATCTCGGAACCATCACGCTGCATTCGGCGCCCGTCGACGGCGGCAGTGCGGGCACGATTGGCAACGTCGGCGGTGACGTTTCGATCACGGGAACGCTTTCCGACCGCGCCGGCACGCTCGACACCTCGATGACGATCACGCCGGCGCCGGCCGCACCGGAATCCGTCCGCACTCTTCTGCCGCTGCTCGGTGCGCCCGACGGCGCGGGCGGCGTGCGCATTGCGTGGCGCAGCCGCGAGTGAGCACTGCGGCGGCGCCGCGCGTGTCCGGCGCGGCGACCGCACCCGCTGCGCGAATCGCCGGACTCGATGCGCTGCGCGGCATCGCGATCGTCGCGATGACGATCTATCATTTCTGCTTCGATCTTCGTTACTTCGGCGTCACGCGCGCCAACTTCGAGCACGATCCGTTCTGGCTCGCCGCACGCAGCGCCATCCTGTCGTCGTTTCTGCTGATCGCGGGGATCAGCATGGTGCTGGCCCGGCAAAGTGCGCGCAGCGATGCGCGCTGGCTGCGCCACGCGGCCGTCATCGCCGGGGCGGCGCTGCTCGTGAGCGCGGCGAGCTACGTGATGTTTCCGCGGTCGTACATCTGGTTCGGCGTGCTGCACGCGATTGCCGTGTCGCTCGTCGTCGCGCGGCCGTTCGTCGACCGGCCGCTCGCAGCCGCTGCAGTCGGCGCAGCCGTTATCGCTGCAGGGCTCGCGTTTTCGCACGCCGCGTTCGACAACCGCGTGCTCGGATGGCTCGGCTTCATGACGGCCAAGCCGGTCACCGAGGATTACGTGCCGCTCTTCCCGTGGACCGGCGTACTGTTGATCGGCATCGCGGCCGGGCATTGGCTGATGCGCGAACGATTCGGGCCGCTCGCGCCTCTCGGCCGCGTGCCCGCGGCATTGCGCTGGCTCGGCCGCCACAGCCTCGTCGTCTATCTCGTGCACCAACCGCTGCTGATCGGACTGCTCTGGCTCGCACTTCGTATGAGGTGACCGCGGGCAGCATTCCCGTATAATCCCGTCCCTGCAGGCGCGTAGCTCAGCTGGTTAGAGCACCACCTTGACATGGTGGGGGTCGTTGGTTCGAGTCCAATCGCGCCTACCAATCCAATCTTTCCTGATCCGGCGCTTCGGGCCGCTTTCGCAGCGGGTGCGCTATAATCGGCGAACGGCTCGATGTGTCCGCGAGCCGTCATCGTGACGGGACGCCGAAAGGCATGGTTATGACACCGCGAACGCGTGGAGGCTCGATGTAGCACCCGAAGCGGTGTCGCTCGCTCGGATCGCGGAACTCGCCGATCCGAAGAAGGAAGTGCGGCGCTGCCGCACTTTTTTTTCGTGTTTCGAGATACTCGCCATGCCCGACATCAAGCTCCCCGACGGCGCCGTTAGACACTACGACGCGCCGATCACCGTCGCCGAAATCGCCGCGTCGATCGGCCCCGGCCTCGCCAAGGCGGCCATCGCCGGCAAGGTCGACGGCAACGTCGTCGACACGTCCCACGTCGTCGACCACGACGCGACCGTTGCCATCCTCACCGAGCGCGACGCCGAGGGTCTCGACGTCATCCGCCACTCGACCGCGCACCTCCTCGCGTACGCCGTCAAGGAACTGTTCCCCGACGCGCAGGTGACGATCGGCCCGGTGATCGAGGACGGCTTCTACTACGACTTCTCGTTCAAGCGCCCCTTCACGCCCGAAGACCTCGCGGCGATCGAGCGCAAGATGGCCGAGCTCGCGAAAAAGGACGAGCCGGTCACCCGCACGCTGATGCCGCGCGACGAGGCGGTGAAGTTCTTCGAATCGCTCGGCGAGCACTACAAGGCCGAGATCATCGCGTCGATTCCATCCGACGAGCCGATTTCGCTCTACGGCGAAGGCAAATTCGTGGACCTTTGCCGCGGCCCGCACGTGCCGTCCACCGGGCGGCTCAAGGTGTTCAAGCTGATGAAGCTCGCCGGTGCGTACTGGCGCGGCGATTCGCGCAACGAGATGCTGCAGCGGATCTATGGCACGGCCTGGACCAAAAAGGAGGATCTCGACGCGTACCTGCACCGGATCGAGGAGGCCGAGAAGCGCGACCATCGCCGGCTCGGCAAGCAGCTCGACCTCTTCCACCTGCAGGACGAGGCGCCCGGCATGGTCTTCTGGCATCCGCACGGGTGGACGGTCTGGCAGCAGGTCGAGCAATACATGCGCCGCGTGTATCTCGACAACGGGTACCTCGAAGTGCGCTGCCCGCAGATCCTCGACCGCTCGCTGTGGGAGAAATCGGGGCACTGGCAGAACTTCAAGGACAACATGTTCACGACCGAGTCGGAAAAGCGCGACTTCGCGATCAAGCCGATGAACTGTCCGGGCCACGTGCAGGTCTTCAACGCGGACCTTCGCAGCTACCGCGACCTGCCGCTGCGCTACGGCGAGTTCGGCAACTGCCATCGCAACGAGCCATCCGGCGCGCTGCACGGCCTGATGCGCGTGCGCGGCTTCACGCAGGACGACGGCCACATCTTCTGCACCGAGGAGCAGATCCAGCCCGAGTGCACGGCGTTCAACCGGCTCGCCCTCGACGTGTATCGCGAGTTCGGCTTCACGGACATCGTGATCAAGCTCGCGCTGCGTCCCGACCAGCGACTGGGCGACGACGCCACCTGGGATCGCGCGGAGGACGCGCTGCGCGACGCGCTTCGCGCCTGCGGCGTCGAATGGATCGAACTGCCCGGCGAAGGCGCGTTCTACGGCCCGAAGATCGAGTACCACCTGCGCGACTCGATTGGCCGCTCGTGGCAGTGCGGCACGATGCAGGTCGACTTCCAGATGCCGGGGCGGCTCGGCGCCGAATACGTCGCGGCCGACGACACGCGCAAGGTGCCGGTGATGCTGCACCGGGCGATCGTGGGCTCGCTCGAACGCTTCATCGGCATCCTGATCGAACACTATGCCGGCGCGCTGCCGCTGTGGCTGGCCCCGGTGCAGGCCGTCGTGCTGACGATAACCGACCGCCATCGCGACTACGCGCTCGGCGTGGCGAAGGCGCTCCGCGAGGCGGGAATCCGGGTTGCGACCGATTTGCGCAACGAAAAAATAACCTATAAAATTCGCGAACATAGCCTCCAAAAGCGGCCTTATCAGCTGATCGTGGGTGATAAGGAGCAGGAGGCATCGACGGTGGCCGTCCGTACCCGTGGCGGCGAGGACCTGGGCTCGATGCCCGTCGCGTCCTTGCTGGCGCGGCTCCGCGAGGAGCTCGCCGGGAAAGGCCCGTAGTTTCGGGACTTTCCTCATGCCGGGGTTTACGACGGCCGTTTTTTGTCTCTGACGGAGATCACACAATAGCTCTTGACAAGCAGCAACAGCGACTGAACGGCGAAATCAACGCGCCCGAGATCCGGCTGGTCGGCGTCGACGGTGAGCAGCTCGGCATCGTTCCGCTGGCCGAAGCAATGGCCAAAGCCGAGGCGGCGGAGCTCGACCTGGTCGAGATCGCGCCGACGGCGAAGCCCCCGGTTTGCCGGATCATGGATTACGGCAAGTTCAAGTACCGGGAAGCGAAGAAGCAGCACGAGGCCAAGCTCAAGCTGAAGCAGATCCAGGTCAAGGAAGTGAAATTCCGGCCCGGAACGGACGAAGGCGATTACAAGATCAAGCTGCGCAACCTGACGCGATTTCTCGGCGAAGGTGACAAGGCGAAGGTCACGTTGCGCTTTCGCGGCCGCGAGATGGCGCACCAGGAATTCGGCGTACGCCTGCTCGAGCGGATCCGTGGCGACCTCGAGCCGGTCGCAACGGTCGAACAGTTTCCACGGCTCGAGGGCCGGCAGATGGTGATGCTGCTGGCCCCGAAGAAGACGTTGCCGAAGCAGCATCACCAGGACAAGCCCGAGGACGGTAAGCCGCAAGGCGTCAAAGCCGTATCCGCGAAACCGGAACGCACCGCCGTGGGCAGCAAATAAGGAGCGGCATCATGCCGAAGATGAAGACGAAGTCGGGCGCCAAGAAGCGCTTCCGCGTGCGCGGAAGCGGCTCGGTGAAGCGCTCGCAGGCGTTCAAGCGCCACATCCTCACCAAGAAATCCACCAAGAACAAGCGGCATCTCCGCGGCGCGAAGGACGTCCACGCGACGAACGCGAGCGCCGTGGCAGCGATGCTGCCCTACGCGTAAGGAGCCGCCATGCCGAGAGTCAAACGAGGCGTAACGGCCCGCGCGCGCCACAAGAAAGTCATCGCGCAGGCCAAGGGATACCGCGGACGCCGGAACAACGTCTACCGCATCGCAAAGGAAGCGGTGATGAAGGCCGGCCAGTACCAGTATCGGGACCGGCGCGCGCGCAAGCGCGAGTTCCGCGCGCTGTGGATCGCGCGCATCAACGCGGCGGTGCGCGAACTGGGCCTGTCGTACAGTGCATTCATGAACGGCCTGCGGAAGGCGTCGATCGACATCGACCGCAAGGTGCTGGCCGATCTCGCCGTGCACGACAAGGCCGCGTTTACGAAGATCGCGGAACAGGCCAAGAACTCCCTGGCCTGAACCGGCGATCGAAGCGAAAGGGAGGCGAAGGTTGCCTCCCTTTTTTGTTTCGGGATTGCCATGGATGACGTGAACAGGATCGTCCAGCGTGCGCTGGCGGAATTCGCAGCCTGCGCGGACCCGGCCGCGCTCGAGAATGCGAAGGCGAAATATCTCGGCAAGGCCGGTGCGCTGACCGAGCGGCTGAAGGCCCTCGGCAAGCTCGCGCCTTCCGAGCGCGCCGCCACCGGGGCGCGCATCAACGCGGCCAAGTCGACGCTCGAGGAGGCGCTGACCGCGAGACGCGCGGCGCTCGCGGACGCGAAGCTCGCCACGCAGCTCGCAGCCGAAGCGCTGGACGTATCGCTGCCCGGCCGCGGCCGCGGCGTCGGCGGACTGCATCCGCTGACGCGCACGCTGGAGCGCTGCGAGACATTGTTCCGCTCGCTCGGCTTCGCCGTCGCCGACGGGCCGGAGATCGAGGACGACTTCCACAACTTCACCGCCCTCAACATGCCGGAGAACCATCCGGCGCGGTCGATGCACGACACGTTCTACGTCGAAGGCGGGCTGGTGCTGCGCACGCACACGTCGCCGATCCAGATCCGCTACATGGAAGAGCACGCGCCGCCGATCAAGATCATCGCGCCGGGGCGCGTCTACCGCGTCGACAGCGACGCGACGCATTCGCCGATGTTCCACCAGATCGAGGGACTGTGGATCGGCGACGACGTGTCGTTCGCCGATCTCAAGGCGGTGTTCAACGAGTTCCTGCGCCGGTTCTTCGAGCGCGACGACATCACGCTGCGCTTCCGGCCGTCGTTCTTTCCGTTCACCGAGCCGTCGGCCGAGATCGACATGCGCTTCGGCGACGGCGGCTGGCTCGAAGTCGCCGGCGCCGGCCAGGTGCATCCGAACGTGCTCCGCGCGGTCGACATCGACCCGGAACGCTGGCAGGGGTTCGCGTTCGGCATGGGCCCCGACCGGCTCTCGATGCTGCGCTATAGCGTCGACGACCTGAGGCTCTTCTACGAGAACGACCTGCGGTTTCTGCAGCAGTTCGCATGAGCGGAACGGCCGAGGCGCAATCATGAAATTCTCCGAACGCTGGCTCCGCACGCTGGTCGACCCGCCGATCGACACTGCGACGCTGTGCGACAGGCTGACGATGGCGGGCTTCGAAGTCGAGGATGTCGCGTCCGTCGCGCCGCCGTTCACCGGCGTGGTCGTCGCAACGATCGCCGCCGTCGCGCCCCATCCCGATGCCGATCGCCTGCGCGTCTGCACCGTCGACGCCGGCACGGGCGCGCCGCTGCAGATCGTGTGCGGCGCTCCGAACGCCGCGGCCGGCATGCGCGTGGCCTGCGCGATGGAAGGGGCAACGCTGCCGGGGGGCCATACGATTCGCCGCACGACGATGCGTGGCGTCGAGTCGCAAGGCATGCTGTGTTCCGCGCGCGAGCTCGGGTTGTCGGACGACGCGGCCGGGCTCGTCGTGCTGCCGGCCGAAGTGGTTCCCGGACACGACGTGCGCGCAGCGCTCGCGCTCGACGACGCGCAGATCACGATCAAGGTAACGCCGAACCGCCCCGACTGCCTGTCGGTCGTTGGCGTCGCGCGCGAAGTGTCCGCGATCACGACCGCGCCGCTCGCGTCGCCTCCGCATCGGGCCGTAGCGGTCACGAGCACGTCGACACGCGGCGTGCGCATCGAGGATGGCGAAGCGTGCCCGCGCTTTGCCGCGCGCATCATCGAAGGCATCGACGCAGGCGCGCCGACGCCGGCGTGGATGAAGGAGCGCATCGAGCGCTCGGGCGTGCGCTCGATCTCGGCCGTCGTCGACATCACCAACTACGTGATGCTCGAGTTGGGCCAGCCACTCCACGCGTACGACAACCGGCTGCTCGAGGGCGACATCGTCGTTCGCTTCGCGCGCGAGGGCGAGACGCTGACGCTGTTGAACGGACAGATGCTCGCACTCGAATCCGACCTGCTGCTCGTCTGCGACAGCGCGAAGCCGCTGGGCCTCGCCGGCATCATGGGCGGCGAGCATTCGGGAATCTCCGCCGACACGTCGACCGTCTATCTCGAAGGCGCGTTCTGGAATCCCGCGGTCATACAGGGCAAGATGCGTCGGCTCGGTTTCTTAAGCGACGCCGGCCATCGCTTCGAGCGCGGCGTCGACTTCGAGCTCGGGCCGCGCGGCGTCGAGCGCGCGACCGAGCTGATTCTCGAGATCTGCGGCGGCCGCGCAGGTCCGCTCACCGACGCGAAAATGCCGCTGCCGCCGCGTGCGCCGGTGCCGCTGCGTACCGCGCGCGTCGCACGCCTGCTCGGCTTGGCACTTGCGCCAAAGGCGATCGCCGACGTATTCACGCGCTTGCAGTTGCCGTTCACGCGCAACGGCGATGACTTCATCGTCAACCCGCCGTCCTATCGCTTCGACCTCGCAATCGAGGAGGACCTGGTCGAGGAGATCGCGCGCATCCACGGCTTCGACGCCATCCCCGTCACGCCGCGCCCGCACGTGCAGGCGATACTGCCGTCGCCGGAAGGCGAGCGTGGTGCATCGGAACTGCGCGCACGGCTCGTCGCGCGCGACTGGCAGGAAGTGATCACGTTCAGCTTCGTCGCGGCAAGCGACGAGCACGCGATCGATGCCGACGCTATGCCGATCGCCGTGCTGAATCCGATCGCGGAGCACCTCGAAGCGATGCGCACGACGCTGTTGCCGGGCCTGATCGCGACGTTGTCGACGAACGTCAAGCGCGAGATGCCGCGTGTGCGCATCTTCGAGATCGGCCGCACGTTTTCGCGCGAAGCCAGCGCGCAGCCGCTGCGCGTCGGCGGGCTCGCGTTCGGCGCCGCCGTGCCGGAGCAATGGGGCGCGCCCCCGCGCGGCGTCGATTTCTTCGACGTGAAAGGCGACGTCGAAGCCCTGGCAGCGCCGCTCGCCGTTGCCACGAGCGCATCGACGCGTCCCTGGCTCCATCCCGGTCGCAGCGCGGAAATCCGCATCGAGGGACAGTCGGCGGGCTGGATCGGCGAGCTGCATCCACGGCTCGTTCGCCACTTCGACTTGCCGTCGGCGCCCACCGTTTTCGAGGTCGATCTCGCCGCATTGACGCGCGTTCCGATGCCCGTGGCAAAGCCGCTGTCCCGGTTGCCGTCGATCCGTCGCGATCTGGCCATAATGGTCAAGGAAAACATGGCGGTAGGAGCTATACTTGAGGCAATTCGAGAAACAAGGCACCCGAGCATCGAAGCGCTCGACGTCTTCGACGTCTACCACGGTGATGAGCTGCCGAACGGCATGAAAAGCGTTGCGATTCTTGTGCTTATGCGTGATACTGAACGTACTTTGACCGACGCTGACGGCGATCGCATCGTGGCCAGCCTGCTTGCGACGCTGACCGCCCGCTTCGGCGCCATCCTGAGATCACAGGCTGCCCGATGACGCTCACCAAAGCCGAACTCGCCGACCTCCTCTTCGAACAGCTCGGGCTCAACAAGCGCGAGGCGAAGGACATGGTCGAGCGCTTTTTCGAGGAGATCCGCGCCGCGCTCGAGGAGGGCCGGAGCGTCAAGCTGTCGGGGTTCGGCAATTTCCAGTTGAGGGAAAAACCCCAGCGCCCGGGTCGCAACCCCAAGACGGGGCAGGAGATCCCGATCACCGCGCGCCGCGTCGTCACGTTCCACGCGAGCCAGAAGTTGAAGGCCATGGTCGAAGCGGCGAACCATGCCCGAAGCCAGCCGAGCTAAGGCGCCGCTGCCCCCGATACCCGCCAAGCGCTATTTCACGATTGGCGAGGTGAGCGACCTGTGCGCGGTCAAGCCGCACGTGCTGCGCTATTGGGAGCAGGAATTCACGCAGCTGAAGCCGGTCAAGCGGCGCGGCAATCGCCGCTATTACCAGCATCACGAGGTGCTGCTGATCCGGCGCATTCGCGACCTGCTCTACGAGCAGGGCTTCACCATCAACGGCGCTCGCCATCGGCTCGACACCGAAGGAACGGAGCCGCGCGCAGCCGCACGCGCAGCAAGCGCGGCGACTGCAGTCGCACCGGCGGCACACGAGATCGACATCGCCGAGTTGCGGCGCGAGCTCGAGGAGATTCGCAGGCTGCTGACGCCGGGCGCCTAGCCGCTCGCGGCCTTGCCGCGCACAAACAAACGGAACGCGCACGCGCGAAGGATCGTTTCGTCGCGCGCGCTATAATTTGGGCTCGGTCGGGGCGTAGCGCAGCCTGGTAGCGCACCTGCATGGGGTGCAGGGGGTCGAGTGTTCGAATCACTTCGCCCCGACCAAATTCAACGACTTACGGCCGCACCAGCGGCCGTTTGTCTATGAGATTAGTCATTGTCTAATAATCCCATGCCTAACGATGCGCGTTTCTGGGACGAGTACTGGCGCGCTCTGCACAAACGCCACGGGCATGGGCGTACAGGGGCGAGAACCTCGTTCACGCGTTTGAAGTGCTTGCCGACGCCGTGGATTCCCGCGCCGACCTCGCCGATTTGCGAGACCAAGCATTGATGCTTGCCGGAATGGCGGTCGAAGTGCTTTTGAAGGCGATCGCCGTCAGCGACCCTGAAACGCGAGCAATTGTTACGGGACCCAAAAAACCCCGGACGAACGGTGCAGCGAAGGTGTGGGACGCCTTCTACTCGCATGACCTCGTCGACTTAGCAGCAAGCGCCGGCATCACGCTAGATGAGTTGCTAGAGCCTACCGCCACGGGTCTTTCCCAGAACGTCCTGTGGAAAGACCGTTACGTCTTGCCGCGCGAGAAAGGAATCGAACACCTTGCTAGGCGCGATCTGAATCCGCCCGTTGAACAGGCTCGAATGCTAATCGAGCGGGTTGTACGCGAAGTGGAGGTGCGACCCTACGCCAACGCGAAGGTCCCAGCGTAAAGTTTCGATGCTCGACGAAGCGCAAGAAGCCTTGCTCGTCGACCTGGTCGAGGCCGATCGTCGCGTCCCGCGCGAGCAGCGAATGGCGTTTAGGGCTCATGAGCCTATAGGGGCACCTGGCATGATGCTCTTTCTTCCGGGATGGCTAGATCGACAAAGGCGAATACCGGAAGTAGACCTTCAAACACTCGCCTCTGTTGGCTTTCTTCAGCGCGGTCGCGCGGGGAACACGGACACGTACTTCGTGACGCCTGCTGGATTCGAGCGCTACGCCCAGCTGAAAAGCGCGCAAGGACGTCCGATCGAACGTACTCAGCGACGAGTGCGTGACTATCTTGCCGGCGAGCGCTTCCGCAATCGACATCCGGCCGCGTTTGGAAAGTGGCAAGAAGCCGAGGAACTACTTTTTGGCGATGACTCGGAGCGCTCCTTTGCGACTATCGGTCACCTTTGTCGCGAGGCTTATGCAGGAATTCGCTTCGTCACTGCTCCGGCACGAAAAAATCGTGCCGAGCCAGTCCGAAACAGCCAAGACCGTTGCCCGCATCCGTCAGTTCCTCGACGCTCGTAAAGCGCATATCGGTCAATCGCACGGCGCATTTCTGGACGCGTTGCTGGTGCTCTGGGGCACGGTCAGTGATCTCACGCAGCGGCAGGAGCACGGCGGCCAAAAGGAAGGTAAGCCGCTTGGTTGGGAGGATGCGCGACTCGTCGTGTTGAACGTGATCGTGACCATGTATGAGATCGACGCCGTCGCCACCACGTAGGATCATCTCGCCAAAGCATCCGTCCGGCACAGCTCAGTGATTGTTACTCGTGTAATCAGCGACTGCCCGAGCTGCAAAGGAGATTCCTGCTTTGGCAATGTACTAATCCTACCCGACGAGGGTGTAACCAGGAGAAGTCAGATGACGCAGGACCACAAGATTATCAAGAACAAGCTCGGGCTATTGAAGCTCGCCCAGACGCTGGGGAGTGTCTCGGAGGCGTGCAAGGTACTCGGGTTCAGCCGAGACAGTTTCTACCGGTTCAAGGAACTCTACGAGACCGGCGGTGAGACGGCGCTGGCGGAGATTTCGCGCAGAAGCCGAATCTGAAGAATCGTGCGGATCCGCAGATCGAGCAGGCGGTAGTGGCGTTCGCGTTGGAGCAACCGGCGTACGGCCAAGTGCGCGTTGCCAATGAGCTGAAGAAGCGCACGCTCTCGGTTTCACCCGCAGGAGTGCGCACGATCTGGCGACGAGCGTGTGCCCCGTCATCGGTTGTCCTCTTTACAACTCTCGAGCGGAGCCATGGTTGACGAGTTGCCTCGCCGGATGCAATACTGTCCACTGCCCTGTATACACCATTGCATCCCGGGCCCATGCGACCAAAGACGAAACAGCCGGCGACGGCGCCGCTTCCACTCTCCGAGCGCGTGTACTCCGACATCCGGGGAATGATCGCGTCCGGACAGCTTCGATCCGAGGAGCCGGTCTCGGAAGTTCGCCTCTCCGAGGCCCTCGACGTCAGCCGTACCCCGGTCCGCGAAGCCGTGCGCAGGCTCGTCGGCGAGAACGTGCTCGAGATCACGCCGAAGGGGGTGCGCGTCTATGCGCCCGGCATCGACGACGTGGCCGAGGTCTACTACACGCGCGCGCTGCTCGAAGGAGGAGCGGCCCGTCTCGCGATGCTCAACGCCGATCCCGCGATGCTTTCCGAGCTCAACCGCATTCTTCAGGCGATGAAGCGCGATCTGCGCACCGAGGACAACGAGGCCTTCACGCGTCTGAACGGCGAGTTCCATCGCACGATCCTTCGCAGCTCCGGAAACCGGCGCATCGTCGAACTGCTCGCCTCGCTCGACACGATCATCGTTCGCTATCGGCGGATCTCCCTGATGTTCCCGGATCACGTGCAACGGGCATTCGAAGACCACACACGCATCCTCAAGCTGCTTTCGTCGGGTACCCCCGAGGCAGCGGAGGCGTTCGTGCGCACGCACGTTCTCCGCGCCGGCGCTCGCGTCGTGCGGGCGATGTCCAAAATGGATGGGGAAGTTCCGCGATCCGGTTCGACCGCTGCGGCTTTGCTTACGCTCGAGCAATCCGGCGCGCTCTTGGGCTAGCGAACAACGCACTATCAGGGTCGCCTCGCCGAATCGGCGTCCAGGACCCCATAGCTGGAGGAAGGCCATGTACGTGAATGCATTCTCGGGTTCCGCGCTGTTCCAGTTCGCGGCCCACATCAATCTTCGTTTCGGGCGCGGCGCGTCAGCCGAGCTCCCCGGCGAAATTGCGGCGATGAAGCCCCGCCACGTATTCGTGGTGAGCGACCCCGGCGTCCGCAAGGCGGGCCTCACCGAGCCTCTCACGCAGGGCTTGACGCAAAAGGGCATCGCGTTCGAGGTGTTCTCCGATGTCGAGACCAACCCGCGCGATTCCACCATTCACGCCGGCGCGGAAATCGCGCGCAAGGCCGGCTCGGATCTGTTCGTCGGCATCGGCGGCGGCAGTGCGATGGACGCGGCCAAGGGCATCGCGATGCTGATGACCAACCCCGGCAACGTCGCCGACTACGACGGCATCAACAAGGTCCTTCACGACCTGCCCTTCCTGGTGGCCGTCCCGACCACAGCGGGCACCGGCAGCGAGGTCACGGCCAATGCCGCGCTGACCAACTCACGCACTCACACGAAGATGTCGCTGCGTTCGCCGCGCCTGTTGCCGCGTCTGACAGTCGTCGATCCGGGGCTGCTGCGCTCGCTGCCCAAGATCACGGCATCGACGGCGGGGCTCGACGCCATGACGCATGCGATCGAAGGGTACCTGTCGGTACGCGCCAGTCCGCTGTCTGATGTGTTCGCCATGGAGTCGATTCGCCTCATCGGCGCGCACATAAGGCCCTTTGTCGCGAATCCGGAGAACGCCGACGCCGCCGCTGGAATGGCGCTCGGCGCGCTGCTCGCAGGCCTTGTCGTTTCCAACACGGGCACGGGCAACGACCACGCGATAGCACGCGCGCTCGGCGGCGTGTTCGACACGCCACACGGTCTCGCGACCGCGGTGCTGCTTCCGCACGTGATGCGGTTCAACGCACCGGCCCGGCCAGAACGTTACCGCAGTATCGCAATCGCGCTCGGAATGACGCCGGTCGGAACCGACCGGGACGTCGCCGTCGCCGTATGCGACGAAGTGCAGCAAATGCTTGGCGACGTCGGCATTCCCGATCGCCTCGGGAAAATCGGCGTCGATCCGGCGCGTGTGCCCGACTTGGTCGAAGTGGCGATCAAGAACGTCGGGCCCAATCCACGGCGCACCGGCATCGACGACATGCGCCAGCTAATCGAGTCGGCGCTCTAGAGCGTACCGCGCGCGTCATGCCGCTGACGGTTCATCCGCTCGACCTTGGCACGCTTACGGTCGACAAGAGCGGGCTCACGCTGCGACGCGGGCTGGGGACGAAGGTCGACGCGCCTTGTCTCGGGTACCTGATCACAGGCGGCACGCAGCCGATTCTGTTCGATTCGGGCCCGTGCACGGATCCGCAATGGGGAACGCGCTACCATAACCCGTTTCGGCGCAGTCGCGAACAGTCCCTTGCGTCCGCGCTCGGCGCCTTCGGCCTTGCGCCGGAGGACATCCGTGGGGTGATCATCAGCCACCTGCACTGGGACCATTGTTACGGCAACCTCGATCTGCCGAACGCACGCTTCGTCGTGCAGCGCAAGGAGCTGGCTTACGCGATCGCGCCGCTTCCATGCGACGCGCCGATCTACGAGACGCAGCTGCACCCGGTCCACTTCCTCCAAGCGTTCGATCGCTTCGACGTGATCGACGGCGACACCGAGATCGCGCCTGGCGTTCACTGCATCGTGCTGCCCGGCCATACTCCCGGGCTGCAGGGAGCGCTGGTGGACACTACCGCCGGCCGCGTCATGATCGTCAGCGACCACTGCCCGCTGTTCGAGAACTACGACAGCCTCGTTCCCACGGGGATCATTCACGACCTCGAGGCATGGTACGCATCGACGGCCAAAGTGCGCCGCCTCGCCGACCGCATCCTCCCGGGCCACGATTTGCGCGTGCTCGAGCCATCTAAATCGTGAGCGCGCCACGCATCGCGGTGACGGGAGGCGCGGGGTTCATCGGCCGATGGGCCGTACGCGCCCTGCTCGACCAGGGGGCGAGCGTGACGGTGCTCGACCTGCCCGACCGGCCGGCGTGGATCCCCGATTCGGTGCGCTACATCCGCGGCAACGTCGACGATGCCGCGGCCGTCGACGCGGCCGTCGGCGACGCCGATGGCGTCTGTCATCTCGCGTTCCGCATGGACATCGACGGCGGCGAGCCGCTCGCCAGCCATCGAGTGAACGTGCTCGGCTCCACAGTCGTCATGGACCGCGCCTTGCGGCATCGCGTACGCCGCATCGTCTGGGGCAGCTCGGTCATGGTTTACGGGCCGCCCCACGCCTATCCGAACGGAACGGTTGCGGAGGACGCGGAACCGATGCCGCGCACGTTCTACGGCGCGACCAAGCTCACGCTCGAGTGGACGGCGCGCGCGTTTCGCGTCCAGGGCCTCGAGACCGTCGGGTTGCGGTTCACGACGGTCTTCGGACCGGGCCGCGAGCGGCCAGGCGCCGCGCCGTTCGGGGTAACACTCTTCGAGAGCGCAGCAGCCAGACGCAGCATCCGTCTGCCGGAGGGCGATCGCAAGGCGGCCATGCTCTACGTCCACGACGCAGCACAGGCGTGTGCGCGATCGTTGCTCGCTCCGAGGCCGCTCCGCGACGTCTACAACATCAGCGGATTCGAAACCACGGTCAGAGAGCTGGCCGATGTCGTGCGGCGCCGATGCGCGGATGTCGATGTCGATGCGGAACCCGGCGGCGACAACCCGTGGCCCACGTCGATCGACTGTCGCGCCGCGCAATGCGACTTCGGCTACGCGCCAGCCTTCGATCGCGACCGCGCCTGCGAGGCCTACCTCGGTTTTCTGAAGCGTCAACCACAAGCGAGCTAAACAATATGCCTATTGCAACGGCCTCGGCCCAGGCTCCGGCGGCGATCCGCGCGCGCCCACGTATTACCAAAGTCGAGGCCATCAGTCTTTATGTTCCCCTCGAGGAAAAGATCGATGCGCCGATCAGCGTCCCGCATGCAGAAGAATTGGCCGGCATCATCTTCAGCGGCTACCGCACGACGATCGTTCGCATCGAGACCGACATCGGCTTGCAGGGGGTCGGCGAGTGCATGGTGCGCCTCACGCCGACCGCCACACGCGACATCATTCGCGACCTCACCCCCGTGCTCATCGGCAAGGACCCGCTCGATCGCGAAGCGATCTGGGAGCTGCTGTTCGGCGTGATGCTGAACCGCGGGCACAATCGCGGCTTTTTCGTCGAGGCGGTCAGCGGCATCGACATCGCGCTCTGGGACCTCGCCGGCAAGTTCTTCGACGTACCCCTCTATACGCTGCTTGGCGGGCGTCATCATGAGCGGCTGCGCACTTATGCATCGTCGCTGCGGTTCCGCGCGTTCGACGTCGTCGCTGCACAAGCCCGGGAATGGAAGTCGCGTGGATTCCAGGCGATGAAGATCAAGATCGGCCGCGACCCGACGCGCCCGGAACCTGACCTTCAGCTGGTCCGGGTGATCCGTGATGCAGTCGGCGACGACGTCACGTTGATGGTCGACGCGAACTGTGCATACGGCGAAGACGTCGCCATGGCTCTGCGCGTGGGACGCGCACTGCAGGACATGGGGATCTATTGGTTCGAGGAGCCGATCAGCCCGGAGAACGTCGATGGCTACCGTCACCTCGCCGACGCGCTTGACATGCGCATCGCCGGCGGCGAAGCGGACTTCCTGTCGTACGGAGCGGCCGCGTTCCTGAAGTGCCGCGCGATCGACGTCATCCAGCCGAACCTGGCGCGTGCCGGTGGCGTGACCGAGTGCCGGCGGATCGCCGCCCTCGCCCACGCGTTCCACGTTCCCTACGCGCCGCACACGGGCAGCTGCTCGGCCGTTCTGCTCGCTGCCACGATGCAGTTCGCCGTCGCGCTGCCCAATTTCCTGATCTACGAATACATGCAGAGCGACTGGTCGAAGAACCAGCCGAATCCGCTTCGCCATCACCTGCTGAAGCAGCCGGTCGAGGTGTACGCGGATGGGCACATGCAGGTGAGCGAGCGGCCCGGCATCGGCGTGGAGCTCGACGAAGACATCGTCGAACGTTATCGCGTGGCTTGAGGAATCGGTGATGAGCAAAGAGATCGAAATGTTCGTCGACGGCGCATGTCGTTCCGCGTCGCGGCGATTGGAAGTCGTCGAACCCACCCGCGGCAACTTGGCGCTGGTGCTGCATATCCCGACCGTTCAGGACGTCGACTCGATCGTCGCATCGGCCGCCCGCGCGTTTCGCACCTGGGGCGACACGCCGGCACACGTGCGCGCCGACATCCTGGGCCGGCTCGCGAAGGAGGTCGAGGCGGCGAAGCCCTCGTTCGTCGAGGCGATGATCCGCTCGACCGGAAAGACGCGACGCGACGCGAGCGGAGAAGTCGATCGTTCGATCGAGACGCTCACGCTCGTCGCGGAGGAGGCGCGCCGAATCGAAGGATTCGAGGTGCCGATGGAGGGATCGCCGCGGGGCGTGGGTCGCATCGCCATCGTGCGCCGGTACCCGGTCGGCGTCGTCGCCGCGATCACGCCGTTCAACGCACCGCTCAACACGGTGTGCCACAAGGTCGGGCCGGCATTGGCCGCCGGCAACACGGTGATCCACAAGCCCGACATCCGCGGCGCTGAAGTCGCTCTGATGCTGGCGGAGCTGGCGCTGAAGGCCGGGCTCCCGCCCGGCGTACTGAGCGTCATTCACGGTGACGCGGAAATCGGCGAGGCGCTGGTCCGGCATCCCGCCGTGGACGTCGTCGGCTTCACGGGAAGCGAGGCAACCGGCGAGCGCATCCTGTCGATCGCGGGGCTAAAGCGCGTGCTGCTCGAGCTCGGGGGCAACGCCCCGGCGATCGTCCATCGCGACGCGAATCTCGAGCGCGCGCTGAAGGACCTGGTCCCTGCCTCGTTCGGAATGAGCGGACAGAGCTGCATTTCGACGCAGCGGATCTTCGCGCACCGCGACGTCCATGACGCTTTCCTCCAAGGCCTCGTCACCGGCGCGAAGGCCATGAAGGTAGGCGATCCCGCAGATCCGGCGGTGGACATCGGGCCGATGATCACCGAGGACGCTGCGAAGCGCGTCGAAGCGTGGATACGTGATGCCGTCGCGCAGGGTGCGCGGTTGCATTGTGGCGGCGAGCGCCGCGGGGCAGTCGTAACACCCGCGGTGCTGACCGATGTGGCGCCGACGATGACCGTCGTGTGCAAGGAGGTGTTCGGTCCCGTCGTCAGCGTGATTCCGTACGACGACGAGGACGCCGTCCTCGAGCAGGCGAACGCTACGCCGTATGGCCTTCAGGCTGGCCTGTACACCAACTCGTTGAGTCTCATGCTGAAGGCAGCGCGCAGACTGCGCTTTGGTGGGGTGAACGTGAACGCGCCGTCGCGGTGGCGGCTCGACAACATGCCGTACGGTGGCGTCAAGCGGAGCGGGATCGGTCGGGAAGGTCCGAAATACGCCATCGAGGACATGTCCGAGCTTCGGCAGTTGGTGATCGGTTGATCGTGGAAGCGATCGATCGGTCCATTACTCGATCAAAGGAGGATTTGACATGAAGGCAATCAGGTTGGTCGTCAGCGTCGTCGTCGCCGGTTTTGCCGCGCTGATGACGACGCCGTCGCTGGCGCAGGAAACGCTGCGAGTTGCGCACACCGGCAACCCCGGGCAATCGGTTTACATCTACTGGGACGAATTCGCCAAGCGCGTCAACGAGCAATCGGGCGGGAAGCTCAAGGTTCAGGTATTTCCGAGTGGGCAGCTCGGCGGCGACGAGCAGATCTTCCGCTCGCTCAAGAGCGGCACGGTGCAGCTCGGAAGCGGTGCGGCTGCCAACACCGGCGTCGTGACGGACGCCTACTTCTGGGCGGATCTTCCGTACGTTTTCCGCTCGCGTGACGGCGCCGTAAAGGTCTTCAACGATCCGGAGATCAGCCAATCGGTGAACCAGAAGATGCGCGCCGACGCAGGTACCGTCGTGCTCGGGTACATCGAAGTCGGCGGTTTCCGCGTGTTCGCCAACACCAAGCATGCGCTGAAGACGCCCGACGACGTGAAGGGCCTCAAGTTCCGGGCGCTGTCGACGCCGATCGACCTCGGTCTCCTGTCGGCGTGGCACGCGACGCCGGCGCCGCTGGCCTGGAGCGAATCGCTGCCCGCCATGCAGCAGGGCGTGGTCGAGGGCATTCACCTGCAGCCCGTCTGGATCAAGGCGGCCGGTTTCGGTGACGTGCTGAAGTACGCGACGGTCACGAGCGCGCTGATGACCTTCCACGTCGCACAGATCAACGCGAAGACGTGGGACGCGTTGAGCCCCGAGTTGCAGGGGGTCCTTCGGCGCGCCTCGCAGGAGGCGCTGAAGATCGCCAACGAGGCCGACCGGGCGGACGAGGCCAAGGTCGTCGACGCGCTGAAGGCGAACATGCAGTTCTACACGCCGACGCCGGACGAGTTCAAGCGCTGGGAAGACGCCGGCAAGGCCATCTGGCCCAAGTTCCAGGACAAGATCGACCGCAAGGTGTTCGAGCGGGTTCTCTCGGTGCAGAACTGAGCGGCGTCGCAATCACCTGCGCTGCGCCGGGGCACCTCACCCCGGCGCAGGATGCCGAGGGACCGAAATGGCTGACCAAGGGCTGCTGTCACGCGCGCTCAACGCGCTGATCGTGTTCCTCATGGTCGTCATGGTCATCATGGTTTTCGGCAACGTGGTGTTGCGGTTCGGATTCCACTCGGGGCTCCCGCAATCCGAGGAGCTGTCTCGATTCGCGTTCATCTGGCTCACGTTCATCGCCGCGGTCGTCGGCGTCCGCGAAGGCACGCACCTGGGAATGGAGACGGTAGTCAAGCGGTTGCCGATCGCGGGGCGGAAGGTGTGCCGCGGCATCAGTGACGCGCTGATGCTCGTCTGCTGCTTTCTTTTCGGCATCGGCGGCTACAACCAGATGATGGCGAACGCCGGGCGCTATTCGCAAGCGTCCGGGTTTCCGCTGATGCTGGTGTTCTCGATCGGACTCGTCGCGAGCCTCCTGATGTTCGCGCTTATCGCCTTCGATCTCGTTCGCCTCGTGACCGGGAAGCTGCCGGACGAGCGACTGGTTCAGGTCGGCTCCGGCGAGTGAGCCACCGGGCCGCGATCCTCGCGCGGAACGGCGACTCGACGCGCGTTCGATGCTGACCGGCAGCCTCTTTCTTGGATCGCTGCTCGGGGCGATGGCGCTGGGGATGCCGATCGCGTTCGCGCTGCTGGTATGCGGACTGGCGTTGATGCTGCAGCTGGGCGTGTTCGACGCGAACATCGTTGCCGAGAACCTGATCAACGGTGCCGACAGCTTCCCGCTGATGGCGGTGCCATTCTTCCTCCTCGCCGGCGAATTCATGAACGCCGGCGGGCTGTCGCGACGGATCATCACAATCGGCGTCGCCTTTTTCGGTCACTTCCGCGGCGGACTGGGCTATGTCGCCATCGTGTCCGCCATCGTGCTGGCGAGCCTGTCCGGCTCGGCCGTTGCGGACACGGCGGCACTCGCAGCGGTCCTCGTTCCAATGATGCGTGCGGCCGGCTACGACGTGCCGCGCGCCAGCGGCCTGATGGCGGCCGGCGGAATCATCGCGCCCGTGATCCCGCCCTCGATCGGCTTCATCGTGTTCGGTGTTGCGGCCAACGTGTCGATCACGCACTTGTTTCTCGCGGGGATCGCGCCGGGCGTGCTGATGGGTATTGCGCTCGCGACGGCATGGTGGCTCGTGTCGGCGCGCGAATCCGTGAAACCGTATCCGCGAGAGACGTGGCGCGTTCGCTTCAGCGAGCTTGGCCGCGGCGCGTGGGCGCTCGGGCTTCCCGTGCTGATCATCGGGGGGCTGAAGTTCGGCATCTTCACGCCGACGGAAGCCGCGGTCGTGGCCGCCGTGTACGCGCTCTTCGTCGGGATGTTCGTCTACCGCGAGCTACGGCCGGGCCAGCTGTTCGGCACCATCCTTGCAGCGGGGAAGGCGACGGGGGTGATCATGTTTCTCGTCGCCGCGGCTGGCGTCTCGGCCTGGCTGATCACGATCGCCAACATTCCGGCGCAGCTCGGCACCATGCTGCAACCGCTGATCGAGCACCGCACGCTGCTCATGCTAGCGATGATGATGCTGGTGCTGGTGGTCGGCACCGCGCTCGACTTCGTGCCGACCGTGCTCATCCTCACGCCTGTGCTCATGCCGATCGTCAAGCAGGCGGGGATCGATCCCGTCTACTTCGGCGTACTTTTCATCATCAACAACGCGATCGGGCTGATCACGCCGCCGGTCGGCGTCGTGCTGAACGTAGTATGCGGCGTCGCGCGGATTGACATGGACTCCGCCATCCGCGGTGTATGGCCTTTCCTTATCGCCGAAGTCATCGTCCTTGCCCTGTTGATCATTTTTCCGCAGCTCGTCACAGTGCCGCTCGGATTGCTCAGGTAAGCATTGCCGGCTCGGGGAGCTCGCCCATCGGGCCGCATGGCGGGTTCTTACTCGTCCCTCCCGGTTACCTGGTCGAAGCGACACTCGTCGGGCAACTCCAGTAGCGCGTCGATCGTCTCGATGAGCGCTTGGCTTCCTTTGATGAC
>Ga0157372_10000843_pt1 | contig 33262 bp, 31 predicted proteins | sample C55metaG_FD_115307 | JGI IMG/M metagenome (GOLD analysis project Ga0157372, IMG submission 115307) | Corn rhizosphere microbial communities from Kellogg Biological Station, Michigan, USA - C5-5 metaG | ecosystem: Host-associated > Plants > Roots > Rhizosphere > Soil | place: USA: Michigan...
AGCTTGCCATTGCTGACGTATGTCAGATGCGCCCCGTCCATCCACTTGGCGTGCGGTTGCGGCTGATCCAGCGGGGCTTTGGCATCGTAGGTGTAACCAATATCATTCTGAGCATCGTAAACCGAAAATTGCGAGCCGTTTTCGTCCATAATGAACTGCGCATTGTCAGAAAATGACACGTAGTTCGGGCTGGCAACCTTTAGGATATACGCCGGCACTAACGTGCCGAGTTCTGAATTGAGCTGGGTAACCGGATTTTTGAAAACATACACCTTATTCTCGGTGCTGGCTCCGGCCACCACATACAGCGCCCCATTATATTGCGTCAGGTCGAGCAGGTAGGGCGAGTTAGCGGCCGCTTCGCGCAAGGCATAGGTTTTGCCGTCCTGCTGCAGATCAATCGACACCTTATCGCTGCGCGAGGCACTACTGGAAACATACAGCAGGGTATTCGTACCGTACGATTTGTAGTCCAGCACGTGTTCCAGGAGCGGCTTAGGTGTTGGATCAGTCAGATTCACTGTTTGCAGCGTTTGATTGCCGCCATCGTATACATAATATTGGTTGAATTTTTTATTAATCAGATTAACCCTGGTCGGCGACAATTTAAACGTCGTATTGAGATTGACTGACTGTGCAGGGTCCGAGCGATCAACCAGAATAAATTCGCTTTTATCGTTGTATACGTGCTTCAGCAGCACGTGACGGTTGTCGTTAGACCATTCCACTAGTTGCCAGCTTTGCGAATCACCGCTGTTGATTATCTCATCGGGCACCGTCACGACAACAGCAGCCGTCTTGGGATTCTTTAGATCATACTCTTCAAATGCTGCGCCAGAACCAGCTTGTTGCACTAGTAGCCAGCGACGATCAGGGCTTTGGGTGGCCAGGCCTGGAGCGCTGTCGTACTGTTTGAGCGGCGTACTGGCCGTAAGTTTGGCAGGGAACAGGAACGGATAGTCAAAATGCTCGACGCTGCCGCCAATCACTGCAATTGGTCGTTGCCAGGGGCGGTAACCAGTGCGGTTGATCTGTAAGTTGTATTGTCCCTCAACCAGGGAGAGTCGGGCATTCGTCCGGGCGCTATTGAGCTTGCCATTCAGGCGTATCTGGGAACCGGCAGGCTGACTTGATACAAATACAAAACTGTTTTGGACTACTTCGCCATTTTTACCCAAGCCAAAGCCATAGGCTTCGTACAGTAACACGATGGTGGTAATGAAAATCGCAATGGCAATAAAAATATAACCGGTGATCAACAAGATACGGTGACGACGTTGTTTTTTGGGGTCTAGGTAATCCACGGGTATGCTTTCGGCTCAATACTTCTTACGCTATAATTATATACGAACTAAGGGCTTGTAAGCTGAGACGACTAGGTCTAAGATACAGATAAATCCGCTCGAAGGGAACCATTAGGTGGCGAAAAAACATACATTTACGATAGAAATCAACGGCCGACGCTATGATGCTGTGACAGGCGCCCCTGTTGATGATGCCTCCATACCTGCTATTCAGCCAATCGATGACGTTGTTCGGGTCAGCAAACATCCCGCCACTGCCGAGCAGCCGCTTCATGCCACGCCAGCAGTAAAGCCAATAACACCGGCACCAGCTCCAGTCGTGAAGGCCGCCACCACTCCAGTCACTGTGCGCACCGTGCATCACACTAGCGCCCACAAGCCGCAGCATGGCAAAACCCTTATGCGCAAAGCGGTAGTTAAGCCGCAGCCGGAGTTAAAACGACACACCAAGGCAATAACCCGCACGGACATTTTGGCCAAGGTGCCCCAAGTAACCGTAGCACCCAAGCGCTCAGTCAGCGGTATCAGCCCTCAGCGGCAAGGCCGCGCTGAGCAAGTCGCCAAAAGTGAGCGTGTCAGCAAGTTTGCGCCCGGTCAGCCACTGTTTGCTTCGGTGCCACCAGCTACCCCTCAACCGGCGCCGTCTGTTCGGCCGACGATTCCTGCGCTCCAACGTCCACTTATTACCACTAGCACCACCCGCTCGATGGATGTTTTCCAGCGGGCACTCAAGCACGCCAATGCTCATGAACAACCGCCATTTGACTCTAAAAAAGCCGCTAAATCAGCTAAAAAACATCACAAAGCTCAACACTCTAAGCCCGCCCGCCACCACATAGGAGCTATCATTGCCGTGTCGCTCGCGGTGGTGCTCCTAACCGCCTTCATTGCCTATCAAAATAAGGCCGGACTCATTTTGCGTCGAGCGTCGGCTGCGGCCGGCTTTCATGCCGTGCTGCCAAGCTACGAGCCACAGGGGTACAGCCTCGGTAATTTTAAATACAGCCCCGGTGTTGTGGCCGTAAATTACCGCAACAACGCAACGCGCAGCGACTACAGCCTGACGCAGAAAACCACCCATCTAAATAACCAAACGCTGCTCACCAGCTACATTGCCCCTAAAAACCCGACCTATCAAACTCTGCAATCCGGTGCTCGCACCATCTATGTCTATGGTGATAACAACGCCGCCTGGGTCAACAACGGCGTGCTGTACCAGGTCAGCAGCAACGGCAGCCTCAGCACCAACGATGTCCTGCACATCGCCACCAGCATGTGAAACTTAGTTACAGCCTAAAAGTCTCATCAGGGGAAATATCAGCAAATATGCAAGTGTGGCTACTCAAGCCACCTTGCCAGAGGGTTGCAGAATCCACAACATTGCTACTATTTTGATCGTTCTGCGGTTCTGTAGAACTGGGGACAGCTTCACCTGTGAATACTTCCCCTTGAGCCCCACCTGTCTCACCCGGCAAAAAACTTTCTAATTTTTCCATACATCATAATTATAAAACCTGTCTCAGAAAATGTTAATTTTCTCGATGGCTAACTTCTTATATACTTACTAGTTATGAAACCCGTACGCACCCGTTTTGCCCCCAGCCCGACCGGCTATTTGCACGTCGGCGGTATCCGCACAGCGCTGTTTGCTTGGCTATTGGCCCGGCAAAGCGGCAGCCAGTTCATCTTGCGGCTCGAGGATACCGATCAAGCCAGGAAAGTAACCGGTGCCGACGAGCACATCATGAAAAGCCTGCGCTCGCTTGGTCTTGATTATGATGAAGGCCCGGATATCGGCGGAGAATACGGTCCATATCGCCAATCCGAGCGTTTGCCCAGTTACCAAGAATGGGCGCAAGTCTTGATTGATAACGACCGGGCCTATGCCGACCCCTACAGCCCGGCCGAAGTACAAGCTTTTCGCGAGCAAGCTCAGCAAGAAAAACGACCATTTCTATACCGTAACCACCGGCCGACAAATCCACCAGCCTGGGACGGCACTATGCCGCTTAGGTTCAAATCCGACCCTAAGGCCTATACCTGGCATGATGCCGTCATGGGTGAGCTGCACGCCGGACCGGAAGCTATCGATGATTTTATTCTCGTGAAGAGCGATGGCTTCCCAACCTATAATTTCGCGCACATAGTTGATGATTACCTCATGCAGATTACTCATGTTATTCGCGCTCAAGAATTTATCTCGTCGGTGCCGAATTACTTAAATCTCTACGAAGCCCTAAATTTTGAACGTCCAATATTAGCAACCGTCCCGCACATTTTGGGACCGGACGGCAAAAAGAAGCTGAGTAAACGCGATGGCGCCAAGGATGTCCTGGATTATTTGCGCGATGGTTTTTTGGTGGAGGCAATGGTTAACTTTATTGCTTCACTGGGATGGAACGACGGCACTGAGCAGGAAATTTTCAGCCTGGAAGAATTATTGGCAAAGTTCAGCCTAGATCGCGTCCAGCGCAGCGGCGCCAAATTTGATGAGCAGCGCTTGCTCTGGCTCAATGGTGCCTGGATCCGTTCTCTTGACAGCCTGACTATATACACCCGCAGTCAAGACTTCTGGCCAGAGACGGCCGCCAAGTACGGTGATGACTACAAACAGCGAGTCTTGGCCCTCATCCAGGAGCGATTGAAATACTTCGCCGAAATCCCGCAGCTGACTAACTTTTTCTTCGAAGATTTACCGATCAACCTGGATCTGATTGACGGCAACAAGCAGCTCAAAAAATTCAGCCATAACGAACTAAAAAGCTTACTGGAGCAGGCTAAAACTAGCCTGGAACAGAGTGATTTTAGTATCGAAGACCTGACAAAGCGGTTGAACGATCTACTGGGAACTACCAGTCAAAAACCTGGCACACTGTTCAGCCTGATCCGTATTGCTACCACCTGGGCACCCAGCAGCCCCGGTCTGGCCGACACCTTAGCAGTTCTTGGTAAAGAACGCAGTTTACAGCGGATAGAGGAAAGCTTAGCAGCCCTCAACTAGATTCTTAGGCAGCTGTCGCTTCAGGAGCGCGTGTCATAAAGTCATGCATCACGCCTTCGGCGCCGAACATTTCAAAGACATCACACTCCGTACGAGGCATAAAGTCGATTTCCGGCAGTAGGTGCCTTTGGGTTTGATTCCCAAATCTCCGTATCTCTCTAAACACATTCTCTAGATCTTGCCGATACATATTAGAGGCGCCAGCTCCAACGCCGCCAGTCGGCACTACCAACTCGGCGCGATTTACAAGGCCAAGATTCAAAGTCATAATAGCCGCCGTTTGGCCAACATCACGCCACGCTGGATGGGCTATTGGCAAGGTACGAGGATCACTTCCATAGCGCCGCGCCAACGCATTACCGGATGCAAAATTCTCCCAGGTATCCAGCGGGTTGGCCGAACGTAGTCCGTGTCCAATTTCCAGAGAGTTATCCCGCTCGGCGCGAAATACAGCCTGATATCTTCTATCCCGCACGGCTAGACCAGCTCCTAAGCCAGAGCCAATAATAAGCGCAGCTACGCGGTTATGGCCCTTTCGATTCATGCGGCTTGCTACGGCTTGGGCCGCCAAATCACCATCATTGACGCCTATTACTAGAAAGCCTTCTTTTAATAAACGACCGGCAGCCGGATCGGCGGCAGCCATTTCTACATGAAGATTATAGGTAGTGTCTTTCAGCCCAGCTACATTGGCCATCGGGCCGATGATAGTACCGTCTACTGACACGGGGCCAGGAAAACCAGCCACCAGCCATTGGCACCCTTGATCGGCGGCACTCAGCGCTCGATGTGCCATCCAGGCAAAAAACTCAGCAGGCTGCGTGGGAGTCTCAGTGGCGGTAAAGCCACTAATGTCGCCTTCTGTGCATAGAGCTTGGCGAGCATTAGTACCCCCAAATCCAAGACAGACACCAGCTTCCAAGTTAACTTCGGCCATTAGAAATACTCCAAATTATTCTACATTATAAAACTTTTAATTATAAAGTCAATAAACTTCCGGTTTTAAGTAGTTCGAGCAGCTTATAACATATCTGCTATAATAGCGCTTATGCCTGAGCAAAAATAAAAAGCTCTTTGAACTAGGAGACTAGATGATTGACGACTTTAAGCCGCCAGCCCGTAAACCAAAAGTAATCGAACCGCTGCCTAAGCCGGAGTATCGGCCGTTGCCGACGCTCGAGGATGACATGCCGGCAGACGATGCATTCCAGACGCCCGATCAGGCAGCGCAGCATGATACCGCGACGCCGTTGCCAACGGTGGCTGGACCTATTAAAAAAGGTCGGTTTAGCCTGCAGCTCAGCTGGCCGCCGCGCAAGCGAGACCTGGTTGTATTAGGTATAGCCGTTCTGGTTATCTTCGGTATTGCCGGTGGCGCCTGGGCTCTGCTAGGACATAGTGCCAAGCCGGCACCTGTGGCAGTCGTGAAGCCAGTTCCGAAAAAGGTAGTAGCCCCGAAAATAATCACTTCGAATCTAACCGGCTTACCGGTGAGCGACGCCAGTGTCAATCAGCGGCCAGTAACAGGGGTAATGATCGAAAACAGCCCAGATGCCCGACCACAATCTGGCCTGAATCAAGCCGGCGTGGTGTTTGAAGCTATTGCCGAGGGCGGCATCACGCGCTTTTTGGCACTGTATCAAGACACGCAGCCCGATTACATCGGTCCGGTTCGCAGCGCCCGGCCGTATTATGTGCAGTGGGCTATGGGCTTTGATGCCGGTTACGCCCATGTCGGTGGCAGCCCAGAAGCTTTAACCAATATTAAAGACTGGGGCGTCCGCGATTTGGATCAGTTCTATAACAGCGGTGCTTATCAGCGTATTAGCAGCCGCTATGCTCCGCACAACGTGTATACCTCGACAGCGCAACTGAACCAGCTTGAAGCTTCCAAAGGCTACACTACCAGCAATTTCACCGGTTTTGCGCGCAAGAAAGATGCGCCCAGCAAAACACCGAACGCCGGCACTATCGACATGAATATTTCCGGCTACTACTACAATACGCACTACGATTACGATGCTGCCAGCAACAGTTACAAGCGTTCCGAGGGCAGCGCGCCGCATATGGAGCTGAACAAGGACGGCTCACAAACCCAGATCCAGCCCAAAGTCGTCATCGCTATGGTCATGCAGTACGGCCTGGAGGCCGACGATCATCACAGCCAGTACAACGTCATTGGCAACGGTCAGGCGTTTATTTTCCAAGACGGCACGGTTACTACCGGTAGCTGGAGCAAGTCCGATGCCAAGAGTCAGCTGACTTTCGCCGATGCCAGCGGTAAACCGATCGCCCTCAATGCCGGCCAAACCTGGCTGACAGCGCTCAGCGATGCCAATCAGGTGAGTTACAAGTAGTCATGCACGCGGTGGGGTAGCACGTGGAATATCTACACAAGTTCACCGGCCAAATCCGCACCCGCTTGTTTGCCATCATTATTCTGGACAACTTCATCTTTTTGGCCGACTGGTTCTTGACCGATAAGGTTATGCACTTGAACGGCTACATGCTACTGGCGGCGATTGTGGTCGTGCCAGTGCTCACCCTGACCTTACTTCCATGGCTCAGCACTCGCTATCTGGCCCAACCGACCAAGCTGATCGCCGAAGCTATTTTACACATTGCTCCGGATGCACCAAACCCGGTGCCGGCACCAAACCCTAACTCTGCCCACTTCGGCAAAGAGCTAGTAGCCAATCTGGTACATGATGTCTACCAGCTGGCGACCATCGCCGATCAAGCCACCAAGGCCAAAGCCGCCGACAGCGAGCTGCAAGCCAACTTCATTATCGGTAACTTGCCATTGCCGCTGCTACTGCTCGACGCTAAGCAAACCATTGTTTACGCCAACGAGGCCGCCGCCAAATACCTCAACCTTCTGCCGGCCGACATGACCGGCAAAGAAGTCTACGCCATCATGGACATGTCTTTTCCCAGCGAGCAGACGTTTGATACCTGGCTGAGTGACGTGCGCGAGCACAATGCCACCGCTACCAACGCCTGGGAACGGGTACGTTTGAACCCGACCGACACCCGGCCGCGTCAACTCTTCGATCTGGCGGCATATTACAACAAAGATAATTCCAATAACATTGAAACTATTTTGGTGCTTTTCGACCACACCAAAGCTTACAGTCAGGACGATCAGGCGATTAGTTTCATCGCCCTGAGTGTACACGAGCTACGCACACCCTTAACGCTGCTGCGCGGCTACATCGAGGCCTTCGAAGATGAATTTGCCGGCAAACTGAGTCCGGAGATGAACGATTTCATGTTCAAAATGAGCGCCACCGCCCAGCAGCTGACGGCCTTCGTGAACAACATCCTCAATGTCGCTCGCGTCGATGACGATCAGCTGGTGCTGGAGCTACACGAAGAGCAATGGGGCGAGGTGGTCCGCTCGGCGGCTAACAACCTGGCGCTGCGCGCCAAGGTCCGCGGCATCACGCTGGAATACAGCATCGCGCCAAACCTGCCGACCGTTGGCGTGGACCGCGTCAGCATCATGGAAGTTATCAATAATCTGGTCGACAATGCCATCAAGTACAGCGGCAAAGCCACTCGCATTCGGATCGCTGCCGCCTTGAACTCCGAGGGGCTAGTGGAAACTACTGTCCAGGATTTTGGCGTCGGCATCCCGGCCAACATCATACCCAATCTGTTTACCAAATTTTACCGTGACCACCATAACCGGGCGCAAATTGGCGGCACCGGATTGGGGTTGTATCTGAGCCGTGCCATCATCACAGCGCACGGGGGCAATATTTGGGTCAAAAGCAAGGTCGGTGAGGGCAGTATTTTCGGTTTCACCCTGCAACCGTACGCCAAGCTTGCCGATGAAGTTAAAAACAGTGATAATAAAGAGATCGTGCGCGGTGCTCACGGTTGGATCAAAAATCATTCACTCTATCGGAGATAATCATGCCAGACGATCAAACTGCTTCCACTAGATCCGCATCCGTCCTTTGTATCGAAGATGAGCATTTCATTAGCGAACTGTATGCCCGGGCGCTCACCAAAGCCGGCTACACCGTTACCGTCGAACTGGACGGGCAGAAAGGGCTGGAACTGGCCCAAACCGATCAATTCGATATCATTTTGCTGGATTTAATGATTCCCACCATGACCGGGATCGAGGTGCTAAAGCAGCTGCGCGACGCTGACGCCACACCACATTTGCATTCCAAAATTATCATTACCACCAATTTGGAACAGCGCGACGAAGTCCGTGCCGACATCGAAAAACAAGCCGATGGTTATCTGGTAAAGGCCGAAATTACTCCCCGTGAACTAGTCGAATTTTTAAGTCATCTGGACGCCTAGAAAGGATCCGAACCATGCTGAACAAGCTAGGGGGTTTTATTACCAAGAACCGGTGGTGGGTTATTGCATTTTGGGTCATTTTGACCGTTGTTATCACCGGCTTTGCGCCTAAACTCAGTTCGGTTACCAGCAGTGACCAGACCAGCTTTTTACCGAATAAATACGAATCCGTCCAAGCCCAAAAGATTGCCGATAAGGCTTTTCCGCAGTCTAAGGATGATGTCGAAATCCTGCTGGTCAAGCGCCAAGATGGCTCTAAACTGACCGCCGCCGATCAGGAAGCAACCCAGACGTTGGCCAATAAACTCCAGCAGGCGCACATCAAAAAAGTGGTGGCCGTGCAAACTTCGGCCCAAGCCATTTCCAAAAACGGCACCGCTCAGATGGTGCAGATTATGATTGACGGGCAGCCGACTGGCGGCACGGCGGATGTTGACCTTACTAAAGCTATTAGGGCTGAGATTAAAAAAGATGTAGCTGACACCGATCTAAGCACCGGTTTAACCGGGCAGGCGGCTTTGAGTGCCGATAGCAGCAGCTCGTTTAATACCGCCACTAAAATTGTGACTATGGCTACTTTTGCCTTAGTCATCATCCTGCCGGGGATCATTTTCCGCAGCCCGTTGGCAGCATTTATCCCTGTTCTGGCCGTCAGCCTGGTATATTCGCTAGCCCAATCGCTGATCGCCGTGGCGGCTAAGGCCTTCGATTTCAAGATTAGCGACCAGTTAAGCATTTTATATACCGTAGTATTGTTTGGTATCGGCACCGACTATATCTTGTTCCTGCTGTTTCGCTACCGCGAGAAGCTGCGTACCGGCGACCGCGGTCGGGAAGTTGTAGCTTTTGCTCTCAGCCGGGCCGGGGAAGCTATCCTGTCGGCTGCTCTGGTAGTAGCGGCTGCTTTTGCGGCGCTCGGCGTGTCTGATTTTGGTATTTTCAAGAACCTGGCTCCTGGCTTAGTTATTTGTGTACTGACCATGCTGCTGGCCGTGCTAACCCTTATCCCGGCCGTCATTACCGTCATCGGACCGAAAATCTTCTGGCCATCCAAGGCTTGGCAAAAGCCACCGAAAGGGACTATTTCTAAAAAAGTGGGCGGCTTAGTGGGCCGGCGGCCCCTCTTGATAGCAGCCGGGTCATTAATCCTGCTGCTGGCGCTTGCTACCGGCTATCCGCAGCTCAAGACCAACTATGACTTTGTGGCTCAGCAACCGCAAAAGACCGAATCCGCCAAGACTTATCATCAGGTAGCCGCACTGTTTTCTGCCGGTGCGATTTCACCCACCGAAGTATTTCTGGTCGGCTCCGCTCCACTTACACAACAACAGGTAGATAGTGCAGCTCAAAAGATTGTTGTTATCCACGGGGCGACACTCGCCGGGCCGCCGCAACTTTCCAAAGATAACAAGACCGGTCTCATCACCGTATTTTTGGCTGGCAACCCGGAGGCCACCAGCACTCTGGATTACGTCCAAAAGACTTTCCGGCCGGCGGCCCACGCCGCTGCATCGCCAGGGACTAAAGTATACGTATCGGGGGAGAGCACGGCCTTTGTGGACGTGCGCTCGGCCGTAAGCCGGGATTTGGCGGTCATTTTGCCCGCCGCCGCGCTGATAATTTTTCTCATCTTGGCACTGCTCCTGAGAAGTGCCCTGGCTCCGCTTTACCTGCTTCTGACCACCGCCTTGGGCTTTACCGCCACACTTGGTGGCGCCGTATATCTGTTTCAGCGCGTCATCGGTGACCCAGGACTAATCTTCTTCATTCCCATCATGGTTTACATCTTTGTAGTGGCTATCGGTACCGACTATAACATCCTGACCATGACACGCTTGCGGGAGGAAGTTCGCCAGGGACTAAAACCGCGCCAAGCCGCCAGTTTAACCATTGAGCACAGCGGCGCAACTGTGGCCAGCGCCGGGTTAATCTTGGCCGGCACCTTCGGCTCATTGGCTCTCGCCGGCATCAGTTTGCTGGGCCAGCTTGGTTTTGCCGTAGCCTTTGGCATCGTGCTGTCAGCTTTCTGTATTGCCACGCTGTTAGTACCGTCCATTGCCGCCATCTTGGGCTATAAAGTCTGGTGGCCTGGCCATCGTCCAGCTATCGATAAGAATCGCCGTTAAATTTAAGGAATAGTTTAGATTCTAGCTTATAATAGGTGTCATCTATGGATGATACTATTGCTGACCTCAAACAGTTCATCACTGCCACCATTTCGCAGCAGACTAGTCATTTAGACCAAAAAATAGATAATTTAGATGCTCAGATGGATAAGCTAGGTAACCGTATGGATCGGCTTGAGCAAAAAGTTGATGAAATTCAGAGTTCTATCGGCGATGTCTTAAGCACCAGCAACGATGCAGTCGACGCTCAATTGGCCGATCACGAAAAGCGCATCACCAAACTTGAGCATCACGCCGCCTAAAAATTGTAGGCAAAACCACAATTGTTTTTTCTCCGCGCGGCTCGTATAGTGAGCATTAGCCATGTGAGGGCTGTTTTAGCGACTCGTTAAAACTTCCTCCCCGCAGACTATTTTTACTTTCAGGTGAGCACACTCCGGTCACTGCCCGCCTTCAACATTATTCAGGTACCTTATTCGACGCCTATGAGGACGGCTCATTCGCGGACAGGCTCCTACCCCTACAAAATCCGTAACCGCTGATCATTTCAGATCTGCCGGCTCTCTTTATTATTCATCGTAAACAGGGGTAAAATTATGACTCAGATTATTAACCAAGAAATAACTGTTAGTTCCTTCTACTTTCGGAGCGGGCAAGGCATGAAGACGTTTCCACGCAGAATAGAGTGGAATGGTCAGCCCGTAACGTTCGCCGAGGCGGGCTTGCGCATGCTGGTGCAGCAGGGTAGCAAGTTGGTACAACTATTCGATATGACTGACGGCCAGACCACCTATCGCCTAAAACGCGACGGCAGTCAGTGGATACTAATAGGCACTCGGGCAGGAGCTTAAATATGAGAAAGCAAAAAATAGCAGAGGAGCAAGCATGGTTAACGATTCAGAAATTTTGGCCGGCAGCGAGGCTAGAGCAGTCACTGTGCACGCCGGATTTCCCAACCCGGCGGCCGACCGGCAGGGTACGACGCTCAGTTTAGACCGGCTACTAATAACGCATCCCAGCAGCACATACTTTTTCCGTGTCCGTGGCCATAACTGGGAAAGTCAAGGTGTTTTCGACGGCGATCTGGCAATTATCGACAAGGCACTTACCCCGCACGCCGATGATCTGGTCATCTGGTGGCAATCCAGCGGCGAGCTATACCTCTCTAAATTCAACAAAGCTGACCACCAAAATATCTGGGGCGTAGTCAGCTCCATAGTCCACCCCACCTACAAGGCTAGCCATGAGAAATAAGCCTATCTCTAACCGCACAGAAACCTCTGCCAGGCTCAAAACAAATCAGGACTTAGGAATTAAGATTTAAGAACACCTCCTTTAGAAGTACTGCTAATTCGCAGCTTGGGTTCGGGCATCGGCTTGTTCCGGAGAAGGGCTGGGAAGGTTTAGCTGAATCAAGCCCTCACTCAGTCAAATTTTCTGCCGCTAGAATCAATAGAAAAATTTGACCGATCCCCGAAGGGGTCGTTGTGAGGGCGCAGCTAAACCTTCCTAGGCCTTCCCCGCGAACAAACGCAGCCCGAGAGTTTTGGTACTCTCCACCCCAGCAAGAATCCTCTCTTGCTGGGGACCCCGGTTTGGCGGCCAAAAATACAGAGAGAAAAGAGAGAATACGGCTTAATGAGACTGTGAAAGCTAATGCTTATACCGAGCGTATCTCTTGCCGCATGGATCCTGAAAGACCCTGAATCAAGTTCAGGGCTCCGCTGCGCTCCGGTTCAGGATGACGGGGGACGGGCTTGGGTTTGGCGCAGGCTCCAGCTGATCGCTGGAACAGTAGAATTACAAGAGGAGATAATGGCTTAATGCCTTTTGAACAGCCAAACGTAAAGAAGAAGGAAAATGTTTATGAAAAACTCTGTTCTCGCATTAATAGATTGCAATAACTTCTTTGTCTCTTGTGAACGCCTCTTCCGACCGGGCCTGGAAGGCAAACCGGTGGTGGTACTTTCCAGCAATGATGGCTGTGTGATATCACGTAGTAATGAGGCTAAGAAGCTGGGCGTACCCATGGGCGCCCCGGTTTTCAAACACCGACAGCTCTTTAAAGATCACGGGATTATACAATTTTCAGCTAACTTTGAGCTGTACGGTGATATCAGCGAACGCATCACCACGCTGCTTACCAGCATCACACCGCACATCGAAGTGTACTCTGTTGACGAGTCATTTCTGGATCTTAGCGAGCTAGAAATCTCCGACTATACGGCCTGGGGTAAGATGGTGCGGACCTCAGTTCTCAAAAACATCGGTGTGCCTGTTTCTATCGGTATTGCCACCAGCAAAACCTTAACTAAACTCGGCGCTGACCGCGCCAAGAAAGAATCAGAACTGCAGGGCGTGTTAGATTTGACAGCCAGCCCAAGCCAACAGACCGATCTCTATCTAGCCCGTACGCCCGTCAATGATATCTGGGGAGTGGGCTGGAAACTGACGCCTAAACTCCGGGCCGAAGGCGTGCATACGGCTCTAGACCTGCGTCAGTTTTCTGCCAAGCGCGCTAGCCAGCTCATGGGCGTACATGGTCGACAACTAGTTGCTGAATTGAACGGTATTACTTGCCATCCGCTAGAAAAATTTCACAAACCGCAAGTTATGATTATGCGCGGTCGGCAATTCGGTGCCGATACCGGCGAAGCGCACATCATCGAATCGGCCATTGCCAGCCTGACCGCTCGTGCTGCAGTAGCACTTCGTCGTGAGCAGCAATTAGCCCGCAGCGCCACGGTCATTTTGGCCACCAATCGCCATAAGCCCGGCTATCGCCGGCTCAGTAAATCAGTGACATTCCTGACGCCCACCGCCAGTGCCGGCACCATTTGCAGCGGGCTAGTGCAGGCAGTCGGGGAAATCATCAACCCACACGAGCAGTACCACAAGGCGGACGTAATCTTGCACGATTTAATCCCAATATCCAGCCTGCAAACTGACGTCTTTGGCCAAGTCAGCTCGTCCGGCCGCGACCGCGAAGAAGCTTTGTTGAAGGCCGTCGACGCACTGAATGTCAAATTCGGCAAGGGCCATTTATTCTACGCCGCTGAACGCCTCAGCGACGCCTGGCGCCCCCGTTATCACTTGGGTAGTCCCCGCTACACCAGCAGCTGGGCCGAACTCCCCGTGGCTCATATTAAATAGTTAGCATCTCTGAAAAAGCCTTTAGGGTATAATACCGTAGTTATGACTGAGGCATTGATAAGTGACGAAGTAACTCCGCTAACCGTCATCCGTGAACAGATAAGAGGCGAGGAGGGGCCAGTTGAAGGCTCTTTCTGGAACATAGCCATGCTGCCAGTGTATGACACCGCAATGATCAGAATACCGCCTGAGGCTATGGGTAAAGCAGCTCGTTCTCCGGCAGGTACTATTAATGACTTAGCAATAGTTGAGGCCGTGCGGCTCGCCAAGATCTCTCTAGACAGGCCGCTACAGCTAGAGGAGACCGATCGAGCTCCAGGAGATGGAGTGCTACGGCTAGCCCGGAATGGTTATACTTTACCTTTGGGAAAAGTCTTGGAGCTGGCTTTGGTTGCCAATGATGCCACAGCTAGACGATTAGCCGTTCGCGCTGCTGACGGCCCAATGGCCATAAATGATAGACTGAGCGATCCGGCGTCCGAGCTCCACGATACTCTTTTAGAGTTAGTAGATCCTAGCGACAACAGCCCGGAAGCGACTTTTACAATGGGCTTTACCACCGCCGCGGAGAGTGCCATATTACTGCACAGAGCCCTATATGCACCGAAAGAAGCAGCAGTAGCCGTGCCCGTATCAGAGTATGAAATAACTGCTTGGTCACATAACCCTTTTAATTTTGGTCTGCGTAGAGAGATCGAAAGGGTAGAGCTCGACGTAACTTCCGGTAAACACCCTTTCCTAGCCAGCCTACATTTAGTTAATGATTTGGGCCTGCGAATTCCCACACGCCTATTGCGTAAACTAATGAATCATACTGCTCCTCTCACAGCGTATCCCAACATACACGATATATCTGTGGATGAAGGCACTCATTCCACTACTATTAGTGAAGTTTGTCAAATAGGTAATCTCATAGTCTCTGTTACGACTAGCTGTCATGGCCATTATCAAGGCCACGTCTTTAGACACCCGGCTCTTAACATCTTTAGCCAGATTGGCGCAACTGTTCATACCAGTCAAGGACCGCGCCACTAATGCCACCTAAATTGATATCCGATCAGATAACCTGCGGACAACTCCAAGCTATTTTGCAGAAGTTAAGTGCTGTGTCGTCAAGCATAGACGGGGCAGTGGTGGAATTCGGCTGTTACATCGGTACCACAAGTTTATTTATCCGACGATTACTGGATGAGCGGGGAGATAACCGAGAGTTCCATGTTTATGATTCATTCGAAGGTTTGCCACCTAAAACCGCATTGGATAACAGTTCGGCGGGTGAACAGTTCAAAGCTGGAGAACTAGCCGTCAGCAAAAAAAATTTCATCCGCGAATTTCAGAAAGCGAACTTGCGATTGCCGATCATTCACAAAGGCTGGTTTCATGATTTGACTGCCGAAGATGTACCAGAAAAGATCGCTTTTGCCTTTTTGGATGGCGATTTCTATGAATCCATCCGGGATTCACTGCTGCTAGTCCTACCACGCATGCAATCTGGCGGCGTCATAATCATTGACGATTACGCGCGGGAGGCTTTGCCAGGCGTCGCCAAAGCCGTCAAAGAGTTTTTACCAATCAATCTGCAAAATCGCTTGCAAACTATTCACAATCAAGCCATTATTCAGCTGTGAAACTACATCTTATCACCGTCGGCAAACCCAAGCTCGTCTACGCTAAACTCGGGTGGGAAGAGTATTTGGCGCGCTTGCAACGCTTCCATACGGTTCGTGCTACTCATTTAGCCGACAAATACGCTTATGACGCCCCAAAAATATTAGAGGCTGCCGTTAACACCTATAAAGTAGGTCTGGTTATTGAAGGAGAAGAGCTTAGCAGCCCACGACTGGCTAATTTGCTCAAAGAGCGCGAACTCGCCAGCCGTGAAGTCAGCTTTATCGTCGGTGGCCCGGAAGGATTACCTACAGAAGTTATCAAAAACTTGGATTATCGCTGGAGCCTCGGCAAGTTAACTCTACCACATGACTTAGCCATGGTCGTCACCCTCGAAGCCCTCTACCGCGCCAGCACCATCAACGCCGGCCAACCGTACCATAAGTAAGTCTATAGTGCCTAGTTTCTAGTTTAGAGAATCTGCTAAACGAAACTTTTTACAGGCGGGTCTCGCAAGTTTTGTAGGCTCTATCAACTCAAAACTATGAACTAACTCAAAATGCCAACGGCGCGAGCGGCTACCAGAGCGACCGTTATTAGGGAGATGACCGATTGCAGCAGCATTAGCATTTTAGCGCGGCGGCTAAGTGGTTTTGTGTCGGCCGGGCCAAAGGTCATGGCATTAGTGCTAGAGACGTACAGGTAATCGATGAAAGTTGGCTTCCAGTCGGGATGTTTGTAATCTTCGTTGTGGTGCTGCGGAAATAGAAAATCCTGCTCGTATTTGGCAATTTGTTGACGCTCGCCCGGGCCACCGCCGTCCATTTCCCAGTACCAGAGCCCGAAAATTATAATATTGGTGATGAAAATATTGATCGATGCCAAGATCAAAGACCGACCGTTCGACAAGTGACCGCCAGCCAGCAGCTTATTAGTAATAATTCCCAGCGAGTAGGCATTGCCGGCACTGGTAATGGCAATCAGCAAAAGAACGTTGACGCGACGAGCCAGAGATTTAAAAATCCGCTCTCGTGGCGTCGTGAAGGAAAGAGCAATCAGCAGGATAGCCTCAATCAGCGGAATAATATAGCGCGTGCCAACCGAAAATTTATCCGGTAATGCCAGTTGCAACATAATCGCCACGATCATAGCAATTTGGACATGCCAGACCGGATCGTGCGGGACGTGTCGGTTTTTGAAGAAAGTCGCCATATGCGGTTAATTATAGTCAAGCTGTCAATCAGCGCAACGCCGAAGAGCATCTGGACCTTAAATAACAGATATGCTAAGATATCACGGCTCTTTTGCAGCTCCACAAAATTCCAATCCAAGGAGCCAACGGCGGCTGAATGGAATTTTGAAAGGAGAGGCGTAGGCATAGGTCGAAGCTTTTGCCGCCTAGGCAAAACAAGACTGAGCCGTACGCATCGACGTGGCCCCTTCGTCTAGTGGTCCAGGATATTTGGTTCTCATCCAAAAGATCGCGGGTTCGAATCCCGCAGGGGTCACCATATCAGGATTTTCAAAATCACCAATTCTAAATAGCTCATTTACCCCTGGTATTTGGGCTATTTTTTGAGTTCCACCAACTATCGTGCTTTTAAATAGTGGAGGTGCTACAGCTCAACCTAGGATATGTGCTTGTTTTAACGGTGGCGGGGGAGTGTATAGATAACTAGTAGGGTGCCGCATCAGAGTGAATGCTATACTGTTAAATAGAGTGGTGTAGTAGGGTTATCATCGAAGCGACCCTATCAGAAAAAGCTTTAAATGCAGGGTTCCGTAAAGCTACCCTTGCTATTTTTGCCTAGGTGTAAGCTTCATAGGTCGCGGTGTATCTCAAAACAGCATCTAAAGTGGGTTCAGGGGCTAAGCCGGGACTTACGAAAGTATAGTCACCAAGTCATCTTCCTTAACAATCGAGAAAAGAGTACGTCGTGGACCGTTACGAGAAAAACGCGCAATGGCTGACGTACTTCCGCCCTTGCCGAATGCTCGTCATCAGTGAGGCATATATCACGCCTTTCCTACTGGAGAAGGGATTCAGCCTATCGCAAGTCTTGATCCTGCTGGTGTCGATCTTTTCGATCGCGCAGCTTGCACTCGAAATACCGACTGGGCTGTTTGCCGATCGGTACGGTAAAGCTTTGTCGATAAAAATCAGCGTACCAATCAGTGCTACAGCCCAAATCTGGTTTGGCTTTGCCCATCAGTTCTGGGAGTTCGCTATCTGCGAAGCGCTGCTCGGCCTAGCGGTCGGTTTGACAAGTGGTATCGAAGCAGCATTGCTGCGTGATTCACTGGCAGCAACCGGTGATGAAGCAAGTCTTATTGAGCGCTTTAACGAGCGCAGCCAGTTCATGAACATGGTGGGTTACATAGGAACCGCTGTCGGCGTACCGCTAGGTCTACTGGCCGTGCATTTCGACCTGCGTTATGCCGTAATTTTTAACGGAGTGCTAGCGGCAGCGGGAGCGGTATTCGCTTTTCGACTGGTCGAACCTCCCCGCCGGTCTACCAATAGCCAAGGAGCGGTTCGATGGTCGGCTTGGCACGCCACAAAGCAGCTAATGGCCAACGTCCGGGTACGCTGGCTTGTGACTCTGACCGTGGCGCTGGTTACCGCAACCTATATCGGGTATTCGTTGACAGCGCCGTATTACATTAGTGTCGGCATACCGGTCATCTGGTTCGGCACATTGCTAGCTATACGGAGTCTCTGGAAAGCCTGGCTGTCGTGGCGCTTCCGTCGATATCATCACATCGGTCGCAGGATGATTGCCTACGCTGCCTTGATCGGTATTGCCTTGCTAGCAATGGCAACCGGCAAGTTCTGGCTCGTCTGGGCGGTTCTGCTTCTGGATATCGTCGAGGCACTGCAAAAGCAACCATTGTTGAGCCGGCTAAACGAAGAAATGGTGACAGAATTCCGGGCCACTTCGAACAGCCTCGTAAGTCTGTTGCAACGAATAGTATTCGCTGTTGTCGTCCCGCTGGTCGGCAGCCTGGCCGATGCCACGAATCGGGCAACGGGGTTCATAGTGACCGGCTGTGTGACGAGCACGGTGGCCTTCGTGGCCCTGGTTCGGCTTCGCCGGTTACAGACATTCGATGAAAGGAGATGACGCTGCCCGAGGGGTTAACAAACACCCCTCGGGCACTTTTTCTATCTATTCTCTTGCTCCGTAGCTAAACTCTTAATTCTTTAATTTGAAATAGGTTAATATATTATGCCCAATGGTTATAACCAATCCATTATGGACCACCACATTTTTATTAAGATTAGTATTGGACTATTAATAAAAGACTGGGGTCGCTGCTCAGGTTACGGGTAGCATGACCTTCACCGCTTATATCTTCCGCCAGTGCGATATCACCCGGCTTGAAAATCTTCTTTGAGTTATTACTGACGGTGACTTCCAGCTCTCCTCGTATCAGAATCATTAATTGACGACTGGGCGCCGGGTGCGGTTCACCGTACCAATTAGGAGGCAGTTCTAAAAATAAATACTGCTTTGCTGGCCGTGGAGCCGAGACGTTTACCGCTGGAGCCGGCGGAGCAAACTCAAGCAGCGCTGTATCAATTTGCGTATCGCCAAAATATGAGATTCCCTTAGGATCATTGTATAAATGGGTGACCTTGACTGTCGAATTACTCATGTGAATAACCTCTTATTAACAAGCAAGATTGTAAGCTTTCGCAACAATTTAATATAGTACTAATTTTTTTATTAGTATAGAATGAACGCATGACAAAAGCGGCTTTACCTTCAGAAACCTGCGATGTAGCGTATGCCCTCACGATTATTGGCGGAAAATGGAAACTCTTTATACTTTGGAAATTATTAGACACGCCAAAGCGATTTAGTGAGTTACGCCGGACTATCCCCGGCATTTCGGAACCCGTACTCATTGCCCAGTTAAAAGAATTACAGCAGGACAGTCTAGTTAAGCGTACCGATTATAAAAGTATGCCCCCGCATGTGGAGTACTCATTAACCGAACGTGGACAACAACTCCGTACAGTTTTAGCCCAACTCAAAGATTGGGGTGGCCAACAGCGACTACACGCCAGCAGCAATCAAATACGGCCCAGCTAGCTATCAAACAAGCCTTAAGCTTTCTCTTCATACGATACTACTGCTTTGGTAATCTGCTGAATTATAGCTTGCTGAGCCCTGTAATCCAATCTGTCTTTGCCCGCCGTGTAAATCACCAGCGCGTATGATTTACCTTCATTGGTGATGATAGCAGCGTCGTGCAGGCTGGTGGCATATTCGCCGTACTTGTGATAAACCGTGGCGCTCGCCGGCAGGGCAGGCGGGATTAGGTCCTCGTTGTTCGTGTTTTGCAAGGCATTGAGGATAAAGTTCGTATTTGCCGTATTGAGCAGTTTATGCGTATACAACTGCGTTAACAGGGCAGCTTCGTTAGCCGTCGACATACTATTGCTAGCCCATTTATACGCCGTCCAGCCATGGGCATTGGCATAGGCTGTAATTACCGGATAGGTCAGATAGTAGTTCAGGTCCACCCAATCATCATCATTACTTTGGTTGAGCATGCCATACAGCAAACTCGAAGCTTTAATGCCGTTGATTTTTTGATACAAGCTAGCTTTACCGTGCTCCACTTGATCCATATAGGTGACAGCAGTTAATACTTTGGTGGTGCTGGCGCCTATCATCGGACCGCGCACGCCATAATCATGCGCGGTACCGGTGTCTATGTTGATCAAGGCAACGCTAACGTCAGTGCTGTTACTATCATCAATAACCGCATTCACCGTGCTGCCGAGTTGAGCTAAAGCTTCCTGAGCGGCAGCGGCGGCTTGTCGACTGCTAGCCGCTGCAGTGTGGCGCACGAGGCTATCGTGAATCAGGATGGTGGTGAAGAGCAGTAGACTAAGTATTAGTAAAGGTTTTAGTTTTTTCATTCTCGTGTACTCTATATTACTTGTCCTTAGCCTAATCTAGCAAGCTAAACTTAGAAGTTTCTTAAGTATCTCTGCTCACAGGCTCGGAGAGTTGCATATAAAAGCCGGATAACAGATAATAAAGCGTAAGAATTATGGGCACACAACTTGCGGTCTTGGTGGGGAAGCGGCTAGCGCTTTAGGAATGTAATGAAACACGCTTCTGACGCTATTCTCAAACGGCTGCGCGCGTTCTTTATAATCTACAGTGCATATTTTGTCATCGGTTACCTCTGTAGTGTACTGATTGGCAAAAGCGGCTGGGCGGGAACAGCTATGTTCCACGTCCTGGCGGCCAGTATCGCCGGCGCGCACTTGCTGTACGAAGTCTATGCCCAATTTACACTGCAGCGCAAAAAACTGTGGCTCAGCACCGTTATCAGCTTTTTGGCCGTGGTTTTGGTTACTAGCACGGCGCTGGAATATACCGGTGTTTACAGATCACCATACGCTGTCATGATCGTAGTGCTGACATTCCTAGCCGGCGCTTTGTCGCAGTATTTGGCATACGGTATCGGCTTCATCTTCTTGATTGGCTTTTTGCTTAGCTTGGCACATGTCTTTACCAGCAGTGATGGCGGACCGGTCGCCGGTTTGATCTTCATGATTGTAGAAGCCGCCGCGGCCATTGGAGCGCACTTTTTCTGGAGCAAACGCTATACCGCTGGGCCAGGCCAAGATGTTGAAGCGCTCAGCCGCTCACTCAAAAGCAGTCAAGCCCAGTCAAATATCATGTTAGAGGCCATCGCCGACGGGGTAGTGTTGATAGATGATCAGCACATTATCCGTCTATTTAACCCCGGCGCCACTACTGTCGCCGGCTGGAAACGCGAGGAAGCCATCGGGCTGGATTGGCGTTCTGTCTTTAAATTTGTGAATGCCAAGGAAGCTCCGCTGGACGAAGATGCCACACCGTTCATAAAAGCCTTCCAACAAGCCGAACCCATCCGTGATAACACTACCAGTTTGCTGACCAAGTCCAATAAACCTATCGCCCTCAACATCACCGTGTCACCACTGACGGATGACAACAAACGTGTCACCGGCGTGGTCGGTATCTTCCGTGATGTCAGCCAGGAACGCCAAGAGGAAAGCCAGCGGGCCGAGTTTATCAGTACCGCCAGTCACGAAATGCGCACACCCGTGGCGGCTATCGAAGGCTATCTATCACTGGCGCTTAACGATAAAGTGAGTACTATCGACAGCCGGGCCCGCGAGTATCTGGAAAAGGCCCATGCTTCTACCCAACACCTCGGCAAGCTGTTCCAGGATCTGCTCACCAGTGCCAAAGCCGAAGATGGCCGTCTTAGCAGCCATCCAGTGGTCATCGAAGTAGGGGGCTACCTGGAGCAAATTACGCAAGACCTTAAATTTGCCGCCGAAAAGAAAGGTCTAGCCATGGAATTTACCGTCGGCTCCAGCCAAACCATCGATGCCACCAGCGGCGCCAAAGTCGTACGGCCGCTGTATTACATCCTGGCCGATCCCGACCGCTTGCGGGAGGTCATCACCAATCTGTTTGATAACGCCGTTAAATATACCGATCAAGGCAAGGTAACCATTGGGCTCACCGGCAACGAGCAAGTAGTGCAATTTTATGTCCGCGATACCGGTCCCGGCATTCCGGCTGAAGATCAACCGCATTTGTTCCAGAAGTTTTACCGCGTCGATAATTCAGCCACTCGCACCATCGGTGGCACTGGCCTTGGGCTGTTTATTTGCCGTAAAATCGTCGAGATGTATCAAGGGCGTATCTGGGTGGAGAGTCAATTAGACAAGGGCAGTACCTTTTTCATTAACTTCCCGCGATTAAGCGCACAAAAGGCCCAACAATTACAGGCTACCGAGGCTAAATCCACCACACTAGCGCCCATTACTTCCTTAACAGCTTCGTGATACAATGATGAAAAACATAACCGCTATAAGGTAGGCTACAGACAATCATGGCAAAAGTACTGCTCGTCGAAGACGATAACAACCTCCGTGAAATTTACGAAGCGCGCTTGCAAGCCGAAGGCTACACGATTGTCTCTGCGCAGGATGGTGAGGCCGCTCTGGTTGTTGCCAAACAGGAACGGCCCGATCTGATTATTTCCGATGTCATGATGCCCAAGATCAGCGGTTTTGAGATGCTGGATATTTTACGCAACACCGATGGCCTGAAAGACGTAAAGATTATTATGTTGACCGCCTTAGGCCAAGCAGAGGATAAGACGCGAGCCGATTCACTCGGCGCCAACAAATATCTGGTCAAGTCGCAGGTCACGCTCGAAGATATTGTGAAGACAGCCCATCAGCTATTGGATGACGAGCCGGCCGCTCCCGCCGGCGCCCCTGCAGCCGAGGCCATTCCGGCAGCTACCGAACAGGCAACAGCTGCCTCCACCGCCGCTCAGGGGCAGCCAACTACCCCTGTTACATCGGAAACACCAGCCACTTCGTCTGCTGCCGACACAACGCCGTCTGCACCGACTCCAGTGAGCACGCCGCCACCTACCATCCCCTTAGCCACACCACTCGCTGAGCCAAATAGCCCCCCAGCGATAGCCGCTCCAGCATCTACACTGACTACTCCTCCCGAGCCAGCTGTACCTTCGACCCCAGCCCCATCGCTCGACGAGGCTGCAAGCAGCCCCAGCACACCTCTAGCGGCTACACCAACAGTAGCAGAACCTGCGTCTACAGCTTCGACATCCCAAGCCGCTGCTTCTCCGACCTTAGTAACACCTGAGTCGGCTGCTCCCATGGCGGCACCCAACCCGGCAGTAGTCCAGTCAACTACTGAAGCCGCCGGTGCCGAAACCACTGCCGAAGAGCAAGCCAATATGCAGGCCACTATCGATAACTTTGTAAGTCAGCCGGCCGCTCCCGCCAGCCCAGCGCCCGAACCTGCAGCAATGGGTCCGGCCATTGGCGCTCCTATGGATACCAATACTCTTGTCCCTCAAACCAATGACACTGCTGCCAGTGATCAACAACTGGTCAGCAGCGCCGTTGATTCATTAGTCGCCGATACCGCCGCCCAGCGACCCTCGGATGTCACGGCTGTCGAAGTTCCAGCAGTACCCGCATCACCATCAGCCACACCGCAGCCTGAAGAATCTGAGACTATACCAGAACCATCAGCCACGCCGCCGGCACCCACCGGTGGTGATGGCGTTTCCATTGCCCACAAAAAAGTTATCCAACCTATTAACGATCTCAATAATAAAACTGACATTAATGAGCTATTGGCGCGTGAAGCTGCCAAAGAGCAAGCTGGTTCGGCGCCTGCTAACAGTATGGCTGCTCCTACAGAAGAGCAGGCAGCATCAGGCACTCCAGCTATACCTAATCCACCTGAAAGCACCTCAGAAACTTCCACGCCGCCAACGCTGCCCAAGGATGATGTCGACCCCAATAACATTGCCCTGTAAACTAGTTAGCTAGATGCGTATCAACAAATATATCGCGCAGGCGAGTAGTTTGAGCCGCCGCAAGGCCGACGAAGCCATTGCTGCCGGCCGGGTACAAATTAATGGCCAGTCAGCAGAGCAGGGACAAGAAATAGGCGATACCGACACTGTAACCCTTGACGGGCGCGCTATTACACCCCCCGTCAAGACCATAACCATCATGCTCAATAAACCCGTCGGCTACGTCGTCAGCCGCAATGGCCAGGGTAGCCCAACTATCTACGAGTTGCTGCCCGCAGAATATCAAAATCTCCAACCAGTCGGCCGCTTGGACAAAGACTCCTCGGGCCTATTGCTCCTAACTAATGACGGCGACTTAGCCAATGAATTAACCCATCCCAGCCACCAAAAGCTAAAAATCTACCAAGTCACTCTGGATAAACCACTCACACCAGATGATAAAACCCGCATAGAACAGGGCATAGAGCTGGAAGACGGCCCCAGTAAACTAGAAATTAAAACCCTCGAAAATCGAAAATCGGTAATCGAAAATTGCCATCTTTACGAAGTAAAGATGAGTGAGGGCCGCAACCGCCAAATCCGCCGCACCTTCGCCGCCCTTGGCTACAAGGTCCAAACCCTCCACCGCACCCACTTTGGTGATCATCAATTAGGCACTCTTCAATCAGGCAAAATTAAGGAGATATAGTCTGCTTTCGTCCTTCTGGACTCGTCAGCATGAACTTACATTCATGGAGCAGATGAACAGATAAGCATACATGGTAGAAAACACGAGGAACCTCGCCGCCATGTATTCTGCACATCTGCGGTGAGGGTCTGGCCCCCGTGCCGGCGAACCGGGTAACGGGGGCCAGACGCGGCCAGGTGAGGATCAGCCTCCGAAAGGGAAGCCGGGAGAGAAGTCGCGATAGCGCGACCATCGCGGGGGGCCGAACGGATACTGGCTGAGCAGATCGTCGACGTTGATCCCGAGGCCCAGGCCGGACAGGCCGGGGATGCTGGTGACGGTGAGGAGCGACAGACCGCTCAAGTCGGGAGCCGGCCAGAGATCCTCCAGCGGCACCGAGTTGAGCACGCGCTCCAGCACGCTAGGCAACGCATGGAGGAAGTGCAGTGCCAATGTGACGAGGCACATCACCTTGTTCGGGGCGGCACCGACCTCAACCTCCATCTGGTACTCGATCCGAGTGTCGCCGCTCAGCTCGAAGGTCGCATTGCTCTTGCTGATCACCTGCCCCCCTGACCGGAAGCTTTCTCCGTTCAGCCAGGCGATCAACGGCTTCAACTGTCGCTCGACCCAGTTCCATAGCTGGGCTTGTTGTTCCTCGGTCACCTCCTCAGTGTTCGGTGAGGTGAGGCTGATCCGCAGACTGAACTTGCCACCGTTGAGCAAGTCCCGGTCCATGGTATGTTCCATGTGCAACTCCTTTGCGGTACCTGTGCCCATATCGCATTATCTAACGCGAAAGGTCAGGAGCAAACTTACCTAATTAATAAGCTCGCTGCTGACCTTTCTGTATGCTTATCTGTCAAGGTGCTTCGGAGATAAAATCTCTACGAAACTTATCTATTTTAGCATAAAATTAATATTTGGTCAATTCCCGTACTGCTGTCGTAATGTAGCGTCTTGACATAGTCTGTTTTCGTCTTTTGGACTCGTCAGCATGCACTCATTCATGGAACAGTAGGAGAGAGGGAAAGAGGTAAGAAATTGAGGGCGGGGCGGCGTCAGTCATCTGCAAGCGCAGACTGGCTGACGCCGCCAGAGCGACTCTCATATACGGCGAAAGCCAAGTACATTCGACGTGTGCTCGTAATTGACGGAGAAAGGCTTGCCTTTCTCGACGATGACGTCGACGAAAATGTCCTTTGGCGACCGCCTGATCGCCCCAAATCCGCCGAAACTATCCATTACCGACATTCCTCGGATCTGGTCGCCATCCACCCAGCTCTCCTGAATAGGTGTGACCCAGTACAGGGTGTTACGAGTACGAATTTCAAGCGTCTCACCTGGGTTGAGCGTCTGCAGTGAGAATGTCTTCACTTCCTCATCTTCCTCACTCTTAGGGGGTTTGTCAGGCAGTGGTACCATTGTTTTCCCTCCCTCCATGTCTCACGCCTTGTGCGTTTTGACTTCAAAATTTTACCATCAAACTAAAGTTTGGTCAATGAGCTTACCTCTGTTATACTGAAGGTAGTGAGTAAAAAAGTACCGATTGTGGCCATTGTAGGGCGGGCGAATGTTGGCAAGTCCAGCTTGTTTAATGCTGTCCTGGATCGGCGTGAGGCGATTGTGGCCCGTGAGGCGGGGACTACGCGGGATAGCATTACTGCCAAAGCCAGCTGGGAAGACCAGGATTTCTGGCTGGTGGACACTGCTGGCGTCAAAAACCCGGAGGATGAGTTCGAGTTTACTATTCAGGAGCAAATCACGCAGGCCGCTGATAGCGCTGATGTTATTTGGGTGGTAGTGGAAGCCGATGTGCCCGTGACCGAAGAAGACCGCCGGGTGGCCAAATTAGCCCTCAAAAGTCGCAAGCCGGTGTTTTTGGTGGTTAATAAAGTCGATAAAGTGCGCCACCCAGATATTCCAGCCTTTGAGCGGCTTGGTATTAAGCCGATTATTACTACGACGGTGAAGCAAGGGCGGGGTATTAATACGCTTCTTGATAAATTAGTCGAGGTCATACCTAAAGTTAGCATTACTGAAGAAGATAACCGCTTGCATCTAGCCATTTTGGGCCGCCCGAATGTCGGCAAATCCAAGCTGTTCAACACGCTAGCCAAAAAGCAGCAGGCCATTGTGGCAGATCGCGCCGGCACTACTCGCGACGTCAACCGGGCTATTGTGCGCTACATGGGGCGGGAAGTAGAGATTATGGATACCGCCGGCATTCGTCGCAGCGGCAAAATAGAGGTTGGTATTGAGCGGTTTAGCGTTATTCGCGCCCTCAGTGCTATCGAGGAAGCTGATGTTTGTTTGTTGCTGATGGACGTCAATGAGCTGAATGTGCAGCTGGATCAGAAAATCGCCGGCATGATCAAGGAAGCGGGCAAAGGCTTGATTTTGGTCGTCAGCAAGTGGGATGCCGTAGAAGGCAAAGACGCTTTTACCAGAGATATTTTGGCGCCGCAGATTGCCGCTAATTTCGAATTTGTACCGTGGGCGCCACTAGTATTTACCAGTAGCGTCACCGGCCACAATGTCACCAAACTGTTTGAGCTGGCCCAAACCGTGGACGAGCAGCGCCACAAACGCATTGCCACGCCGGAGTTAAACCGCTGGCTAAAGCAGCAGCTGGACAAGCATCCGCCGGCTGGTCTTAAAAACCGCACGCCGAAGTTGAACTATATGGTGCAGGAGACCGACAATCCAATGCCGGCTTTCAAAATCTTCGGCAGTCAGACCAGTTACGTGCACTGGAGCTATCGGCGCTACCTAGAACGAGCTTTGCGCGAAACGTACGGTTTTGAGGGCACACCCATTCAATTCTGGTTCATCGAAAAACACGTCAGCCATAAGCATGGCAACAGCCCGACGCTTCCCGAGCGCAGCCGCTTGCAAAAGCGCATCACCACCATGAAAACCATCGCCAAACGCCGCCACGAGTAACAGCCGGCACTCGTCATCCCGAACTTGTTTCGGGACCCCCTAAACTCTAGGTAGCCATGAAACTTCAACAATACTACGTCTACATTATGCTAAACGCACACAACACCGTGAATTATATCGGCGTTACAAACAATTTATTACGCAGAGTTCAAGAACACAAAGATGGTTCGGTAAAAGGGTTCACAGAGCAATATCAGATTAAGAAATTGGTCTATTATGAAGTGTGTGACTCTGCTGACCAGGCGATTGCTCGAGAAAAGCAGCTTAAGAATTGGCACCGTGACTGGAAGTTCAATCTTATTAAATCTGCTAACCCAGAATTAAAAGATTTATTTGATTGCTTGCAAGGGGATCCCGAAACAAGTTCGGGATGACGAATAGGACGAATTGTAGGTTAGAATAGAATAATGTCATTGTTTCAAAAGCGGCCGCAAGTCGGCGAAGTTATGAGTTATTACACTATGGGTCTGGGAAAGACCGTCTTATTAGTGGGCTTGGGAAATCCCGGTAACGAGTACCAGCAAACCCGTCATAATATCGGTTTCATTTGCATTGACCATTTTGTGGGTCATTTGGACGAAATGAGCGACTGGAGCGAGAAAAAGGACCTAAAATGTCTCTACAGCAGCGGTCAGCTCGGCCAAACGCGCGTCATCGCCATCAAACCGACCACCTTCATGAATCTCAGCGGTGAAGCCGTACAAGCGGTGATGTCATTCTATAAGGTTCCGCTGCAGCAGGTGGCTATTATTTACGACGAACTAGACATTAACTTCGGCCAAATCCGCACTCGGCTCGGCGGCTCATCGGCCGGCCACAACGGCATAAAATCTATTACCAGCTTAGTGGGTGAAGAGACGGGCCGCATTCGTATCGGCATCGGACCCAAAAAACCAGCCCAAATAGATGCCAGTGACTTTGTACTGCAAAAATTCAGCACCAACGAGCTAAAGCAACTGCCAGCTCTAACCAAAGAAGTCAGCGCCATCCTCACTGAGTACGTCTACGGTGGCCAATTAACCGCAGAAACCCGAAGTTTCGTGGTTTAAAATCCCTCCCCATAGTTTGATCAAAGTCAGTCGTATGCTCTACAAGGGTTCTGCTAAGGTCCTTCAGGAGACCTATTTCTCTGAGTTGCCCCGCAGGATGGGTTTGCTCCAGTAAATGGTCTGTCTCCCGCTTTTCCAAACATGTATTAACGCACGTCAACAGATCATGAATTTCATGAGGGCCAAGATTGTCGTCTAACTCTAGCAGATTTAGCGCTTCTCCGGTCAGTTCATTTTCAGGGTCAAAGCTCGCTTTTGAGCCATCAAAATTCAACATAAGCTACTCTATTATCACTAAAGTCAGAAATTTCCTCTGTTTATTTTCTTACTTTGTAAAATGCCTGCTTGGTCAAGCTAAATGTTTCCAAAAGCTAGACTTAGAAAGCAAGTGAGGGAAAAGAGCAGCCGGAGTTGCCGAATTCATTTCGGCACACCGCGCGTTGAGAAAAACCGCAGGTTTGTCTCAAATATATAAAATGACCTCCGAGAGGGGGTGGGCACCGCTCGGAGGCCAATTTATGGAGATAATCCGAAGATTATCTCCGATCCACCCTTCAACCCACCCGTGCGAAACATCGATGTCCGAATACGTCAAAGACTCGTGTCAGCGGCCGAAGCCACTACCTTTGGGGCTCACAGTAACCGGGAAGCCTCAGCCGAAGCTGGGATTTCTAGTTAAAGGGGTTAGTCTGTTTTAGAGCGTCCCTAATGAGACAAACCTACGGTTTTTCTCATCGCGCCGGGCGGCGGAATAAATCCGCCAGCTCGGGCTGCTCTTTTCCCTTAGGAACGAGCAAAGGAAGCAACATTTAAGTGGAGGGTAACAACTTAAAAAGCCAGCGCTCTAAAACAATCTAACAAATAGATCTAACGATTTGTTAGAATGGGGGTATAAGGTACATAAAACGCTACTACGTAACGCTTACAAGTTGCTATTCTAGCAAAATTGTGTCTTTATGTCAATACTTTAAACTAAATTTGTATGGAAATCAACAAGCTTACGCTTAAACAGCTGCCGGAACGCCTGCAACAGATAGCCAGTCCACCGAAACTTTTATACTGTGCCGGGGCAAGTCTGGATGATTTATTGCAGTATGCCTGTGTAGCCGTGGTAGGCAGCCGCAAAGTTACAGCCTATGGCAGACAGGTAACCACGCAGCTGGCTGGGCAGCTGGCAGAGCAGGGAGTCGTTATCATCAGCGGGCTGGCATTAGGAGTCGATGCGATCGCCCACCAAGCGGCTTTGGATGCCAGTGGCAAGACCATTGCCGTACTGCCTGGACCACTGGAAACGATCTATCCGCGTAGTCACCAGCAGCTAGCTGAACAGATTTTAGAGCAGGGCGGGGCACTTGTTAGTGAGTATCCCGAAGGTACCGAACCGTTTCGCACCAACTTTATCGCTCGTAACCGTTTGGTGGCCGGGCTGTGCGACACGCTGCTGATAACCGAAGCGGCCGAGAAAAGTGGTAGCTTGCACACCGCCCGGTTTGCGCTGGAACAGGGTAAAGAGGTACTCGCCGTACCCGGTAATATCACCAGCAGCACTTCCACTGGTGCTAATAACCTCCTGAAGGCTGGAGCAGTACCGGTTACTTCCACTGAAGATATTTTGGTCACCCTCGGTTTACGTGAGCATACCACGGGTATAAAGTCGGTCATTGGCCGTGATCCTGAGGAGCAGGCGGTGCTTGATCTCTTGCTGCAAGGTGTCAGCGATGGCGAGGAACTACAGCGTACCAGCAAACTGGATATTACCAGCTTCAACCAGACACTGACCATGCTAGAAATATCTGGCAAAATCCGGGCGCTTGGCGCCAACCAATGGGCGATTAAATAGAACTCCAAATTCCTGAACCCCTCTCCTCGTCATCCTGAACTCGTTTCAGGATCCATGCGGTCTTCTCTTCTGTACTTTGGACCGCCAAAGTACCAAAACTCTCGGGCTGCGTTTTGTGGCCAGGATCACCTGCAAGTAAAAGGGACTAAAATTTCGGAACTCGTCGCGTTGGCTCCTGAGCTTTCAGCTCACATGGCACAGCTTACTCGAAGCAAGCTTCTGCGTGAGCTGCTTATGAGCAAACATCCGAAATTGTTAGACGTCCCTTTTCTATGCAGCTGCTCTTGGCACAAAGCCGATGCCCGAACCCCAAGCTGCAAATTAATAGTGCTTTAGAAGGGAAGTATTCCTAAATCTTTAATCTTAAATCATCCCTGACTTTGTTAGACTATAAATATGAAATTGATGATCTGGATTGGCATAACAGTTGGCGGGCTAGTAGGTAGCTGGTTGGGCGGACTACTGGATCATGGTAATTGGCTGGGCGGCTGGAGCATATTGCTGGGAGCTGTTGGCTCGCTTGTTGGCGTCTGGATCGGGTATAAAATCGGACAAAATTACTAATTAAGCCAAATAAAAAACAGCTCTTTAAGAGCTGTTTTTTTACAGTAATCCCTAAGCTACTGCTGCTTCAACGGCAACAGCCTCTGCCGCTAGATCTCGGTGAGCATCTTGATAAGTCTCTTCCGTCCCAGCGTCATTAGTAAGTTCAGCTTGAGGAGCCTGGGCATGTACTACATTTACCAATGGCCCTGCAGCAGCAAGACCGCCTCGGCGAGCTCTGTCGGCTGTGCTTAACCGATCCCATTCGCCGCTCGCATACATTGCTGCAACTCCCTGTTCTTCGGCAGGGAGAGTACCAAACGGGCGGGGCGTAGCGCCCGGAAAAACTTCACCTAAAGTATCGTAGCAATGAGCAATCACGCCTTCGCCAGCACATGCTTTACTTAACATAAATGTCCTTTCTTACATAGCGTAGCAAACCACCTGTTTGCTCCATGTAAGTCTTTATTAAATTTATTACATTTTATTTTTACACCTTAGGATTTGGCGTGTCAATGACTTTTTGTGAGATTTGTCACAAATTAATTGAGCTTGCATAATAATGGCAGAGCCTGTAAGCTAACCGCTTGTATGCTTAAACCTCAGCTTATAACAAGCTGAACTAACTATGGGTAACTTGTAGGTAAAACGCTTACGCCCACGTATACTTGAGGAAGTCATGGCAAAGAATTTAGTAATTGTTGAGTCGCCGGCTAAGGCCAAAACTATCGGGCAGTTCTTGGGAAAGGACTACACTGTTAAGAGTAGTTTTGGTCATATTCGAGATTTGCCAAAAAAAGGTCTGAATATCGACTTGGAGAATAATTTCGCGCCAACATACGCCACTAACACCGATAAAAAGAAGGTAGTGAGCGAGCTGCGGGCAGCCGCTAAAGACGCCGAAGTCTGGCTGGCCAGCGATGAAGATCGTGAAGGTGAGGCGATTGCCTGGCATTTGACGCAAGCCCTGAAGTTGGATCCGGCTAAAACTAAGCGGATTGTTTTCCATGAAATTACCAAACCGGCTATCGAGGAAGCAATCAAAAGCCCTCGGACAGTGGATTTACATCTGGTAGACGCCTATCAGGCGCGACGGGTGTTAGATCGATTAGTCGGGTATGAATTGAGCCCCGTGCTCTGGAAAAAGGTCCGCACCGGCCTGAGCGCTGGTCGCGTGCAATCGGTGGCCGTCCGGATCATTGTGGACCGCGAACGTGAAATCCGGGCCTTTGAGCCAGAAAGCTCCTTTAAAGTTATCGGCATATTTTTGGCCCATGGTGAAAGCTTCCCAGCAGAACTGAATGTCAAATTATCCAGCGTAGCAGGGGCCAAGAGCTGGCTGGAAGCCGTTGCTAATGCTACTTATACCATTGAAGATATTGCCACCAAGCCTGGCAGCCGCAGCCCTGGCGCACCGTTTACAACCTCAACTTTGCAACAGGAAGCCGCCCGCCGTTTGGGCTACAGCGTACGCCAAACCATGACGCTGGCCCAGCGTTTATATGAAGCCGGTCATATTACTTATATGCGTACCGATAGTACATTATTATCGGGCCTGGCACTGAATGCTGCCGGCGATTATATTAGTCAGAATTTTGGTGAGCAATATCACACCAGGCGGCAATTTAAGACCAAAAGTCAAAGCGCTCAGGAAGCTCACGAAGCAATTCGCCCTACCAACTTCAATAAATTAACCGCTGGCGAGGACGCCCAACAGCAGAAACTGTATCAACTGATCTGGCAGCGGGGTGTCGCCTCGCAAATGAGCGAAGCCAAATTAGAGCGCACCGAAGTGACAATTGGCATTTCGACTAAGTCTGAGAAATTTATTGCTAAAGGTGAGATGCTGAAGTTTGACGGTTTTATGAAAGTGTACGGTGGCGGTAAAGACGACGTCATCCTGCCAGCCCTCAACAGAGGTGATACTTTGGCTGCTGAATCTATTACGGCTAATGAGACGTTCAGCCGGCCGCCGGCGCGCTATTCCGAAGCCTCATTAGTACGCAAGCTTGAGGAATTAGGTATTGGCCGCCCGAGCACCTATGCAACAACTATTTCTACCATTCAGACGCGCGGCTATATCGAGAAAACAGACCTAGAAGGCAAAGAACGGATTGCCCAGCAGCTGGCACTGCAAAACGGCACTGTTACCGAAGAGGCTAAGACCGAAATTACGGGTGCCGACAGGAGTAAATTAGTGCCGACGCCTATTGCCGAGGTAACTACTGATTTCTTGGTCAAATACTTCCCGAGCATCGTGGATTATGACTTTACAGCCACGGTTGAGGAAGAATTTGATGAAGTCGCTCAG
>Ga0157372_10000848_pt1 | contig 33209 bp, 29 predicted proteins | sample C55metaG_FD_115307 | JGI IMG/M metagenome (GOLD analysis project Ga0157372, IMG submission 115307) | Corn rhizosphere microbial communities from Kellogg Biological Station, Michigan, USA - C5-5 metaG | ecosystem: Host-associated > Plants > Roots > Rhizosphere > Soil | place: USA: Michigan...
AAGTGGGTTGAAACATCTTCAACGCTTTTTCATTCATTACTAAAGCCATGATTTCATCATAATCGCAAGGAAAGCCCGCAAAGTCCACCGGAATAATTGCCTTGGTTTTTGAAGTAATTGCCCGGGAAATTGCCTCTACGGAAATATTAAAATCTTCACAACAATCTACCATCACGGGTTTAGCTCCTGCATGAATTACCGCCAATGCTGTAGCGCTGTAGGTATATGCGGGAACAATTACCTCATCTCCCTCTTTCACTCCGAGCCATTTCAACATCATTATGGCTCCCGATGTCCATGAATTAACGCATAAAACTTCCCGGGCGCCACAAAAATTTCTTATTTCCTGTTCAAGTGCTTTTACTTTTGGGCCAGTTGTAATCCATCCTGATTTTAATGAATCAACAACTTCGTTTATCACCGCGTCATCAATGTAGGGTGGCGAAAATGGAATTGACATCCTTATGAAATTTCTTTATAAAAATTAAATTGTTTTTGTTCAGACAAAAAAAGAATCCATCCGTTTTTTTTGTACGATTGAATAGCATTATAATTATCGGGCTTCACTGACAAATGCATTTTGTGTTTACCAATCTGCCGGCAATGGTTTTCAAAAGCATTTAATAAAATACTGCCATATCCCTTTCCCTGGTATTTTGGTTGAACTGCAATATCTATAAGCCCCACTGAATTTATAATTTCAGGAGACAATTTGGTTAAATCAGGTGCGTCTGTTTGTAATTGCTTGAAATTCCCCTTAAATTTTTTCCTTAACATTTCCAAGCCTACTTTATACTCGCGAAGAATAACAGGATGAAGAAATAACCACGGTTTTCTTATAAGTCCTTTTAAAAGATCGTTAAACGTAAAATTTATTGATTCTCTTGTGGAACAACTATGTTCGTTTTCCGGCACTAATGCTGTGACAAAGCCCATGCATTCGTCATCAGATTCTACAGTAATGATAAAATTATTTTTTTCAACATACATAGAAAGCATTTTTGATACAAATTCTGTTCCTAGTTTTGAAGAAAGTGAATGAGGGAATGCGGCAATTCTGCATTCCGCTATTTTTTTCAGATTAGTACTTTTATCGGGAAGAATAATCTTATAGTCCGTCATAATCTGTTAAGTATTTCAACAATTCTCTCAGCGGCTTTGCCATCCCACAAAGGAGGAATTTTTCCTCTCTTCCATTCTCCTTTGAATAATTTATCCAATACCGGCTCAATTGCTTTTGGGTCAGTTCCAACCAGCTCGTTGGTACCAATCTCGCAGGTTTCGGGGCGCTCTGTAGTTTCTCTTAAGGTAATACATGGAATTCCTAACACAGTTGTTTCTTCAGTTATTCCGCCGGAATCTGTGATTACTGCTTTGGAATGTTTTACAAGAAAATTAAAAGATAAATAATTCATTGGCTCAACCATATATAAATTTGGAAAGGAATAATTCCTTAAATTCTTTTGGGTACGGGGGTGAACCGGAAAAATAATAGGAATGTTTTTACTGTTACTGACAATTGCTTCTATTAAGTCAAACAATCTTTCTTTATCATCAACGTTGGTAGGCCGGTGTAGTGTTAATACAATATAATTCCCGTTTACCAAACCGACGGTATCAAAAATTTCAGGTTTAATTAATCGTGGAATATTTTTTAGCAACGTATCAATCATAGTGTTTCCAACAAAAAAAATATTTTCTTTTTTTGCGCCTGATTGCAAAAGATTATTATTAGCGGTTTCGGAAGTAGTAAAAAAATAATTTGAAATGCTATCCGTTACGAGCCTGTTTATTTCTTCGGGCATTTGCCAATCACCAGAGCGAATTCCTCCTTCAACATGAGCCACTTTTGTTTTTAGTTTTTGTGAAATTATGGCACACGCCATAGTTGAATTTACGTCACCCACAACCAATGTTAAGTCTACAGGATTACGCATTAACTCTATTTCAAATTTTTGCATTATACTGGCTGTTTGTTCAGCCTGCGATCCGCCGCCGCATTCCAAATTAACGTCAGGTTTTGGAATATTAAGCTCATCAAAAAATGACTGGCTCATCTTCTCATCAAAATGCTGGCCCGTATGAACTAACCGGTACGAAAGATTATTGCCTGCATTTTTTGACTTTACAATTGCATCAATAATCGGAGCAATTTTCATAAAGTTGGGGCGTGCACCTGCTACTATTGAAATTTTCATTTATGAAATGTTAGCAGATAAAAAATTATTTAATCGCTCTAACTGTATTTTTCTATCGAATACCTCACGTGCTGCGTTAATACAATTTTCTTTCATTAATAACAATTCCGCTGTATCCATAGATGCAATTTTCAAAATGGTTTCTCTAATGCTTTCGAAATTAGAAGGAGCACATACCCATCCAATCTTGTACTGTTTTATTATATACTCGCCTTCGCCGCCACCGGAAAAAATAATTGGTAAACCTGCTGCCATGGCTTCATATATTTTTGAAGGCACCGCTCCAAAAATTGGTTTGATAAGGGGAATTATGGTAATATCGTATTGCATTAAAGTTTTAGGTACGTCATTTCTTGTAACAGCTGTATGCAAAAAAATATTCTTAATGATATTTTTATTTAAATATTCAGCAATTTCTGATTTTTCTGCTCCGTCGCCGTATATATGAAATTCCGCATTGAGTTCAGAAAAATTAATATTCTTACACAGATTAAAAACTCCCTGGGCAAGGCCTAACAGTCCCGCATAAACGATTTTAATTCCGGATTGCTGTGGAGGTAAAGAATTCGGGCGCACATCATCGAATCTTTCAAAATCCACCCCATTTCTATATAAATGCGCCCGTTTGGTTTCACTTTGCAAGAGGTGATCTACAATCTGTTGCGATTGACCCATACATGCGAAAGAATTGCGATACAAAAATTTCTCTAACTGCTCAAGCTTATTGTACAAAAAACCTTTGGATATTGCACCGAGCTCATAAGCCGAGAGTGGCCAGATATCAGAAACGTTAAGCACGTGTTTAGCTCTACTCCATTTACTCAAAAATAAACCAGATAGGCCAAGTGTTAACGGCGGAGATTCAGTAATTATATAATCAGGTTTAAATTTTTTTACTCTGCGAAATGAAAACAATACTGCCAAACTAAAAGATACCATACTAATTATCCGCGGAATTGATTTTTTTGAATTGGAAGCATATAACCAGTAACGCCATGTTACCAGGTTTTCAACATCAGAAGTCATAAAAAATTTATTTCTGAATTCTTTAAATATTTTACCGGATGGATAATTAGGCATGGATGTAAGTATTCTTATTTCCCAGTCTTTATTTCTCAAGCCCTTTGCTGTTTCAAATAACCGGGATTGCGGCGCCCCCATTTCCGGCGGAAAATATTGAGTAAGGATTATAAGTTTTTTCAATCGTTTTTAATTAATGAATGAAAATGTTTCAACTTTCCCGATGCCTGCCTTTTTATAGCATCTACTCTTTTTACCACCACTATTATCCCTGGCTCTAAATATTGATACATGGTATTTTTTATAAGTTGAATATGATTTTCCGATAAAGGTTCCGTAGTAACGACCTCAAACAAAAAGGTATTGGCAGATGTTTGTTTAATTACATATTCTTTTAGCACACCGGATTCTTCAAGAATTTGTCTTGAAACATAATATAAAGTAAAACCCGGTACCGTTTTACCACTTGGCAACCATGCAATATCGTTTAACCTGCCATTTAATGTAAGCAATTCACTGTATCGTTCACCTCGTTTAATTGAACCCCAATCCCCTACTTCATACCTAATGAAAGGCATAGCCTTATTATGTAATGAGGTTACTATAATTTTGCCAATCTTTCCATCATCTAATGGACGATCATTTTCATCTACAATTTCCACATGTACTAATTCATCAGAAATAATCCATCGGTTCTGCCGGTCAGTGATAGCAATAAAATCAGATTCTGATACGCCATATTCCCTTACAACGTTAACACCGAACGCTTCTTCCAGCAACAATTTATCCTCATCTGTACATTGCTCGGATGTTACAATGCAAAGCCGCAAACTTCTGCAGGCATCATCCTTCAGTATAATATTTTTGCGGATGCAATATTTTGCAAATAGTAACAACGAGTTTGTATATCCATAAATATAATCGAAGCTGGTATGCCTGAACTTGTCTAAGAATTTTTCCAATATTCTATCTGACATATCAAAAATAGTAAAGCGATACCTGTTCATAAGCCGGTCTTTAAAGCGTTCCTTTAAGTATGTGACTGATTGTAAAGGAATGCCATAAAACCGGGCCTGCATACTTTGCAAAGTAATACCCAGGTCGTTATATCTTTTTATAATTAACGCCCAGGTCATTGCATGTGCAAATTTATCTTTTGCAAAAAATAAGGGAGTGCCTGAAGAGCCTGATGTACTACTTACGTAACAATCCTTAATATCATACATTGAATTCACCATTTCAACCAGTGGCCTTTGAATCATTTGTTTTTTTATAACCGGAATATCAACCCAATTTTCACTCATCACATTGTTAAGTATTTTCCTGTAGAAAGGATTATTATCGAAATGATATTTTACGATTTCCTGCTTTTTATTTTCAGCCCATTTTTTAAAATCGGAATTATTTAATGAATCCAGGTATAAAAGTTCTTTTTCAGCTTTGTGAACAGCAAAGCCCTGAAATTCTAATATCTTTTTAAAAAATTTCAAAACTTAAGTAAAGGATTTCCTGTTTCGGAGTTCGAAGTCAATTTGAGAAGTTTCAGTGTGTGCAAGCATCTCCAGCCAGATGAAGTTCAAATTTTTGCATAAAAATTTTTATACCACATATGTATCATTAAAAGCTGCCTTAGCAGGACAGTTGCTAACTGGTCATCATTTTTAAAACGCTTAATTAATTGCGAAATATTTATTTGAGCAAATAAGCCGCTTTTAAAAAATGGGTTATTTGGCATTTCATGTAACTCATTTTTAAATTTTTCATTGTTCTTCAGGTAGCTTTCCCAGGGAACTGAAAAACCGTTTTTTTTATATTTCCTTACTTCATCAGGTAATTTTTTCCCGATTGTATTATATAAAAGGTATTTTCCCTTTCTGCCTTTTAACAGGTCAGATGATTTAATGGCGCCAATCATCTCAATTAAAAAATGATCTAAAAAAGGAACCCTGCATTCTATAGAAGCAGCCATTGTCATTTTATCATTGCGCTCTAAGAGGGACGAAAGATAAGTATGAAGGTCAAGATACATTGCCTGTCTGCCAGCATCCTTTGGATAAACCTCTTTGGCCTCGTTGAATAAATTTAGCCTATAGTTGTTGTGATAATTTATTTCATTAAAACTTATACCGGGGTTTTTAAAATCGTTAGGATAGAAACTGCAACCGTTAAGCATTACAGATTCAGAGGCATCTAATTTATAAAAGCGATGCAATTTACGAATGCGTGCATTGGATGAAAAACTTTCTGCGATACCGAGCAAAGGCATTGCAAAATCTTTCAGCGATAGGTAATTTAACGCTTTATATCTTACATAGCCACCCATCAATTCATCGGCACCCTCACCGGAAAGAAGCACGGCAACATATTTTTTTGCATATTGCGAAACTGCCAGAAGGTGTGGATCGTTTTGGTGAATTAATGGCTCGTCATGAAACCATGCAGCATCTTCCAGAGATTGATGGACCTTGTCCGCATCTAATTTTATTTCATGATAATCGCAATTATATTTTTCAGCAACTTTTTTTGCCAGCTTTCCTTCATCGTAATTGGGCTCGTTAAAACCTACGGTGAAAGTGGAGATGTTGCTGAAATTCAATTTAGCAAGTTGGGCAGTAATACTGCTTGAGTCGAGGCCGCCGCTTAACAATATGCCGACGGGCCTATCACTTATCATCCGATAGTTTGTTGCTTTGCTGAAAGCATCTTCAAACCAATCGAAGACATCGTTAGGTAATCGTTCCCGGTTTATTCTGATTTTTTCCCCCAGGTTCCACCAGCGGGTTTTACTTATCCGTTCATCTTTTATAAATAAATAATAGCCTGGGAGAAGTTTAAATATATTTTTATATAAAGTTTTTTCGCCGCTAATAAACCGATATAATAATAATTCCTGGAATTCATCTTCAGCTACTGTTTTTGGCACACCGGCTTTTATCAGCGCCTTTTGTTCAGAGGCAAACATAAAAGTTCCGGACAAATCACTATAATAAACCGGTTTAATACCCAAACGGTCTCTTGCTATAAAAAGAGATTGCTCATGATTATCCCATATCGCGAAAGCAAACATTCCATTGAGCTTTTCTAAAATTGATGGGCCATATTGTATATACAGATAAAGAAGAACTTCGGTATCGGAGTCAGATCGATACCTGAAATTAAATTTTGACAGGTCACTCTTTAATTCTAAGAAATTGAAAATTTCTCCATTGTAGATAATAACATATCGTCCATCTTCACTTATAAATGGCTGGCTGCCATTTTCGGTTAAGTCAATAATAGCAAGTCGTCTATGGGCCAGTCCAATTTTCCCATTAACATATAACCCCTCACCATCTGGTCCGCGGTGAGCGAGTATATGGCTCATGCCGGTTAATGACTGCTCATCAATTTTTTCTGAGGAATTATAATTAAAAATTCCTGCAATGCCACACATTAGTTAGTATTGATCAGATTAAAGTATTGTTTCCTGAATTCAGATATATTAGTCCTTTGAGAGCACTTCCTTTCAACCAACTTCCTGTTTTCTTCTAATATTTTGCCGAAGCTATCCTTTTTATTCCATATCTCTAAGAAAGTACTCGCCAATGTTTCTACATCATCCAGAGGAATTAAATATCCGTTACCTTTATCATCAATCCACAACCTGTTTGGGGGTATATCACTAACCACAGGAATGCAAAAACAAGCCATGGCTTCTATAAGTGATGCAGAAACACCTTCCGTAATCGGCATTGAAACATATACGTTGCTTTCTTTTAGTTCATTAACCAGATTTTCATTATTTATTCGTCCATAAAATTTCACCTGGCTTTCTATATTTAGATTTGCAATGAGTTTTCTCAAACTACTTTCTTCGACTCCAGTCCCAATAATCTTTAACTCAACCGGAACACCTTTGTCAATTGCTTTTTTGACTGCATGTATTATCACGTCATGTTTATATTCCGGAAACAATGCCCGTGTAACAATAATGTTGAGCTTATGGATTGACGTTTGCTTTGGCACTGTAAATAATTCAAGATCTATTCCGCGGTGCATAACCAGGACTTTTCCTGGAGGCGCCCCGAGAGCATAAATGTTCGCAGCCATTATTTCGGACCAGGCATGAATAATTGCGGCTTTTTTTATCGCATATGTTGCCAGTAGCTTTTTAAGCCATGTACTAACGATTGTTATATTGAGTGGTGAATAAATATCGGAATTTGCCTGGGCTGCCAAAACTATTTTTTTATGGCCGCTAAGTGCTGCGATGAAACCATAACTGGTTAATCTATAGCCAATTACTATGGCCGGTTTTTCTTTTTTTATTAGTTTCCTTACAATGACTGGTGCCAAAAGAAAAGTCCCGACTCTTTTAATTTTACCTGGAATACCCGATGGCCAGGGCAACGACCAGGATGTAACAGAAAAATTGCCATATTTTTCCAAACCCGAAATCCAATTTTGCGAATTCGGGTGTTGTGTATCTCCGAGGAATAAAATTCTTATTTTTTCTTCTACCATTATTTTCTTGTTACCATCATTATGTATTCGCTATTAATTAACGAAAACAATTTGTTATTAATAGTGTACCTGCAATAATTATATAACAATTCATTTTTCAGCATTCCCATACCGGGAAATATAGTGGCGAAGGAAATTTCATTGGTTAATTTAAAATTGTTTTTTTCGAAAATAGTAACAAGTGTTTTTTTATAAATCTTATTTAATTTGTGATGACCTGTTTTCCTTACTCTAAAAGACATTTTTGTTGCAAGTTTACTGGCTTCAGAAAATTGAAATATAAGATGGCCGCCAGGTGTGAGCATATTGCCAAGTATTGCAATTGCTTTTTCAACATCAGGAACATGAGCCAATAAGCCAATGGCTAAGATCAAATCATAGTTCTTGTGCGTATTTAATTTTTCAAGGCTTACATTTTCGAAAGACACATTTGCTTGTAACCCTTCAGGTATTTTTGCTTTTGCAAGAGCAAGCATACCGGATGATAAATCGACAAGATCAAGAGTCGTAGCGCCGTTTAATAATGGCAAGGAAATACTTCCATCGCCGCAACCAACATCTAATATGTGTTTATAGGGAAGATCTTTTACCATTCTCCCTACGATGTCCCTTCTTATTTTAATTCCAAAATCTTTATGCAAATATTTTTGCGGTTCGTCAAAAAAATTCTTCACTTTGTCCGTCTCAATCGTAGTCATTATTTTTTAAGTTAAAATTTTTATCATTTCCTGTTCTGTCCTCCTGACCATCTCATCTATTGAAAACAAAGCAAGAATCCTGTTCCTGCATTTTATTCCTGTCTCGATAAGCAACGGGCTTAAAATCATTTTTTCTAATTGCAATTTTAAGTCTGATGCATCCGAACACCTGGCCACTAAGCCAATATCACCAACTATATCGGCAGAGTCACCACTATCCGTTACAACCGGAGATAACTCACATAACATTGCTTCTGCAATAGAATTAGGAAATCCTTCACCGGGTAATGAGGCAGAGCAAAAAATATCCCAACCGGAAGTATAATCTTCGGGATTAACTTGTTTACCCAACCAATAAAATCTTTTTTCGTTATAACTACCAAGAATTTTTTCACATTCCAATTGAATTTCGCGAACCCCATAACCAATGGAAAAAAAATAGATATTCTCATATTTTTTTAATAAAACCAATGCAGCACGGCAGAAATCCGGATAGCCTTTTATAGGATCAATTCTGCTGGTTATACCAATTACAATATCGCTATCTTTAATTTTGTATTTCGTTCTAAAATTATTTCTCGCTTCAATATTTTTATAAAACCTTTTTGAATCAAATCCATTTTGAATTACGGCGTATTGTTTTGGCAGGAAGCCGGATTCAACGTAACTTTTAGCGGCTGAGAAAGAATTATAAATTACTAACGTAATAAGACGTGAAAATTTTTTCTGAAATTTAAAAATCAATTTTGAAAAATAATTATCGTTGCTGGTATTAGTTACAGATCCTCTTATTCCCCAAACCAATTGACATTTAGATAAGGAAATTTTTGAACAGATTAATGATATTAAATTAGAATCAGAAAGAAACGAATAAATTATATGGGGTTTGAACTTTCGGATTAATCGAACATATTTATAGTAACTCAGCAGGTCATATCTGCCTTTTTTATTCAAACAAATAAAATTAATCCTTGAAATTTCTTTTAATTTAAAATCCAGTGTTCCCCTTGACATAGCGCATACCGTTACATCAAATTTGTCTTTATTGATACCTTTTACCAGCTCTAATAATTGCCTTTCTGTTCCGCCTATATTGAAAGACCTTATTGTAAGAATAATCTTTATCTGCGACACTAAGCAATCTCCCTCATGTTTAATTTAAACCATTCTTCAAACATCCAAATTCGCCAAAACAAAGTACTTAAATCGCGTGAGCCTTTTTTTTGAAACACATAATAATTAAGAGAGGATTCATCAAAAAAATCGTGATTGTTTTTAATGTGCAAATCTTTCAGGTAGTTAATCAGGGATTCATTAATCCACTCTTTTACCGGCAACCCAAAACCCCTTTTCTTTGCCTGCGTTACAGATGGGGGTAAATGTTTTTCTGCAAGTTTGCGAAGTAGCAATTTTCCTTTGCCAGACCCAATGTTTAAATTAGTTGGAATCTGAAGCCCTAATTCCACGATTCTGTAATCCAAAAATGGGCTTCTGGCTTCAATAGAGTTTAACATTGTGGCTCTATCTACTTTAACCAGAACATCCGGTTCCAAATAATTTTTATAATCAAGACATTGCATTCTTTTAACTATACCAAGTTGTGCTGATTGCGACCAGAAAGCTTTTACCTGTCCCGATATCTCGTCTTCTTGTAACTTGTATTTTGAATTAATGATTTTTTTATAGGCCGGGTCATTATAATTATTTCTTACAGCATTTCCCATGTCGGGAAAACCTAATGATAACTTTGAAATTTTTTGGGCAAGGTTTTTATTTTGATTTAAAAATAAATTAAAAGACTTTCCCAGGTATTTCATGACGAATCCTGCGGAGATTAATTTTTGTTTTTGAGTGTACATAGTAACGTATTCATTATAGCCTGCAAAACATTCATCGCCGCCATCACCTGTTAAAAAAACAGTTGCATATTTTTTTGCCTTCTTCGCTAGATAATATTGGTTTATTATTGACGAGTCAGAAAAAGGTTCTCCCATATTACTGGTGGCTTCATTTGGATTTTCAATGTTTTTAGTATTTACTTTTATTGTTTGTAATTGAAGACCGATGGTTTCTGCAACTGTTTTTGCAACCTCAAATTCACTGTAATCATTTTCATCGAAAATTACAGTAAACGCTTTTGGTTTTTCATAAGCAGATTGATTTGCTGCGTAATGAGCGACCAATGAGCTATCGATACCTCCCGATAAAAAAAGGCCCGTAGGGACATCAGCTTCTAATCTTATTTTAACAGCATCCGACAGTAAATCATCAACGTTTTGCAGCCACGTTGCTTCCGTTTTGTTCAAATCGGAATTGTAAGGAAGGTCCCACCATTTTCTTTTGATAAAACCGGAGGGATTGCCAATATCGCCTTTAATAAAATGACCAGGTTCTAACTTAAAAATATTTTTATATATCGTAAGAGGCGGAGTAATATGGCCAAAATGAATATAACGATTTAAGGCTAACATATCAATCTCCTTTTCCAAGCCAAATTTTAGAAGCGTAGGAAGCTCAGAAGCAAAATACAATACGTTATCCTGAATAGAATAATATAAAGGCTTAACCCCAAGACGATCTCTTGCAATTATAAATTTCTGCGAGGTTTCATCTATAAATGCAAAGCAAAACATCCCATTTAAAAGATCTAAACATTTTTCTTTTTTTTCTGCTAAAAGATTCAATAACACTTCCGTATCGGAACTGCCCGAAAAATTTTTACCCAAATGTTTTAAATAGCTTTTTAATTCTTTGTAATTGTAAATTTCACCATTAAAGCAAAGATGACTGACATTTAACAGGGACATTGGCTGGTGTCCCGCAGCAGATAAATCAAGAATACTCAATCTTCTAAAATTCATATAAAAATCATTCCCCTTTATTTCGCCAGAATCATCGGGACCCCGGTGAAGCAAAGAAGCAGAGAGTTCATCTGCATTGAAATTTCTTTTATTGTTGCCTATAAATCCAAAAAAACCACACATTTTCTTTCAGCTTCAATACTGCTTAATAATAAATTTGATATTTGATTAATGAGCCAGATCTCTATGATTAACCCCTATTGTACATGAGCAAGTTTTTATTTGATTTTTCTACTGCCTTCAGGTTGTATTTTTTGGCATATTGATAGATCAAATAATAATTTACTGCAAACAAGTACCAGGTAAATTTAAAAGTAGCGGCCTGGCCTGTAAAGGAAAATAATATTATACCAATGGTAGTACTCAAAATAAATGCACCAAGAAAATTCGGCTCTTTTTGTGGTATTCTGAGAAGTTTGTAACCATTATAACACAAATTCAAAATAATAAAACAATAAGGCATAACAAGAAATATTCCACCAATTAAAATTAAATCCAGGAATGAATTATGGATCGAAATAGAATAGTCTTCCAATTTGCCGGTGCTTTCATCAAACCCTGTGGCTATTAGGCCAACAGACTTTCTCCATTCGTCACTTTTAAAATTATTAAAACCTACACCGGTAAATAAATTATCACTCGCCAGTTTTCCGCCAATAGACCACAGCTTAATTCTAGAATCCTGCTCAGCTGCAGCGGTTCTGTCAGAAAATTGCTGAAAATACGGCAACTGAATATCTAACACTGAAAAAACCACGGTGCTTGTTAACCCAATAATAACTGAAGCCAAAACAATTGTAATTTTTTTATTGAACTGTTTTACAAAATATATATTTATGACCAGGGTTATGATCAACAATACAATTCCAGTCCTCGAAATAGTTGATAATATCGGAATGATCAACATAAATATTAGTAACAAATAAACCGTTTTTATTTTGCGGTTTTTGGAAGAATGATAGAAAAAAAAAATGAAGCTAACTCCTATGCACATTAAAAATGATAGAGTGTTTTGGTTATGATCAATAAATGTAAATCTTTTTGTAGTATCATTAATTTCCCAGAAGCCGAGGTAAAAACTTATACCAATAAAAGAACAGCAAATCACCACTAATAAGGCGCTTTTCGCGAACACACGTTCAATATAAGCAGCATTGTACACACTTAAGCCAAGCAATGCTGTTCCGAAAGTATTTGAAAAAAGATTTAGTGCGTTTGCTCCTGAGAACAGAAATAGCATTAATATAATCAAACAATAGACGGCGGCCGCTTGTATAAAAAAATTATTTTTATAAAATCTATAATCGCTAAAGCTTGCCCCAATAAAAGGAAAAACTAAAAGACCCTGAGTTATTCCAGGAAAATTTTTTTGTAAAAATGGGTCACTAACCATCAAACCGAACACAAGCAGGTAAACAGTTATATTAAAAACGATTTTATTCTTAAACATTTTCTTCAACCATTGGAGGTTTTTTGTATTTTAAATACAATCTTAAGGCCTGCGTTCCCAACGGGCCTAATAATAATAAAAAAGCGAAAACATATAATTTCTTATGTTTAACTGCAACCTGAGGATACGCAGCCATAGCAAACATCAAATGCCGCAATGAATACAACCAATTACCATCCTTTAAATGCCGCAAACCTGCATTAATAATGTCAACATTAATAATTGAATTAATATACTGCAATTTAGTGAGCCCAGCTTCATCAAGTTGTATATCAGTATAAGCATTGCTAAAAATATAACGATCAATTAATAGATTAATATTCCTGTTTTTAGTTGTTGTTTGCAACTGCCCATTATTATGTACTCTGTAATTAAATAAGGGTTTATCAATAAAAACAAGTTCCGCACCGCTTAATAGGCATTTGTACGCAAAATGACTATCGGGCCCAATGAGGTTGACACTACTGTAGCCGCCAACTTTCTCATACAATGCTTTCGAATACAAGGTAGCGTTAAATGGACCAGGCCCTTTAAATTTTAGAAAAGTGCAATTGAAGATTGACAATCCATCGTAATCACTTACACATGGATCATTAAAAAGCGTTTGATATTTACCGCGGTCCGGTACGTTATGAAAATGATTTTTATTATAAGAGCCAATAATTTTTCCATCGCCATCAATAATATCAGTAGCAGAAGACAATAGCAGGTTACTTGTGTCGATACTATTGTTTGAAAGAATCGTTGCATATTCAGCCAATGCATTAGGTTTCATGGTATCATCAGCTGAGAGCATGATTATAAAATCATCCGGAGCCTTTTGAGCAGCCCTATCTAAATTAGGAGCAAACCCAACATTGTAATTATTTCTGAATGCCTTAACCCTTGTATCTTTTATTGCATAAGATTGAATAACATTCCACGAATTATCGGTGGATGCATTGTCAACAATTATAATAGAAAATTCCTGGTAAGTTTGATTTAATACACTTTCGATAGTCTCTCCTATATACTTTGCATAATTGTAATTAGGAATACAAATAGAAAATTTAATATGCATTGTTACTCCTCAATTTATAAGTAGCTTCAAAACAACCTGTGCCAAGCAAACCTATTTTGCCTTCGTAAGGAATTAAACGCTTTAAACTGAAGCCTTTCTCTGCTAAAAACTTTGTCAATTCTTTTTCTGTTATGGATTCATATGGATACCCGCCTAACCAATCATGAACATCATGCTGAAAAGACATTCCCCTTTTGTTTTTATAAGTATGAATAAACTTGCTATAACTTTCGCCCTTTATGCGTAAATCTATCCTTACTAAAAACTTAAATATTCCACGAAATGATTTTCTCAACCACTCCGGTCCTTTGGTGTAATATTTTTTTTCTATTTTCCATAAATTACAGAAAAAGGTTTTACTATATAGAGCGAGTACAAGTAAGCCCCCCTCTTTTACCAATCCTGCTGCACATTCTATCGCGTTTAACATTAAACCGGTATGATGTAATACGCCCCATGAATATACGATATCAAATTTCTTAAGTTTTTCAATTTCTGAACTCAAAACGCTCATCTCCTCTACACAATAATTATCACCATTATAGAATTTTTTTATTGTTTCTTTCGAGGATAAAACAGAACGTTCGTCAATATCAATTGAATGAACGTAAGAAGCATCATTCAATAATGCCGCCAAACTGTGGATACCCGATCCTGATCCAATATCAAGAAAAGTTTTGCCTTTAATTTCTTCTTTTGTTATAAGTTTTTCTAAATTTTCCCGCGCTTTGTTTATACTTTTTTCATCAATATTATTTTTAAAATCGTACCAATTCTCTCCAAAAGAAAAATGATTTTCAACATTCGTTAAATCTTTAGGGTTACCGATATCGCGATTTAAATTAATCATTGATAATTTTTTAAATAATTTTCAAATAATTCTTTAGCCTCAGGCGTACCCATATCCCACATTTCTTCAGCTATGGATATCGCCACCCTTTCATTTTTTTCAATTAATTTTTGATAAACAGGTATTACGTAATATTCTCCTCGCGTCTTCTGGTTATTTTTTATTATAATATCACTTGCATTTAGAAACTCGCCAGCACGAGAAAAATAATATAGGCCGGTACTTGCATGATTTGAAATACGAACCTTTTCTGCCACTTCCGTTACATTTCCTTCTTCATTGACTTTGGCAAAGCTCCACCGGTCGCCGGGCAAATCGATTACTGAAATAATTCCTTTGATATCTGAATCTCTTGTGGCAATATCCTCTCCTATTTTACTTTTTACTAACGAATCTGATGCTACAATTAATAGTTCATCATCATTTTTAAAAAATTCCCTCGCTGCAAGTACCGTACACAATTGCCCTTCTGTAACATGATCTATTAAGACCAATTCAAATGTTGTATGCAAATACTCATTTAATTTTTCTCTAATGGAAAATTCCTGTTCATGTTGCTTAAGCGCAACGAAGATTATTTTTTCGTACGTAATGCTCCGCAGACTATTAAGCGCCCAAAATAACATTGGTTTGCCGGCAACTTCTACAAGCGGTTTTGGTATTGAATAGCCTCTGTCAGTATATCTTGAGCCTCTGCCGGCCATTGGGACTACAACAATCATTTTTCTTTTGCGATATCGTTTAGTAAATTATCATTTACTCGCTCCCAATCCGAAAAACGCAATGCTCTGTCATCAATATAAACATGTGCATTCGGTTTGCCGAAATAAATTTCGTCATACGCGATTTCATGTTTTTCCAACCAATCGAGCGTGATTTTGCCTATATTTTTCATAACCTTACCAACATTACTTCCCTGCGTTGCCATGTTTCGGGCGGTTAAAATAATAATGTAATGACCTGAATTTTTTAATGCATTTATTTTTTCAACAGCTCCCGGCAATGGAACAAGATCTTCATATTTCCCATCTTTTTCTTTTATAGGGCAAATGGTTCCATCTAAGTCAATAACTATTCGCATAAATTTTTGTTTAATAATTGTAATCCTTGCATATACATCATTTTTTGTCTTTCCGGTTTATCCTGATGTAACGGCAACATGGAAATAAATAATAATCCTTCTATTAAGGCAATCTCTTTTGGCTTGTAACCAAAGTCCAGCAATATGTTATCAAATTCAGTGGCTAATTTTTCGTGATTATGATCTGTGAATATACTTCCTTCAAACCCCGTTTCTGTTTCTGAAATTTCAAATAAGTCTGATACTATATAATCGTAATTCCCTACTATACTATGGCGAAGTTTAGCCATATCATAACGTGGATCACCATAAACTCCGGTTTCTCCAAAACTTCCCCTGGGATCAATTAGCCGGATAATTTGATTATTTAAATCATATAAAATATTAGAGAAACAGAAATCCCCATGAATTATACAGCCACTTGTATCTTCAGCAAGTTTTTGAATAGCCTCACGAAGTTGGTTGCTTAATGGGAAAAAATTTTTTAAAACAATATTGTTAAAAATAATTTCGTTTCGAGTTAATAAATTTTTCCAATACAAATTTTCACATAGTTTTTCAATGCGTTTCATAGTTTTCTCCCAATAAATGCTTTGTAAAATAGCCTTGCTCAATTGGCATGGATACTCCCTGAATGTTTGGTGAAGAGCAAGCAAGCGTTTAAAAACTGATCGCCAGTTATCTATTCCCAAATCTGAAAATATATATAGTTCAGCCAAGGTGGGATAACCGTAATATTCCTGTACCAGGTTTAATTTTCCGTTAATTTCCTCTTCGCTGATAATTCTGGGCGCCAGTACCTGCAAAGGTTTTGGAAGCTGCTTATACCAGTTTAATTCATTACGCAATTTTGTATCAAAGTCACTGATTTTTGTTATCGTATTCAATACCGGATCTATAGTTAATGAATTAAAATAACGTGACTGAAGAAGGCGTTGTTTGGCATTTATAAGATTATCAATATTTCCGAAATCGTACCATTGCGATGATTTTACGGCTTTTATTTTATATTTCCTTTGATACGCAAGCAACAAATCACTTATTTGCCTTTTTCCTTTTGAAATCGTTGCCTGGAGTTGCTCCCGCAAAAACTCTGTTTGAGTAAAATAATAATAACCACACAAAGCCAAATGAGGTTTAGGAATATCGTCTTGTTTATCAAGAAGGGTGATTATTTCATTATTAGAATCGCACACGGCTATGCACCATCTGTTGCTGTCATCTACCGGTGCAACATAAACGAAATCATCATTACTGCCGAAGGAATCTTTAATAAGTGTATCACCTAAAATTATTTGTGTTGGAATATCATACTCACAATATGCAAATGCCGCGTGCAGCGAATGGAGTATTGAAGAAGAGGCGACTAATTCCACCAATTGAAGGCGAATCCTGTTTTGAAATGCCCGAAGCAAAAACTCTTTTAGATGCAGATTTTCTGTCAGTAATACTATGCAGGCTTCCTTAACATTTTTTCTAATCAAATCTTCAATGATCCAGCTAATAACAGGTTTCCCATTTACAGGAATCATGGAATTGTTTGTGTTTGAGCTAATGGGGAGGTTGGCGAAATTAATTTTGCCACCGCAAAGTATTATCGTGTTGGAGCTACTCTTCATTCAATACTTTTTCATAGATAGCTTCAATTTTCTCGATATTCTTTTCCGCATTAAAGTTTTGTCTTGCATGTTCTATTCCATTTTTACCCATAGCAATTCTAAGCTCTTCGTCTGTTGCAAGTTGAACAATAGCTCCGGCCAAAGCCAAAGGATTTTCCTTTTCAATAACCAACCCTGTAACATTATTTTTGACAATTTGGCTATTCCCGGTGTGGCCTTCATTTACAATTACAGGCCTGCCAACAGCGGCTGCTTCAAAGCCCGGCCTACCAATCGCATGTAAATTATAACAAGCCGTGATGATGTCGAGCCCAGCCATTACATTCAAAATATCGTTTCTACGATTTGTAAAATGAGTATTCTTTAATATGCCATTCTCTTCTGCCAGGGCTATCGCTCTATTGTAAGGGTTAGTGGTATCAATTAATCCAATTTTACCCTTCCAACCATAATTTAAATTTTTCTCAATGGGTGCAATAATAAAAAATCTAAACTTAACCTGAGGTGCTATTTTTTGAGCCATCCCAGCTGCTTTCAAAAAATTCCAGGCTCCTTTTTGCGTATTTAAGTTGCCGACCATACCTACTGCAACTTCTTCCCGACTTATATCAAATTCCGTTTTGAAATTAGATCCCTGCGCAAGAGTTTTTTCGACTTCTTTCAGATTTAAGCTATTGTAGATGATCGAAATATTTTTATGGTTTTCAAACCCGTCCAATTCATCTTCCGAAATTGAAATCAAATAATCTGAATTTTTGGAAATAATATTCCTGGAAATATTATATAGCAATTTTGATTTTTTTCCGAAATATGAGCTTCTTAAATGCCACACAACTTTATAGCCTAATTTTTTTGCGGCTTTTCCGGCCGCCAATGCTGATTTATCATTAACATGAACAATGTCAGGATTGAAATTTTTTAACGCGGTTTCAAATTTCCTATTTCTTTTGAGAGCAAGTAGATTATAATAAAAATCCTGCTGAAAAAAAGAAGGTGTTGGAGACGAAATAAATCGAAGCCCTCCAACAACTGAACAATTTATTTTTTTTTCCATGAGCAAATCCGCAAAAGGGCCATTACCCTGACAAAATACTTTTATATCAAACTTTGCAGAATCAATTGCAGTAAGTATTTGATAAAGGCTGAGTGCGGACCCTGTTATTAAACCATCCTGGTGGATGTAAGCAATTTTTATCAAGCTTTTATCATCTTATATTTTCTTACTGAAGAATAGAAAATATTTCTCATCCAGCTATCGGTTTTAAAATCTTCATGTTTATTAATAGGTGCGTTCATAATTGCATCAAACTCCATTCTACTAATCCCAAATTTCTTAATTATATATTCTATGTCTTTTTCTAATTCAAATGGAGACGAATACAATGGCTTTTGAATTTCCAGAAGTGCTTCTTCTCTGGTAATTTGACCGGAACAAATTAAATTAGAAAGATGCGCCCTTCTTTTATCAATACCAAATCTCTTTGGTAAAATATAACTTTGATAAAATTTAGTAATCACTGATTCATGGTGTTTGCCGCCATAATCCTTCCAGCCCAATTCCTTTTTAATAATTTCTTTTATTTCAGATTTTACATAGGGGACATAATTTAATATAGAAACTGTTTCTAACTTGTGAAATAAATTAAAGTATAATAATTTTAAAAACCCTTGGGTAGGATAAGTTCTTAATTTTCTTCCCGAACCATATTTGTGATATATATCCTTTAAGTTCACCAGGTCATCTTTTTTACCGTAATACCAGGTTTTAGGCATTATACTTTCTGTAGTAACGTTGGTTCCGCTTATTACAAAACTTATGTTGTTTTCTTTTGCAAGTTTATACAATGATGCAAAAATTGCATGATCGCTTGTCACTTCTAAATCAACAACACCAGCTTTCAGGTAGGCTAACTGTAAATCTTTAAATTCTTCCCAGTTGATAACAATTGTATAAAGATCTATATTTAGTTTGGTAACGATATTTTCTACATTCTTCACAGCCAATTCGCTATCCCAACCATTATCAAGATGCACTGCTAAAGGGCGAAGCCCTAACTTTTTTACCAATAATGCTACGTAGGTGCTATCAACCCCTCCGCTTAAACCGATTATGCAATCGTATTTTTTACCTTTACCTTTTTCTTTAATTCTATTGATTAAAGTTGACAATTGTTTTTCGGCTTCCAGGCCCTTCGGAACTAAATCTGCATAAGCTCTATCATGTTGATGGCAATGATTGCAAACTCCTTCTTCATCAAAAAAAATATCCGCATCAGTGGTATCCATTATACATCTTGAACAAATCCTGTAATCCTTATCGTTTATCATTAAACAATTTTATTTGAATAAGAAATCAATACAGCTTTGTGTGGTCCATTATAAACAAAAATGCTTCCCGCAGCAGCAGCAGAGGCCCCCGCCTCAATTACAGCTTTAACATCTTTCATATTTCCCGCGCCCCCGGAAGCAACAAGGGGTATATTAATTAAACTACTTGCTTTTTTTATAACTTCTAAATCATAACCAGTCATTCCACCTTCCTTATTAATACTTTGTAATATAATTTCACCTACACCCAGATCTTCTACTGACTTCAAATAGTCAAACAGGTCAGTTTTTATAGTAATGGTCCCACCTGAAAAGCAAGGGCGATTTTTATAAAGTAATGATGATTTATAATCAACACTTGCCACAATGCTTTGGCTTCCAAAATTGTTTACTAATTCAGAAATCAAATTGGGACGGGTATGGAGTAAAGTATTTATAATAATTTTTTCTATACCTAAAGAAAATAATTTCTGTACATCTTTTAGATTTTTTATACCTCCGCCATAACCTACGGGCATAAAAGCCTCACTCACTATATCTTTTATAAAATCGAATTGAATTTCTTTTTTTGAGTTGGTGGCTTCTATATCAAGTAACACCAACTCGTCAGCCTCTTTATCGTTAAAAATTTTTATCGCATTGATTGGATCCCCAATATAGTTTGGCTTTTTAAAATTGATCGTTTTAACCAATCCCCTGTTTTTTATAAGAAGAACGGGTATTATCCTTGGAACATTCATTTAATCTGCAAAAAATTATGCAATAGCTGCATCCCAAATTTATGGCTCTTCTCAGGATGAAACTGAACCCCGATAATATTATTTTTTATTATTGCCGAATGAAAAGGAGACTCATAAACTGTAGTGCCCAACACTTCTTCCTGCCTTACACAACGAACATAATAGGAGTGCACAAAATAAAATCTTGCTTCCTGGTATAAATTTTCGGCTATTGGTTCATTTTTTTTAAAAGCAACATGGTTCCAGCCCATATGCGGAATTTTAAACTCCGGCGAGTTGATTTTAAATTTAACGGTGTCGGCCTCAACCCAGTTCAATCCTTCCACATTACCTTCTTCGCTTATTGAAGTCATCAATTGCATTCCTAAACAAATTCCCAAAACCGGTATTTTTTTTTGAAGAACTAAATCATTAAGAGTTGATATCAAACCGCTGTTATATAAATTTTCCATTCCTTTTTCAAAATGGCCAACACCCGGCAAAATAAGTTTCTGAGCATTATTAATTTCTTCTGCAGATGAACTTATAACCGAATTGCCCCCAATCTTTTTGATCATATTCTGAATAGAAGCCAAATTGCCCAGACCATAATCAATGATTGTTACCATAATTTTTCCAACTTATTAATAGCTTCCAGATTTGCCTGCCAATTTAAAGACCAAAAAATACTTTTTTCATTGGCCGAAGGGGAATAATTTTCCAAGCCATTCATTAAGTCTGTTTCTGAATGAAATCTAAAGCCAAAATATTCCGGAATATACTCATCTGAAAGTTTATTTTTATGGACAAATATTTTTTTATTAAAAAGCAAGGCTTCAAAAAGAACCGTAGAATAAGAGCCTACTATTGCATAACATTTAGCCAATAATTCATAAATATCCCCGGAGTCTGATATTTCAATTTTTGCTTTTTCAAAGGCAAAATAATTGCTTCTATCTTCATTCGGATGAAGGCGGTAAATAATTTTATAGTTCGTTTTACGAGCAAGTTCAAGAGCCACCTCTTTTAAACGGAAAGTACACGTACCCTGAGAAATAAATAAAACTGTATTATCGTTACCTAAGCCTAATTTTTTTATCTTTTCTTCCAAATATGGATATCCAAGCGGGTAAACTGTTGAAGAAATTTTACTGTAATCAGTCCAGTATTTACCCATAGTAAATACAAGTGAAGTTTTATACGCAGAAAAATCGTTTTTAATAACTAAATTTTCGCCATATTTAAATGCTAAGTCAAATACACCATGTTGAACTTCTACAGATTTAATATTTAATTTGTTTGCGCACCATAACAGGGTAGTTTTATCGCTACCTCCGTAATTCCCATCTTCAACAACAATAAACAAGGGATTAGTTTGTAATAATAGTTTATTAAAGTTGGATACTAAGTAATAGTGAACTTTTACGAAGTTAAAAAGATACATTGTCAAACTCTTGTAATAGCCATCAGGCACATTATTTCCAACCTGGTCTCTAAGAAAATTGATAAATTTAAGAATCGCATCACCATCTGCAGGATACGATTTGTTTCTAAATTTTGCCTGCAAGGCAGATTTAAGATTTATTGCTTCATGGTAAGCGTATGGTTTAACATACCTATTGTGCTTTCCATTATTAGACTGAAAAATATTGAACACCCGAAGTTGGCCCACACTATTAAAAAAATCATTGATCTTACTTATTGATAATCCCTGAATGTTTTTAACACAAGAAACACTTGAATTGAAAATTAAACAATCATATTTGGCATTAGTTCTTAGTGGGCTTTTTAAAAACAGTGTTATATAATAGTAGATTCGCTTAAATAAAAACAATGACTTTCTTTCAGAGAGGAAGACTTTTTCAGTCTCTTCAACTTTATCATTAAGTAGTACTTTATATAAACTATACCTCACTTGTGGCCAAATAGCAAAACCGTTGTTTAGTTTACAGTCCAAAATTTCGTCATTGTTATCAAGAGATAAAATTAATTTGTTAGCATTATCTGTCATCAACATGTAATAGCTTACCTGAGAAAAAAAACGTTTGTCAAAGTGATTTACTGCTTTAAAGCACTTTATTGTAGTTTTAAGTTGAACAACTTAAACTTGTTGATATAACTATAACCTATAAAGGAAAATAACAAAGCAAGGCTAATAAGCAACTTTAGTAAAATATTAATATCTTTTAGTGCATAAACCATGAGGGTTGAAATCAAGATCAGTACAATAAAAAATATTGGTGAATATTTTTCTGGTTCTACTTTCCGAAATACAGGTAAAAAATAACCAGCAAATCCGATGTACATTAAACAAAGAAATGTAGTAATGGCCGCCGCAGATATTCCATATATCGGTATAAAAAACAAATTAAGCACTACATTAAGAACTCCTGATAAAAAGGTAATTTTCCATAATTGATTGGTATTTTCACTGTATTGCAGGCGTGTAATCGCCGTCCAGTAGTATGGCCGATACGCATATCCCATGATGATTATAATCGCGATAGGATACACTGATTTCAATTCCTTATTTTTTATTAGTAATTCGAATAACTCTTTACACCATAATGAAATAAGTAAACTTACAAGAATGAATACAACTTGGAGAAAATTAGTTATAAATTTCACAGTAATAGCTGCTTCTTTACTCTTTGAAGAAAATAATGAAGTATAAATGGGTCCAACGGCTATACCTACCGCGTTTCCAAAAAACTCCATGTAACTTCCAAAAGTATATGCTAAGTTATATTCTCCAATCTTACTGATATTTACGTTAAGCCTGTCCATGACAACTCTATCTGACGTGTTCAATAAAAAAGATGAATAATTATGAGGAATTACCGGCAATGAAATTCTCAAACTCTTAAGCAAAAATGTTTTTCTAAATTTAATTAATGGGGTAATTTTATACTTAAAGTAAACTGGATAAACATAACAAAGGAAAGTTAAAAAAGAAGCTATAAAGTTTGAAACAAACCAGCCTAAATAACCCATTTTTAAATACGCAATTGTATATAAATTGAGGATGATTGATATTACTCCTATTACTGCAGATACAGTTGATATAAATACAGGTTTGCTGGAATATTGATAATACCTTGTAGCAATAATTGTTGTAACATTAAATACAAGAGACGGTATTACAAATAGCCCTATGATGAAATACTTCATCTTTACAGCCTCTTCCGGCATAATAAAAAATAAAACTGTACCAAGAATAAAACTGTAAAATATAGCCCAAAGAGATAAATAATAATGATATTGCCTCCAGTAATGTTTCCATTTCAATTTATAATTGTAAAAAGAATTCATCATTAAAACGGAAAATCCTAAATCACTCATAGCGCTTAAAAAACTCGTATAAGCCAATATTACTCCCGCGATACCATAATCTGTGGACGTTAAATATCTGGTTATGATTGGTAAAACAAATAAAGATGCAATCTTCGGAATTTGCGGACCAACTGAATAAATCAAAGAATCGGAAAAAATTTTTTTAATCAGCATTACTATTTTTATACCTGATTAGTTTTGCGGGAACTCCGCCAACAATTGTATTTTCCAAGACTTCTTTCGTGACAACACTATTTGCCCCAATCACAGAATTATTACCAATAGTAATTCCGGGATTGATTAGAACATTGGCTCCAATCCATACATAATCACCGATTATAATATTGCCAAATTTCTCTTTGTGTGGCAGTATTGCGAAGTTTTGATCAGCAACTGCAGTACTGGTATACATTCTAACATTATGGGAAATCATACAACCTTTTCCAATTTCAACTTTGCAACCTTGCGTTGCCTGTATTGTTGAGTATTCCCCTATATAACTATTTTCACCACAGATGATTTCCCCATTTGAGTAAAATAAAATATTGTTTCCATTAAACCTGAATGAAGGTGATATTGTGTACTTTTTTCTAAACTTAGAATAGGTAGATTGTTGATTGTAAAGAATTATCTTTTCGAATATTCTTGAAATGAACCGCATAAGTAGTTGTTTCAAAAAAAATATTTTAGTATCTAATCATTCAATCCATCGCACCCAACGGTATGCCTCAATTTCCATTTCCCTTCTGCGTCCTTACCCCACAAATGTGGTGATCGAAACCGATCTACAGTTTGCCAGAATTCTTCGTCGCTGGTATCAATATATTCGAGGAACTCCGTGTAAAATTTATGCGGGAACTCCTGGTCAAATTTTTTGGCCAGCAATACTCCTTCTTCCCTCGTAATTTTGCCGTTTCTTATTTCCTGGGCTGCATCGTAAGTAGCACGCCCAATCCCGAATTTAATAAGTGTGGTGAAATAATGAAATGGATCAATCTTATCATCTATACTGCTATATTTTGAATAGCTTCCTTCGGTGCGTTCTGTATTGGCTGAAAAGCCTGTGTTTTCAACCGCATAGTAATAACATTCCTGCGGGTCCCATTTTAAATAATATCCAAGGTAATGAACTTCCACACCTTTTTTTTCTAATTCAGCGGTGCCAACCGGAATGTAGGGAGTAAAGTCTGATAGCGTGTACCCATGATCGTTAATAATGTCTTTCATTGCTACACCTCCTAAACTCATTTGTAGTGGATCGTCCACCGAAAAAAATTTAGTGTTCATTGTAGGGATGTTGTTTTCATCAACCTTATTGCCATATTCCGCCTGGTTTTCACCGTACATTACTAATGGAACTCCATATCTTGCGGCCATTGCGGGACCGATAATTCGCTGCCCGATGATAAATGGCTGAAATGGATGTAATAAATTATGAAATGCAAATTTGGTGAGCAAGCGATGCAATTTACCATTGGGGGTGTATAAAATATTATCCAATCCACCTTCGTGCATCCAGTTGGTAAAATTCTTCCAGCCAATATCGGTGTATAAATGAGGCGCCCACGTAACAGTGAGCGGATTCATTTTGTACTTATACTTTAATATGTGGGAAGTAAAGGCGCTATCCTTGCCACCGCTACCCGGTACAATCACATCATAATTACCACTTTTGCTCCGGAATTTATCGCAAAGCTTCCATAAAATTTCTTCGCGTTCTTTCCAGTTAATATTAATTTCTTTTTCATCATGATAACGGCAGGCAGAGCATACACCATGTTCATCAAAATCAATCACCTCCTTTTTTTCGTTTATATTATTTTTGAACTCTACTGTAGAATTTGGGCGTTGATTAGAGATTACGCATTTCTTACAAAATTTTACTTCAGCGGGTAATCCATAGAATGCTTCAGGCGACTTCATTGATGTGTTTTTGTTTTATTGTATTAAAAATAGATAACCCTGTTTCGCCGCTTTTTTCAGGGTGGAATTGAAATCCATAAATATTTTTATGCTGGATGGCTGCGCAAAAATCTACGCCGCCATAATTACAATTTGCTAAAATATCATTGTTATTTTGTGGAGCGGCAACATAGGTATGTACAAAATAAAAACTATTCATAGCAGGGATGTCACTTAACAAAGTGTTTTTCCATCGTCCTGGCATCGGTTCGCTAATAGTATTCCAGCTCACATGAGGCAATTTTTCCAAACTGTTTTCAGCAACAGGTAGTTTTATCACTTTTCCTTTTATTAAACCTATTCCTTTATTTATTCCAAACTCTGTACTTTCTTCCAATAACATTTGCATACCAAGACAAACACCAATAAATATTTTTCCTGTTGCTACAAATTCTTCTATTACTGGTACCAGCTTATAATTATTAAGATTGTTCATTCCATGAGCGAAAGCCCCTACGCCCGGGAGGATGCAAACATCAGCGCTCAGTATATCATCTTTATCAGAACTTAATACTGCTTCAATTCCTGAATGAAGCAAAGCATTACACATGCTTTTTACATTTCCTATTCCATAATCTATAACTACAGCTTTCATTTAATTTCTGCAGATAATGTTATGATGTAATAAATTTTGCCTGACATCTTTTAAACTTTCTAAATTATAGTGAAGCATTGAGGCAATTGCTACGGCATTTACATGAACATTGGTTTTACAAAGTTCAATGATGTCGTTAGAATTACCAGCACCTCCGCTGGCAATTACCGGTACATTTACTTTATTGCATATTGCACTGATAAGTTCAATATCAAATCCTTTTTTCGTGCCCTCTTTATCAATAGAAGTAACACATAATTCACCGATGCCGAGGTCTTCGAGTTGCCCGGCCCAGACAATAGCATCAATTCCAGTTTTTTCCCTGCCGTTATCAATGTATGCTTCCCATGAATTTTCATTTCTCTTGGCTTCAATTGAACCTACAATACATTGCGAACCATAAATCCTGGATGCCTCTTTTATTATTGATGGATTTTTAATAGCAGCTGTATTCAATGTTATTTTATCTGCCCCGGACTTCAAAGCAAGCTCTATATCTTCAACAGACCGAATACCTCCACCAATGGTAATTGGAATAAAAATTTCACGGCATGCCTTTTCTATAATATGAAAAAGATTATTTCGTCCATAAAGACTGGCAACAGCATCCATAAAAATAATTTCGTCTATGCCTTCATCGTAATACTTTTTTGCCAATGTATTGGGATTCCCGATTTTTCTTAAGCCCTCCAAATGAATACCTTTAATTACGTATTCATTCTTAATATCCAGCCTGCCTATAATTCTAATTTTATGCAACCTATTAAATATCTTTAAATACTTTTTGCTTATTAATTTTCCAAAAATTTTCCTTCCCGATTACTCCTATAAAAAGCTGATCGCTTTTACCGTTTCCAAATAAGTCAACCTTTTTGAAAGTTGCATTTTTAGCAGTTTTGATAGCTTTAATTATCTCAGCCGTTGAGTAACCGCAATTGATAATATCGTTATGCAAAGCCCTGTTTTGCTGGCGGCTACCAATATTTACTGTTGGTAAGCCATAATAAGGTGCTTCCCTGATTCCCGCGCTTGAATTACCTACTAAAAAACTGGAATGCTTAAGCATGACAAGGAAATATTCAAACCTAACGGAGGGGTATATCCTAAAGTTTGGCTTGTTTTTAAATCGCTCAAATTCCGTAAGAATTGAATTAGAACCTAAATCATTGTTAGGATATATGACCACATAGTTATTGCTTGTTTTAAGGATGGCATCTACAAATTGTTTAGCATATCGGGGCATGTGATTAATTTCCGTAGTAACGGGGTGAAAAAGAATTAGCCCAAATTCTTTAAAAGGAATTTCGTAATGTTCTTTTACTTTTTCAATTGTAGGCAAGTTATCAGATAACATGGCGTCCACATCGGGCGAGCCGATAACAAAAATATTGTCAGCAATTTCTCCCATTTGAATCAGTCTTTTTTTTGCACTTTTATTAGATACAAAATGTACATGGCTCAATTTGCTTACCGCATGCCGTATCAATTCATCAATGGTTCCAGACACTTCTCCTCCTTCCACATGTGCTACCAATATATTATTTAGCGAGCCAACGATTGCTCCAGCAAGTGATTCAACACGGTCTCCATGAATAACAATTAAATCAGGATTTAATTCTCTTGCAAAATTTGATAATCCTTCAATGGTACGGGACAGGGTCTGATCCATTGATGATTCTAAAGTATGATTGATGAATTTATAAATATTTTTGTAACCGCATTTTTCTATTTCATCAACCGTATAACCGTATTTCTTAGACATGTGCATGCCTGTTGCAAAAATAAACACCTCAAACTGATTACTTTTCAGACTAATTTCTATTAATGATTTTAGCTTACCAAAATCTGCCCTTGTACCAGTAAGAAATATTATTTTTTTCATAAACTCAGGCTATATCCTGCCATTGTATTTGTTGATCATCTTTAATATCATGCAAAGCGGTTTTACCCAAAACATCATTAAAATACTCAGCAAGTATTCCTCCTTTGCCGGGCCTTTTAACCCAAATATTTTCTTTTGTAAAGATCTCCCCTTTTTTGACAGGCTTGATAGAACATATTGTCGCAAACGCAAAATCAATAGTTACTTGTTCTTCGTTTGCGGGCCCCTTAATGCCCCCACGTTGCAAAGCAATTATTTTCGAGCCTTCAATTAAATCTTTACACACCTTTCCATCCATTGAGCAAACAATATCCGGGCCGGGGCGATTCATGCTATCTGTGAAATGCCGCTCCAGGATAGATGCACCGAGAGCTACAGCACCAAGGCAAGCGTGATTAGTAATAGTATGATCGCTTAAACCTACCACGGCATCTTCAAATTTATTTTTTAATTCAGTCATTGCGCCAAGTCGCACTAAATGATTGGGGGTTGGATAAAGATTGGTAGTGTGTAACAGAGCATATGGAATTTTATGGTTTCTGAAAATTGAAACTGCCTTTCCAATACTTTCAATTGTATTCATTCCTGTACTTAAAATAACTGGTTTTCCAAAAGATGATATGTGTTCTAAAAGAGGATAATTATTGCATTCGCCCGAACCAATCTTATAAGCAGGCACATTCCAGCCATGAAGGCGATTAGCAGCTGCCCTGCTAAAAGGTGTACTGATAAAAATCATGCCTTTACTTTCAACATACTTCATTAGTGAATATTCATCTTCTTCATTAAGTGCGCATCGCTTCATTATTTCGTAAATGCTCACTTTGGCATTGCCGGGTATTGTATTTTTTGCAGCTGAGCTCATTTCATCATCTACAATATGAGTTTGATGTTTAATAATTTCAACGCCTGCATCTTTTGCCGCGTCCACCATTTGCTTTGCTACAGTAAGAGAACCTTCGTGATTAATACCAATTTCAGCAATAACAACCGGTTCGAAGTCGTGGCCAATCTTTCTGTCGCTAATTTGGAAAAAGGGATTCATATTTTATTAAAAATTATAATTGACTGCTATTGGAAATTGTTTTAAATGAATCATCAGCTTTTTATAGAAGATTATTTTTTATTAAAAACTCCGCAAATAAAATATCATGAGGCTCATCAATATCAACCGTTGATTCAATTGTATTAGTAATTAATGGAAATACATCAGGGGTAATAATTTCTTTCTTTTGAATTGATTTGATGTTGGTAATATAGATCAAACCGTTCTCATAATAATCCGGATCTACATCCTGTAATCGTTCACCAGGTTTATAATTGGATGGCTTAAAAAAATTATTTTTAATTTTTCCGAATTTTCTGTTCAAGATGGAAAACGAGGCAAGGCTGCTTCGCTGATTGGTCTCGTACGATTCAATTGCAACTTTCAATAAATTTTCGGGTCTTAATGGATTAGTAGGTTGCAACAAGATCATAGCATCACACGGGATATTGTGTATGGAAAAATATTGACCCTGATAAAAAAGCACCTCGGCCGTTGATGTGGTATCGCTGCCCAATTCTTTTGGTCTGTTGGTGATGCTTACTCCATATTGCATAGCTGCATATGCAATTGCATCATCATCAGTATTTACCCATATTCTCGAATCAGGAAAATTTTTTTTCGCAAATATTATACTGTATGCAATCAATGGAATTCCATTCAGCGGGTGAATGTTTTTTCCAGGCAACCTTTTCGATCCGCCTCTTGCGGGAATAATTATTTGATAATTCAAAAACCTGATTTTACAATTTTGCTGAGATTTATCAATCTTTTTTAGCCACGAAACTGTATAGCTTCGCTATTCCTCAGTTACAATTTAATCTGAGATTGCAAAACTATTAAGATCAATATTTCTATATCCTTTTAAAAATATTTCTCCACCACTTTCCTTTACTATCTTCCTCAGTATAACCATAACCGTAGCCATAACCATAGCCATATTTATTGAAGCCTTTACCTTTTACCCCATTATAAATAATTGCTGCATTTTTTAAACTCTTCATATTATTTTGGGGTGCAAGATTGCTGAGGAATACTTTTGGTGTATAAGCGTGCCTAACGATAAAAAGAGTTACATCCGTAAGAGGTGAAATTATAAAAGCATCAGTAACAGGATTAATTGGAGCAGTGTCTACAATAATGTAATCAAATGTTTTTTCCAAATACTGTAGTAACTCAGGTACCCTTCCGTTAGAAATTAATTCTGATGGGTTGGGTGGTATCGGGCCGGCGGGTATTAAATAAAGATTTTCAATTCCTGTATTCCTGATCAGATCTTCAGACGACATTTTACCAATCAAATAATTAGAAAGTCCTGTGCTACGCGAAATATTAAACTGCTCTGTCAGTTTTGGCTTTCTTAGATCCATTTCTATCAGTACCACTTTCTTGCGCATCAATGACAAGCTAATTCCAAGATTAATTGCAATAAAACTCTTCCCCTCGCCCGATATGCTCGACGTAACAAGTATTTTTTTATGAGCTTCATCAATACCCATATAACTCAAAGAAGTTCGTAACTGCCGAAACTGTTCAGCTATATAACTCCGGTTGCCTTCTGTAATCACAATGGAAGACCTGGATTTGTCAAAATTTACCTGACCCAAAAAAGGTATGTTAGTGTATTTTTCAATTTCACTGCGTTGTTGAACAGTACGCGTTAACATCTCTTTTACTGTAATAATTAATGCACCAAAAGCCATTGCGACAAAAAATGCAATAAGATATATTCTCGATCTATTGGGACTAATAGGACTATCAGATGATTCTGCTTTATCAATTATTCTGCTATCAGCAACTGCAGATGCAAATGAAAGAGCCGTTTCTTCTCTCTTTTGTAAAAGGAACGTGTAGATATTATTTTTTATAGCTTGTTGTCTGCTAATTCCCAACAATTCCCGTTCTTTCTCAGGAATTGATTTTAGCATATAAGAATACTGATTGTTACTTTGCGAAAGATCAGCCTTCCCTGCAAGAAGGTTTCTGCGCTGATTAATAATATTATCTAAAATTCCCGGTTCAAGTTTTTCAATCCCATCCTGTACGGCAATCAGTGATGGATTATTCTCAGGAACAATTTTTTTAAGCTGCGTGTACTGAAGTTCGAGGGAAGATAATTTCTGTAATAAATCAGTTAACGCAGGATCTGATATCCCTAAAGTAGATGGAACTATGCCAGCTACTGCTCCTTTACTTTTTACATACTTTTCCACCTGGTCCAAAACTGCCAACTGAACATTAATATCACTAATCTTTTGATCGTTGGCGGATACAGTTTGTAAAAATAATTGTCCCTGGGCGCTAAGGTCTACAATTCTGTTTTGGGATTTATAATTCTGTAGTTTCCCTTCCACCGAATCCAATTCATTCACGACGTACTTCAATCTGTCCTCTACAAACTTGAGTGTATTTGCCGCGAGAACATTTTTATCCAAAATTGCTGCCTGGTTATAAACTTTTAATAATTCGTTAAGTATATCTTCGCCTCGCCTCGGTATTTCGCCTTCAATACTTAAATTAATCACCGTGGTTTGCTTTCCACTTTCAGTAACTGATAAGTGGCTGAGTATACCGTTGGTAATAGCCTTTAAACTAATTAATGAGAAATAAAACTTATTTTCCTTAGTAAATTGGCGGTTATATGGGTAATATTTATTGGGAAGAAATTGAAGAACTCCAAAAGGTGTACTAACCCACTGATTTAAAGAATAAGTTGTCTGATTTATTTGAATAGTTTGATCAGATTCATTATAGTGAAATGGAACTTTATTAACGCCCCTCATAGAATCAGGATCTTTTGCCTCTATTACAATCGGAGACATTAAATAGGCTGATTGATTTTGCAATCGACCTTCAACTGTTACAGGTGCATACAAGTGCAGGTTTTTAACAACATCCTGCATAAGGGTTTTTGATTTCAGAACTTCAATTTCATTTTCAACATTTTTTTTAGACCCAAACAAATCGAAAGTCTCTAAAGGGTCAATAGAATTTTTCTTGTCGTCTTTAATTAAAAGAGTTGCAGTAGATCTGTAAACAGGCAATTTATAGCGAAGATAAATATATGCTCCCGTAAGAGATATTAATACCAAAATAACAAAGAACGGCCAATAAGGGAGAAATTTGTAAAATAAATCACTTAAAGACACTTCATTAGAACTATCTGATCCGCCGCCTGAAGAAGTTTGTTGCATTCCGTTACAGAGATTTTAGTTGATGGATGAGGATTATAATTTAAAAACGTTGGTAAGTAATATAATTAGAAGGGAAAGGCCACTTAGAATTACCGGCAATCGTTGTTGTGTAATGCTAGCAGTGGCAACCTTTCCCTTACCTGGCTCTACATAGATTACATCATTAGATTTTAAAAAGTAATAAGGAGATTGTAATAATTTGGATGAATTTAAGTTTAAACGCTTTACCATTTTTTCCCCACCTTCCTGCCTGATAAGAATCACATTATCCCGAACTCCGTAAATCGTTAAGTCACCGGCGTCGCCAATTGCTTCCAGAATACTAATCTGTTCGCTAGGCACATATATCACACCAGGACGATTTACTTCTCCCAACACCGTAATTCTGAAATTTAGAAAGCGAGCAGTAACAATCGGGTCAAATAATAATTTTTTATCCTTAAGCGATTGGGCTAGATTATTTTCCAACTGTGTCTGGGTAAGACCTACAGCAGGAATATTGCCGAGAATAGGGAATTTAATGGTTCCATCCTCACTTACTATGTAACCTGCCGTTTGAGAATTAGCATTTGATGATGCTATTGGGGAAGAAGGCTGATTAGGGGCGTTAAAAATAATTGTAGCCTCATTACTCAGGCTGCTTACCGAAATACTCAAAATATCTTTTTTTTGAATGACAGGCTCCAGGCCGGCCTGGGAAGCAATACGTATAGAGTCCTGTACATCGTTGAAGTATGCCACTTTCCGGGTGTCCACGCAAGAAGAAAGAACATTAAGTCCAAAAATTATCGCGAGCAAATATTTTGAACCA
>Ga0157372_10000850_pt1 | contig 33165 bp, 15 predicted proteins | sample C55metaG_FD_115307 | JGI IMG/M metagenome (GOLD analysis project Ga0157372, IMG submission 115307) | Corn rhizosphere microbial communities from Kellogg Biological Station, Michigan, USA - C5-5 metaG | ecosystem: Host-associated > Plants > Roots > Rhizosphere > Soil | place: USA: Michigan...
GGCGGGAAAAATCACGGTAATGGATCGACTCTACAAATTGATTTACTTCGTCCTGTGCCTTTTTCTGAAAACGGATCATATCCACCACCGAGTAAGCAACCAATGGCAACAAGATCACGAGATACAACAGCTGATTAAGGCTTACTATAACAAAAGCTGTGACGGTAAGTACAATCAGCAATAAAAATACACGCAGCAAAAGCCGCCACTCATAACGGTTAAATATCATATTTGCTTAGTCTTCGGTATAAGGCGGTGCGGGTGAGGCCAAGTTCTTTGGCGGCGCGGGTAATGTTACCATTGTGCTTTTCAATAACCCGTAATATAGCGTTCTTTTCAAGGGCGCTTAACGGAATATTGTCGGCATCAATCACGCTTTCTGTCGATGTTTCCAGTATTGAAAAGATCAGGTCGTCGGGCCTTAAGGTGTTATCATCAGCCATGATCACTGCGCGTTCAATAGTATATTGTAATTCACGCACATTTCCCGGAAAATTGTATGATTTAAGCTTGTTAATAGCTGCCGTATCAAAGTCCATTGATGGCTTAAGATATTTACTTGAGTACAATTTCGCGAAATGGCGGGCCAATATTACAATATCCTCATTACGGCGGCGCAGTGGTGGCATATTGATCTCGACAGTATTGATACGATAAATTAAATCCTTGCGGAACTTGTTTTCGTTGGCCAGTTCACTCAAAGGTACGTTTGTAGCGCAGATGAGCCTGATATCCACATCAACTGGTTTGTTAGTGCCCAAACGGGTTACCTGGCGGTTTTGTAAAATGGTAAGCAGCTTGGCTTGCTGCTGCAGACTGATGTTGCCTATCTCATCCAAAAATAAAGTACCGCCCTGGGCCTCTTCAAAACGCCCTATGCGGTCCTCTCGGGCATCGGTAAAGGCCCCTTTTTTGTGGCCGAAGAGCTCACTTTCAAACAGAGTATCTGTTAATGCGCCGACATCTACTTTAATAAAAGGTTTATCAGCGCGGAGCGAGCGTTCGTGGATGGCCTTTGCCATAAGATCTTTACCAGTACCGTTCTCTCCAAGGATCAGGATATTGGCATCGGTAGGGGCTATCTTATTCACCTTATAAAAAATATCTTGCATCACGTCCGATTCACCAAGGATAGAAGTATCGCCGGCAGTACTTTTTACCGGGGTTTTGGTGGTTTTTGTTCCACCTTCTTTTTTATCCAAAAGATCTTTTATCGTGTTTATGAGCTTTTCGTTGTGCCATGGCTTTACCACAAAGTCATTTGCCCCTTCCTTAAGCGAACGGACTGCAAGATCAATATCACCATAAGCCGTTATCATAATAATACAAACATCAGGCTTCCATTCTTTTACCTTGCGCAGCCAGTAAAGCCCCTCATTGCCCGTGTTAATAGCGCTGTTGAAGTTCATGTCAAGCAAAATCAGATCAACCTCGTTACGTTGCAGCAGCCAGTTCAGGTTTTCGGGGTTCTTTTCGGTGATGACTTCACGGGCTTCGGGTTTTAGCAAGAGTTTAACCGCGGTAAGTACGTCCGGATCGTCATCAACAATTAAAACGTTGGCTTTTTTAAGTATCATTTATTTTTAGTTAATAGTTCATAGATAATTGTTCATGGTCTTTAAAATGATGACACATGATTATTCAAGTTCAAAATAAAAATAGCATCTTATTTTATTGAGGATGTCAATTTAATAAAAGTTATAAATTTAAATTAAATTGTATCTCTTTATCGAAGCTACCTAAATAAACTTTTAGCATTGTCGCCATGAACTATACGCTAAAACCATTTAACTATGAACAATAAAATAAAGACTCGCTAATGATACCACATGTTACAATTTTTGTGCTAAATGCCCGCATTTTATGCAATAGATCACATAAATGCTTCACAATGAAGTGCTAACCTGTATTTGCATATAACAGGCCATTAATACGTGAAAAAACACTGTATCAATACCGTACACCTGATGTAACATAAGCGTACGCTCAAATATGGTGTTTTGTGTTTAAGTTATTGAAAAACAGTATCTTAATTTGTGGCATATCTTTTTGTTATAACATTCAAAATATTATAGAAATACAGTGGACAGAAAAATTGAGAAAAAGACCTGGAACAGCAAAAAGATACTTACCATTGCAGGTATTACAGGCATTATTTTACTAATAGGCGGCAGTATTTATCTTACATCGGGTAAAAGCAAGCTTGATGTTGATACTGAACGCTTAACTATAAGTACTATTACTAAAGGTCCTTTCCAGGAGTTTATACCGGTTAACGGCGTGGTTATGCCGCTAACTACCATATTTCTTGATGCATCTGAAGGCGGTGTTGTTGAAGAAAAATACGTTGAAGACGGAGCTAACCTTAAAAAAGGCGACCGGATTCTGAGAATGTCTAATACCGATCTTGAGCTTACTTTAGCTAACCAGGAAACCGCGGTTTATGCCGAGCAAACCCAAATGCAGATCTCCCATAACAATGCACAGCAAAACACTATCAGCAAGCTAAATACTATGGCCGATGTGGAGAACGCATATAAAGAGGCTGAAAGGATTTATAAGTTAGACAAACATTTATATGATCAGAAAGCCATTGGCCTGCAGGAATATCAATCAGCCAAAAATACCTACGATTACCAGGTGAACCGTTACAAACTGGCTAAACAGATTCTTAGGCAGGATACAGCGCTGGTTAAGCAACAGGCTTCGCAATCACAGGAACAATACGCCCACATGAAAACTACGCTTGAACTGATGCGAAAAAAAGTGGCCGGTTTAGTATTGGTGGCGCCTACCGATGGCCAGTTAACCTCAATGGATGCCGAAGTAGGTCAGAGCAAAAATAAGGGCGAGCATTTGGGGCAGATAGACGTACAATCGGGCTTTAAAGTTAGGGTTGATATTGATGAGCACTATCTGTCGCGTATTTACACAGGCCTGAAAGGCGATTTTCAGTTTGCCGATCAAACCTATAATCTGGTTATAAAAAAGGTATATACCCAGGTTAAAACAACAGGTAGTTTCCAGGTGGATATGCAATTTGTTGGTAAAGTGCCTACAGGGATCCGTAAAGGGCAAACACTACAGGTGAGATTGGCGCTGAGCGATCAGATGCAGGCGGTATTGGTACCTAAAGGCGGTTTCTTCCAGCAAACAGGCGGCAATTGGATCTTTAAGGTAAGTGAAGATGGTTCAAAAGCATACAGGGTAAACATCCAGCTTGGGCGCCAGAGCCCCGATTATTTCGTGGTAACAGAAGGCTTAAATCCGGGCGATAAAGTTATTACCTCAAGTTATGAAACCTATGGTGATATTCAGGAGCTTGTGCTAAAAAAATAACGTAACCAGGCTGCAACGCCTGGCACTGTTTAAGCGTCATTATAATATATAACAGAGATAATTAATAAATTTAAATAAACAAAAAATCAAATCATATCGCCATAAAGGCGGGATGAACAACGGAGGCACCAATGATAAAAATTTCTAATCTTGAGAAATTCTACCGTACCGAAGAGGTAGAGACCATCGCATTAAACAAGCTGTCGATGGAAGTGGCTACAGGCGAGTTTGTGGCCATCATGGGCCCATCGGGCTGTGGTAAATCAACTCTGCTTAATATTTTAGGCATGCTTGATGATCCGGATGCGGGCAGTTATGTTTTCAACGAAATTGAAGTGGCACATTTTAATGAGCGTAAACGCGCCGATCTGCGTAAACACAACATCGGTTTCGTGTTCCAGAGCTTTAACCTTATTGATGAGCTTACTGTATTTGAAAACGTTGAATTGCCGTTGATTTACACAGGTGTGGCTGCTTCAGAGCGTGTAAAAAGGGTGGAAGAGGTGTTAGATAAAATGCAGATCATGCATCGCCGCAACCATTATCCGCAGCAGTTATCAGGTGGTCAGCAACAGCGTGTGGCCATTGCCCGTGCGGTTGTTAACAAGCCAAAACTGATCCTTGCGGATGAGCCCACCGGTAACCTCGACAGCAGCAACGGTAATGATGTGATGGAACTGCTTACCGATTTAAACGAACAGGGGACTACCATTATCATGGTTACCCACTCTGAACATGATGCCCGTTACAGCCACCGCATTATACGCCTGTTAGACGGACAAACCGTTATGGAAAATATTATGGTGTAATTTGTTTAGTTAATAGTTGATGGTTCATAGTTGATGGTAAGAAAGGACTTTTGACTTAAAACCAACGACTCCGGACTTAGACCGCCGCCCCCGAAATCAGTTTATAATAAGTTAATAATTGCCTCTGCTGCTCTTCTCCCGCATTTGCGGAGAAGGGCATTTGGAGTTTTTTATTTTTAAAAACCTACTCCTATGTTTAAAAATTACCTGAAAACTGCATGGCGAAACTTGATTAATACTAAGTTTTACAGCGCTTTGAATATTGTTGGCCTTACCATTGGCCTGTCTGTTGGTATGCTTATTTTAATTTGGGTGCAGGACGAGCTGAGTTATGATCGCTTTCATGCTAACGCCGATAATATTTACCAGGTAAATGCCTCTATTGGTGTGGGTGCCGGTAAGCAGGTTTGGGGAAACGTTTCCGGGCCCGTGGCTTTTTTTGCCTTAAAAGAAGTGCCGGGGGTTGTAAACGCGGTAAGACTTATCACTGTACAAGATTATTCAGTTTTTAGATATAAAGATAAACTGCTGAAAGAAGATTATGGCAAACTGTTGTTTGTTGATGATGCTTTTTTTAAAATGTTTGATTTCAAATTATTAAAGGGAAGCGCCGATAAACCATTCCCTAATGATAAGACCGTTATCATAACGAAAAGCGTTGCTAACCGGTACTTCGGTAACGAAGATCCTATCGGCAAAACTATATTAGGCGATAGTAAAGAACCTTACACAGTATCCGGTATACTGGCCGATTTTCCTGCAAATTCGAGTATTAAAGGAGATATGTTTTTTTCCATCGAGGTAAGAAAAAAGCAATATACCAGAAACCGTTTCTGGAAATCAATGGATGAGGATTGGGGGAATTATTATACCACCACTTTTTTACAGATTACACCCGGTGCTTCGGTTAAAGTTATTGGCGACAAGCTAACCGAGATCCATATGAAAAACCAGGCTGGTATAAAACCTACCGACGGTGTGTTTCAGCTTCAGTCGTTAAAAGATATTCATCTATATTATCCCGATGGCACTTCTGCCGGGATCCAAGTGGTAAAGATATTCTCGTTTGTTGCGGTGCTGATCTTGATCATAGCCTGCATCAATTATATCAACCTTTCAACCGCACGCTCAATACTGCGTTCAAAAGAGGTTAGTGTACGCAAAATTATAGGTGCCGAAAGGAGCCAACTTTTTATACAGTTTATTATTGAAACTGTACTTTGTTTTATAGTAGCCCTGACATTGGCCTTAATGCTCATTTATGCTATCATGCCTGTATACAACAGTATTTCGGGTAAACAAATGCACTTCGACCTGTTTAACATTAAGGTATGGCAGGTTATCGCTGTAACTATTACAGCAACGCTTGTTGCGTCAAGTATATATCCGGCTTTGTTGCTGTCATCTTTCAAGCCTATCAACGCGCTGAAAGGAAAAATATCCGGTGCGGGAAACGCAACATTTAGAAAAGTGCTGGTAGTATGCCAGTTTGCTTTTTCAATAGGTTTAATAATAGGCACGCTGGTTATAAATCGACAGTTAGAGTATATCCGTTCTATACAATTGGGGTACGATAAGGAATATGTTTTCGCCCTGCCTATGCGCGCAATGCAAGATCATTATGAAGCGATAAAGACCAATCTGCTCAGCCACACCGAAATATTGAGCGTTGCCACCGGCAGTAGTAGCATCATCAGCAGCGGATCAAGTACCACAGACGCTGACTGGGACGGCAAACTTACCAATGAAAGTATGTTGATCCATCCGTTTGAGATGGATAAGGACTATATAAAACTGTTTAAATTAAAGTTTGTTAGTGGTGTCGGCTTTACAGGTGCAAAGTCAGATTCGGCGCATTACATACTTAACGAAACCGCCGTTAAGTTAACTGGTATTAAAAATCCGATAGGCAAGCGTTTTAAACTTCATGATCTTAACGGAACCATCATAGGGGTGGTTAAAGATTTTCACTTTGCCTCGCTAAAGCAAGCCATTGAGCCGGCCATATTTACCTATAGCCCAAGCTCGTGGCAAATGTATATAAAAACTACAGGTAAAGAAGTGCCCGCAGCTATCAAACTTGTTGAGAAATACTGGAAGCAGTATAATTCGGATTTTCCGTATGAATATACTTTCCTCGATGACGCTTATAATGATATGTACAAAACTGAGCGGCATACCGCAACCTTGTTTAACATATTTGCCGGAATAGCCGTATTTATTTCATGCCTTGGTTTATTTGGACTCGCCACCTATACTGCACAAATTAAAATTAAGGAAATAGGCATCCGTAAAGTATTAGGTGCCAGTGTTACCAATATTACCGCCATGTTATCGCGCGATTTTTTAATGTTGGTGTTGATAGCCATCGTCATAGCAGCGCCTATAGCGTGGTACGCAATGAACAAATGGCTAATGGATTATGCTTATCGCGCCGAAATTCATTGGTGGCTGATTGCCATAGCCGGCGGAGCAGCAGTATTAATAGCTTTCATTACAATAGCGTTTCAATCGGTTAAAGCTGCACTGGCTAATCCGGTGAAGAGTTTACGGTCGGAATAACAAGGTCATTGAGTCATTTACTTTGCGTCATTCAATCATTTTTAATAAAGGTGCGACACAGCGGAACAAACAGGCAATGATAGAATGGCCAAATGATTAAAAAAGGAGGAGTTCATGTTAAAGAGTTATGTAGTTATCGCTTTCAGGAATATTCAACGTAACCTAAGTTACACCTTCCTGAATATTTTCGGGCTTACGCTTGGTGTAGCAGCTTGCCTCATTATTTTTCTGATTGTAAGGAACGAGCTTGGGTACGACAGTTTTAACACCAAAGCCGATCGCACTTACCGCGTAACCCTGCACGCGCTTGATTTTAACTCCAACGTATCGCTGGCTGTTATACCGGCCATGCGTATTGATTTCCCTGAATTGGAACAAACTACACAGGTTTTTTACGAAGGGGATGCCATGATCAAAATAGGCGAGAATCGTTATAACGAACACAATGTGACTTTTGGTGATGAGCAGATCGACAAAGTTTTTGATTACCAATGGCTTGCCGGCGATCCTAATACGGCTCTTAAAGAACCCAACAGTGTTATACTTACCGAGAGCATCGCTAAAAAATACTTTGGAAAAGCCGATGCCATGGGGAAACTGATCAAATTCGAAAATGAGTTGAATGTAAAAGTAACCGGCATTATCAAAGATTTACCCTCAAATACAAGTCTGCCGTTTTCATTCCTTATCTCGTTAAACAGCATCGAAAATAAGTTAAAGGGGATGATGGGCAATTTTTGGGCTATTCCCGGGGGGAGTTACGCATACATTGTTTTGCCCAAAGGTTACTCTGTTCAACAATTAAACAGCAAAATGCCCGCATTTATTAAAAAAAACTGGGGCGCTGATATAGCGAAGGTGGCTGTTTTACCTTTTCAACCTTTAAAGGATATTCACTTTGATCAGCGTTACATCAATAACGTCATTACGCCAACCTCAAAAGATACCTACTACGCCTTAATTGGCGTGGCCTTGCTCATCATCATCACGGCGTGTATCAACTTTATTAACCTGGCTACCGCGCAGGCCATCAAGCGTGCAAAAGAAGTTGGGATGCGCAAGGTGCTGGGTGCGAGCCGTCCGCAGCTTATTAAGCAGTTTTTGGGAGAAACAACGGTCTTGGTTTTGTTTTCGGTGTTATTGGGTGTTGCGCTATGCGCTTTGTTTCTGTCAAAAGCGGGAGAGTGGATGTCCATCAGCGTTGATGCTTCACAACTGACACAACCCACGGTAATAGGTTGGATAGCAGTAATTACTTTGGCGGTGATCTCGCTGGCCGGTTTGTATCCGTCATTTGTACAGTCGGCTTTTCAGCCGGTTGATGGTTTTAAGAATAAAAATGCGGGTAGCAGCGGGAAACTTACTTTACGTAAGGGGTTAGTGATAGGGCAATTTGCCATATCACAGATCATGATCATAGGTACGCTGATAGTAGCCCGGCAGATGGACTTTTTTAAAAACCAGGACCTTGGTTTTGATAAAGAAGCCGTAATATCTGTAAGCCTGCCTGATATGAAAAAACGCGACGTGTTTAACCAGCAACTGGCCGGTTATCCCGGTATAAAAGACGTTAGTTTTTCATCCGGAGCCGCCGCTTTTAATAGCAACTTTACCAGCTTTTCATCTGTGGAACTGGGCTTTCCAAAAGATGATGTTACCGAATACAAAGCGGTAGACGAAAAGTTTACCGATATGTTCAGGCTGCAAATGCTGGCAGGCCAAAAGATCTGGAAAAAAAATGAAAAAGATACCGTTAGTAAGGTGGTCATCAACGAAACGATGATGCAAAAACTGGGTATCCAAAATCCACAGCTGGCTTTAAATAAACACGTAACGCTAAATGGCGATCAAAAGGCAACCATTGTTGGCGTGGTGAAGGATTTTCAAAGCGAATCGAAGCATAAAAAACGCCGCTCGTGCGTACTGGAATATAATCCCAACCGGTTTTTTATGGCAAGTATAAAAATGCAGCCTGCCAACATGAGCGAAACTATTAACTATATCAATAAAAAATGGTCGGCTCTTTACCCTGAGAATGTCTTCCAGTTTCAGTTTGTTGACGAGCATATCGCTAATTTTTACAAGCAGGAGCAAAAGGTATATATCGCTTTTCAACTTTTTTCTTACATCGCCATATTTATAGGTTGTTTAGGTTTATACGGATTGATAGCTTTTGCCGCGTCACAACGTACTAAAGAGGTTGGCATTCGTAAAGTGCTGGGCGCGTCTATAACAAGTATCGTGACTTTATTTACCAAAGAATTTATTTACCTGATAGTTATAGCTTTTGTATTGGCAGCCCCGCTGGGCTATTATGTAATGCACAGCTGGCTGCAAAATTTTGCCTATCATATTAACATAGGGCCGGGGATATTTATAGTTGCGATTGTGTCGTCGTTTATTATAGCAGCCCTAACGATATCGTATCAGGCTATAAAGGCAGCCATGATAAACCCGATCAGGAGTTTGAGGGACGAGTGATGAAGTGTTATTGTATAATTTGCTTCGCGTCATTAAGTCATTACACATAGTCTGCAATTATTAAAATGATTGAACAACGGGTAATTACCTAATGACACGAAAGCAAAAATGACCTAATATACCTAACAAGCGAAATAAACCATGATAAGAAACTACATTAAAATTGCGTGCAGAAGCCTTTGGCGGAACAAAGTTTTTTCGATAATCAACATTATCGGTTTGTCTATCGGGTTAACTGCCTGTTTTCTTATCTACATCAATATAAAATTTGAGCTAAGTTATGACACGTTTAATAAAAAATTTGACCAGATCTATCGCGTCGCGGTTGATGTAAGGCATCCTAACGCGCCTGTTATTATAACACCGGCCGCGTTTGAACAGATTGGACCATCGTTGCAACAAGACTACTCACAGGTTAAAGAAAATACACGCATAGCGGGAGCAAGGTTTTTGGTGCAATATGGGGCGGTAAAATATCAGGAAGACAATGTCATATTTGCTGATCCGTCACTGTTTTCGGTGTTCACATTACCTGTTATAAAAGGCGATGTAAAGAAAGGATTTGAGGCACCCTTTACAGTTGTGATTACACAAGCTATGGCAAAAAAATATTTTGGCAACGTTGACCCGGTTGGGAAGACATTAACGCTTGATAGCAAGCATCCTGCGATTGTAACGGCGGTAATAAAAGACGTACCGGCTAACTCGCATTTTAAGTTTGATATGGCTGTTTCTTATGCTACTTCTTTAAAGGCATATCCCGGCGGGCCAACAAACTGGGCGCAGATCCGGGGTTTTACATATATCGTATTGCCTAAAGGATATGACTTTAAAGATTTTGAAAGGCAGTTGCCGGCTTTTGCAAACAAGCATTACACAGAGGCTGACAGGAAAGAAGGTGCAAATTACGATTATCACCTGGTGCCTTTAAAAGATGTGTACCTGGACGCGTTGAGAGGTGGCCCTGAGCGGGGAGACCTGCATAATATCCGTATTTTTTCGGCTATCGCCTTGTTCATTCTGCTTATAGCTTGTATAAACTTCATTAATTTAACTACCGCGCAGGCTACCGAACGCGCAAAGGAAGTCGGTATCCGAAAGGTAATCGGAGCTGCGAGAAAACAATTGATCACTCAGTTTTTGAGCGAATCAGTTATTATATGCCTGATCGCTTTTTTATTGGCCATTTTGCTAAGCAGCTCATTGCTGCCGCTTTATAACCAGGTATCGGGCAAGGTAACTAATACAACTATTTTCACAAACGCGTATGTGTTTCATCTTTTTATATTATCCTGCTTTATAGGAGTTGTTGCAGGTTTGTATCCTGCTTTTGTGTTATCGGGGTATAAGCCTGCCGCTATCTTAAAGGGCAGGTTCAGCAAATCGGGTAAAGGCGTTTTGTTACGCCGTTCACTTGTGGTTATGCAGTTCGCGATATCCATTGTGTTAATAGTGGGCACCATTGTGGTTTATAGCCAGTTAAATTACATGCGCAGTCAGCCGCTCGGCTTTCAGAAAGATCAAATGCTCACTATCGACTTTTTTTCTGACACGGCCGTGCAGCGGCGGCTTCCTGTGATTAAACAAGAGTTGAAAAAAATATCGAATGTTATTTCGGCCGCGGCTTCCAGAAGCTTGCCTGGTTTTGGCAATGGCAACAGCGAGTCGGAAATAGAGAATAAAGCAGGTAACATGCAGCAAATGCTTATTGATGCGTATTACGTTGATCAGGACTTTATACCTGAGTTTGAAATGAAACTGGCTGCAGGCAGAATGTTCTCGAAAACCTTTGGCACCGATACTTCCGCGGCTTTTTTAATTAATGAAGCAGCGGCCAAAAGCCTTGGGTATACAACACCAGCCGGGGCGGTTGGCCGTAAACTGAAACAATGGGGGCGCAGCGGTAAAATTATAGGCGTTTTGAAAGATTTTCATTTTCAATCGTTACAGGAAGCTGTGAAGCCCCTAAGCATCAGTAATGATCCGGATTTTAACAGAGTACTCACAGTTAAAGTAGGGTCGACAAATATTTCTGCAACTATTGCCGCTATTCAACAGAAGTGGAAATCCCTTGTGCCGGAACGTCCTTTCAATTATAGATTTGTTAATGAAGCTTTCAATGCGCAATATTCTGCACAGGTGAATTTTGGTAACCTGTTCACGTATTTTGCTGTGCTGGCAATACTCATTTCAAGTATGGGACTGTTTGGATTAGCATCATACAGCACAATACAACGTACCCGCGAAATAGGCATCCGTAAAGTATTCGGGGCTTCGGTAACTGGTATAATAAATATGTTATCTGCAGAATTTTTGAAGCTGGTTATACTGTCGTCGTTAATTGCATTTCCATTAGCATGGTTTGCCATGAACAAATGGCTTCAGGATTTTGCTTACCGTATAACAATAGGCTGGTGGGTTTTTGCATTAGCCGGAATGGCAGCGCTTGTAATAGCTTTTATCACTGTAAGTTTTCAGGCCGTTAAAGCGGCGCTGGCTAATCCGGTAAAAAGTTTGAGAGCGGAGTGATTTTAAGAGATGAAAGTTAAAAGACGAAAGTCAAAAGGACGGACAGATTAATTAAAGTGTTAATTTAAAACCTTTCATCTTTTACCTTAAAACAAACGTTCACATCCGCACTGTAAGTGTTTCATTACCGAACGGTTTATTTTGACTGTTTTTTATTAAGGTATTGATATTTAATTGGTTGTATAATTGGTACGCGTTTTAATATTTTAGTAGTATAAACCATTTGCCATGTTACGCAATTACATTAAAATAGCCTGGAGAAACCTCATTAAGCACAAGATTTTTTCGTTTATCAATATATTTGGTTTAGCTACAGGTATAGCAGCTTTCTGGCTCATTAGCCTTTACGTGGTTGATGAATGGAGCTATGACCGTTACAACATTAAAGCCCACCGTATTTTTCGTGTTGTTCAGCACGGTACATGGAACGGTGGTAAATTCAATCTCGCGGTTACCTCGCCTCCATATGCTCCCGCTTTAAAAAATGATTATGCCGAAGTGGAAGATGCTATCCGCATTGATGCTGAAGGCGGCGGCAAGATCACTTATGGCGGAAAACAGATTAACGAGGGAGCCATGATGTTTACAGATAAAGGCTTCTTTAACCTTTTTACCCATCACTTTTTATCCGGCGATCCCAATACCGCTTTGACCAGGCCGCAAAGCATTGTACTAACTAAAACCCTTGCCGAAAAACTATTTGGCAACACCGCGGATGCCCTGGATAAAACAATACTCATCGAAAATAACCCAAGTACAGTTACTGGTGTAATTGATGATATACCTGCAAATTCGCATTTTACTTTCAGCGCCCTTCGCTCATTGCCTGATGGATATACTGATGGCTGGGCTAATTCGCATATCTACACTTATGTGTTGCTGAAAAACCATGATGATTTTAAAAAAATTCAGGCTGGTTCTGATACATTCTTTAATAAGTATTTAAAAGGAGCGCTTGGAGCTATGCAGTTCCGTATGGAACTGCAGCCGCTTACATCAATTCACCTTAACTCTAATCTTGATTACGAGCTGGGCAGCAACGGCAACATAACCTATGTATATGTATTTGGCATTGTAGCACTACTGATACTGGCTATCGCAGTTATTAATTATGTAAATCTTACAACAGCACGTTCATCCATAAGGATCAGGGAGATAGGTGTGCGCAAGGTAATTGGCTCCAGCAAAAAACAGCTGATCATAATGTTTTTTGCTGAATCAGTTTTATTCACCGTTATCGCTGCCCTGATAGCATCAGTGATGGTGCAATTTTTATTGCCTTATTTTAACCTTCTCTCCGGTAAAAGCCTTGTACTTATGCAGTTTGGATTTAGCAAAACGCTTATCCTATTCAGTCTGTTTGCGTTTGTTACCGGTATTTTAAGCGGTTTATATCCCGCATTGTTCTTATCGGGCTTCCGCACTATTGCTGCTATGAAAGGACAAATGGGCAGTCAGGCTGCTACCATTATGTTCAGGAAATCATTGGTAGTATTTCAGTTTGTTATTACCATTGTTTTGATAGCCGGATCATGCATCATTTACAAACAACTGCATTATGTAATGAACAGGGATCTCGGTTTTAATAAAGCCCAGACGCTTACATTTCATATCAGCGATAAATCGGCACGAACAAAAATAGCCGCAATCAAAAGTCAATTGTTGCAAAATCCGGCTGTCGAGGCTGTAGGTATTGCCGGCAATCCAATTGGCAACAACGACATCGGCTCGGGCAATTTTAATATCGGCGCTGATGGAAAAGCCAATTCTGATTCAAAAGTAGTAGAGAATCTCATTATCGATGAAGATTTTATCCCAACACTGCAGGTAAAGCTGGCTAAGGGGCGCAATTTTTCCTCTGAGATGGGTACCGACCGGCTTGAATCCATTATTGTAAACCAAACGTTGGTTAACGATATGGGCTGGAAGGACGCCATCGGCCGCTCTGTAAGGGTTGGGGTAGATGACAAGGGTAATGTGATCAGCCGAAAAATAATTGGTGTGGTTAAGGATTTTAACACCTATTCTTTACAGCACAAAATTGCTCCTATGATGTTGTATCTGCCGTTTACGGCCAACGATGAGGATAATATGTATATCCGCATAGGCAAAAATAATATCCCGGCCACGCTCGATTATATCAGCGAAGTTTACAGCCGTTTTGATATTGAAAACAAAGTTGAGTTCCATTTCCTCGATCAGAATTTTGCCAAACAATACCAGTCTGAACAAAAACAGGGCAACATCCTGCTCATATTTACCATATTGGCTATTAGCATTGCCTGCCTGGGCTTGTTTGGGCTGGTGACCTTTACCGCAGAGCAAAGGGTAAAGGAAATTGGTATCCGGAAAGTTTTGGGTGCAAGTGTAACCTCTATAGTTACCCTGTTGTCAAAAGATTTAATGAAGCTGGTGCTGATTGCCTCATTAATTGCATCTCCGCTGGCCTGGTATGGTATGAGTAAATGGTTGCAAAGTTTTGCATATCGCGTTGATATCAACTGGTGGATTTTTGCTATAGCCGGCGTTATAGCTGTTATTATTGCTTTTGTTACCGTAAGTGTACAATCGGTAAGGGCAGCAAATGCTAATCCGGCTAAAAGCCTCAAAAATGAATAAACCTCACCGAACCCTCCTAAGGAGAGGGCTTAAGTGCGGATTTTGACATAAAATGATTAATTAAATTCCTCCCCTTAGGGGAGGTTAGGAGGGGTGTATGTTTAGAAATTACTTAAAAACGGCATTCCGTACCCTGCGTAAAAACGTGGGGTTTACGGTTATAAATATATTGGGGCTGGCCCTTGGATTGGCTACATGCCTTATGATTGTGCTTTACGTAGCCGATGAGTTGAGTTACGACCGGTTTAATGAGAAAGCTAATCGCACGTACCGCGTTAATGAAGACCTGAAATTTGGCAACAATAATGTACTTTATGCCGTTGCGATGCCGCCGTTGGCTCAGGCTTTAAAAACGGATCTCCCTGAGGTGGAAGAAGCTGCCCGGCTTAAAGCAGCGGGAGGCTTCCATGTAAAAAAGGGCAATGAAAGTATCCTCGAGTATGGTACCGTATTTGCCGACCCATCGGTGTTTAACGTGTTTACCCTGCCCATGATCAATGGTAACCCGGCTACGGCTTTGAGGGAGCCTAACACGGTCGTGGTCACCGAAACTGCGGCCAGGAAATATTTTCACAGTACCGATATTGTTGGGAAAACGCTCACTATTGATAATAATCAATTATTGAAAATTACCGGAGTGATCAAAGATTTGCCAAAGCAATCGCACTTTCAATTTGATTTTTTTATGTCGATGGTGAGCTGGCCCGATAGCCGTTCGGGAGAATGGCTAAGGAGCGATTACAATACGTATGTTGTATTGAAACCGGGTACAGATTACAAGTTATTTGAAAAGAAGTTAGCTGCCCTCCTAAAAAAATACAGCGAAGGGCAAATGCAAACGGCCCTGCACGTAAATATTGCCGATTTTGAAAAAAGCGGCAGTTATTTTAGGCTTAACCTTACTCCTTTAACCGATATCCATTTGCACTCAAACCGTACCGGCGAGTTAAGCAGCAACAGTTCGGCGCAATATGTTTATATATTTTCGGCCATCGCCATATTTATATTACTCATAGCGGGCATTAACTTTATGAACCTGTCAACAGCACGTTCAGCCAGCAGGGCAAGGGAGGTTGGTGTACGCAAGGTTTTAGGTTCACCGCGTAAATATTTAATAGCCCAGTTTTTAACTGAATCTGTATTGGTGACTTTGGCAGCGGCAGTTATCGCGTTTTTTGCTGTGTTACTTTTATTGCCGCTATTTAATCAGGTATCGGGCAAAGAGTTGGTTGTTGGTGCGCAAACCTTAGCCTGGCTGCTGCCTGCTTTACTATTAATTGTACTGGTTGTAGGTTTTGCTGCCGGATCATATCCTGCTTTTTTCCTTTCGGCATTTCAGCCAATTAACGTACTTAGCGGTAAACTGGCCGGCGGTTTCAAAGGCAGCTGGCTCAGGAGTGTACTGGTTGTATTCCAGTTTTCTATTTCAATATTCCTCATTATTGGTACTATCGTTATTTATAATCAGCTCAATTATATTCAAACCAAAAACCTGGGTTATAACCGTAACCAGGTGCTTGTTATTAACAATGCATTTGAGTTGGGCAGCCATGCCAAAACCTTTAAAAATGAGGTGAAGCAGTTACAAGGCGTGGTTAACGCTACATTGACAGGTTATTTACCAACTGGTAAAAACAGGGGAACGTCCATTTTTTACAAAGAAGCGGCAGCCGATCAAAAAACTGCTTTGTTTCCACAAAGCTGGCGGGTAGACGCGGATTACATCAATACCCTTGGCATGAAGATTTCTGCCGGGCGCGATTTTTCCGCAGGTATGCCAACGGATTCCACCGGATTAGTGATCAACGAAACGGCAGCCAAATTTTTAGGCTTTACTAATCCCGTTAATAATATCCTGTACCGCAATATGGACGGCAATCGTGATCATGTAAAAGTTTATCACATCATAGGTGTGGTTAAGGATTTTAATTTCAATTCGCTGAGAGAAAATATCAGTCCGATGATTTTTTTAATGGACGAAGATAGCGGTAACCTAAGCATCAGGGTAAACACAGCTAATTTACCTGCCTTGATCGATCAGATAAAAAGTAAATGGCAGGGCATGACCCAAGCTCAGTTCAGCTACTCGTTTATGGATCAGGACTTTGATGCCAACTATCGTACCGAGCAGCGTACCGGCACCATATCTATCATATTTACCGTGCTGGCCATTTCTATTGCCTGCCTTGGTTTGTTTGGCTTGGCTGCTTATGCCGCCGAACAACGCACCAAAGAGATAGGCATCCGCAAAGTATTAGGTGCGAGTGTATCAGCTATAATAGGTACGTTATCTAAAGATTTTATAAAACTGGTATTTATTTCTATTGCCATAACAACGCCAGCAGCCTGGTACTTAATGAACAAATGGTTGCAGGATTTTGCTTACCGTATCAGTATACAATGGTGGGTGCTTGTAATGGCAGGCGTAGCCGCTATAATAATAGCTGTGGCTACAGTAAGTTTTCAATCTATAAAAGCTGCATTGGCAAACCCGGTTAACAGCCTTAAAAATGAGTAGGCAGTTTGCAGTGGCAGTTATGTAACAACTGGATACCAATGAACTAATGAACAATTGAACCAATGAACCATGATCAGAAATTACCTTAAAACCGCTTTTCGCACGTTGAAAAAAAATGTGGGATTCACCGCAATTAATGTATTTGGTTTGGCCCTTGGACTGGCTACGTGTTTGCTCATTGTGTTTTATGTGGTTGATGAGCTAAGCTATGACAAGTTTAATGTTAAGGCCGAAAAGATCTACCGGGCCAACATGCAGATTAAGTTTGGCGGTATCGATCAATGCTATGCATCGTCGCCGGCACCATTAGGCGCTGTATTTCAAAACGATTATCCTGAGGTTGAACGGGCCTGCCGTTTGTTGCAACGCGGCGGTTATAACGTGAAAAAAGGTAACCAAACTATCCACGAAAACAGGATGGTCCTTGCAGATTCGACCTTGTTTGATGTATTTACCCTGCCTATCATAGCCGGTGACCCGAAAAAAGCGCTTGTTGAACCTAATACCGTGGTTATCACTGAAAGTACGGCCAAACGTTATTTTAACAACACACAGGCAGTGGGTAAAACATTTACGTTTGATGAAAAGCTGCTTTATAAGGTTACCGGCGTAATTAAAGACCTGCCAAAGCAATCGCATTTTCGTTATGATTTTTTCCTGTCGATGGCATCAAATGCCGAAAGCAGGGATGGGGCATGGTTCAGTAATAATTTCAACACCTATGTGCTGTTAAAACCAGGCGCGGATGCCAAAAAGTTTGAAGCCAAGTTTCCTGCATTAATGCACAAATATGCTGGTCCGCAATTGCAAAGTATCTTACATCTTACTTTTGATTCGTTTGAAGGTTCAGGCAACAAATACCAATTGAGCCTTATACCATTGAAGGATATCCACCTTAAATCAAATCTCGTGTCGGAGCTTGACCATAACGGGAATATGCAGTATGTGTACATTTTTGGCGCGGTGGCAATTTTTATCTTGCTGATAGCCTGTGTAAACTTCATGAACCTTTCAACCGCCCGTTCTGCAAACCGGGCCCGGGAGGTAGGTGTACGCAAGGTTCTTGGTTCAAGGCGTCAGTCGCTTATAGCTCAATTCCTGTCCGAGTCAATCATGGTAACGTTTATCGCAACAATGATAGCCATGCTGATGGCTTATTTCCTATTGCCGGTATTCAATAATATAGCGGGTAAAAACATGGAGCTTAATATAGGCTCACTGGTTTGGCTGATTCCTGCTTTGCTGGTAATAGTTTTGGTGATCGGCTTCCTGGCCGGTTCATATCCCGCATTTTTCCTTTCGGCATTTCAGCCAATTGATGTTTTAAAAGGAAAGCTTTCCTCTGGCTTTAAGGGCGGGATGTTAAGGAGCTCATTAGTGGTGTTCCAGTTTTTTATATCTATAGTGCTCATCATTGGTACGCTGGTGATCTATAATCAGCTTAAATATATTCAGAATAAAGACCTTGGTTATAACCGCAGCCAGGTATTGGTGATTCATGGTGTGTATGACCTTGGCGACAAGAGCAAGGTGTTAAGAGATGAAGTAAAGCAATTGCCCGGCGTAATGGGGGTAACCATGACAGGCTTTTTGCCAACTTCTGATTACCGGAACAGCAGTAGCGTTTTCCAGGAACGCGGGCTCGACCCCAAAAAAGCAGTGCTTGCACAAACCTGGGTAGTTGACGACAACTACCTGCCAACCCTCGGCATAAAACTAACCAAAGGCCGTAATTTCTCAAACCAGATGCCTACCGATTCGGCGGCTATGATCATTAACGAAACGGCGGCGAAACTGATGGGCGTACGTGACCCGCTTAACAAATCCATGTTTTTGCCTATGGGCAATATGGCCAAAACGTTTAAAGAATATCATATAGTAGGTGTTATTAAAGATTTTAATTTCGCTTCGCTGCGCAATAATGTAAGCCCAGTGATATTGATGTACGGACAGGATACCGGCGCCTTAAGTGTAAAAGTAAATACCGCTAATATCACCGCACTTATGGCAATGATCAGCGACAAATGGAAATCCATAAAGCCGGGTAAGGAGTTTGAATATTCATTTATGGATGACGATTTTGATTCATCATACCGTGCGGAACAGCGGATGGGTACCATATTCATCATATTTACAAGTTTAACAATTGTGATAGCCTGTTTAGGTTTGTTTGGCCTTGCTGCATATGCCGCCGAACAGCGCACTAAGGAGATAGGCATCCGTAAAGTACTTGGCGCTAATGTAGGCGCTATAGTAGGTATGCTGTCAAAAGATTTTATCAAACTGGTAATGATAGCAATAGTGATAGCCATTCCGGTTGCCTGGGTCGCCATGCAGCAATGGTTGCAGGGTTTTGCCTACCGGCAAAACATACAATGGTGGGTGGTAGTATTGGCCGCGGTTTTGGCCGTGTTGATCGCTTTCGTAACCATCAGCTTCCAATCTATCAAGGCGGCACTGGCCAACCCGGTTAGGAGTTTAAAAAATGAATAATTGTCATTAGGTCATTTAGGTTCGCCTCATTAGGTCATAAAAAGAAAATGACAAAAGTGGCCAAATGACTTAATGAGTACGCAGTAATGACACAATGATATATAAATATGATACGTAACTACATAAAAACAGCATGGCGGAACCTTTATCGGAATAAGGCATTTTCGCTGATCCATATTTTGGGATTAACCATGGGGATAACCGTTTGCCTCATGATATTCCTGTATATTATGAATGAGTTTAGCGTGGATAACTTTCATAAGCAGGGAAAAAATATTTACAGAGTAATGCGCGGTTTTGATAAATCGAAAGCGCCCACGTCGTACCTCTCGGGGCCTTACGGCCCTGCCATGCTGAATGATTATCCGCAGGATATAAAGATGGCAGTGCGAGTTTCTCCACGAAATAACCTGGTTTCTTTTGGCGAAAAATCGTTCAATGAGAAAAAGGTTTACGCGGTTGACTCCAACTTTTTTAGCCTCTTTACCTTCCCGTTGCTGAGGGGGGATGCTACTTCGGCACTTAACCATCCGGGCAGCGTGGTGCTAACTGAAACCACCGCCAAAAAATATTTCGGCAATATTGATAATGCCATGGGCAAAGTGGTGCAGATGGATAAACGCCTGCAGTTAAAGGTAACCGGTATTGCCAAAGATGTACCTTCCAACTCGCATCTTGATTTTGATTTGGTGATGCCAATAGCCAATTACACCCGCGATCAGGGTTTTAATGTATGGATTAACAATAGCCTATTTGTTTACCTGTTATTGAATGAGCATAGCAGCCCGGCTGCATTGGAAAGCCGCTTTCCGCAGTTTATGGATAAGTACATGGGCAAGGATATGCAGCGTTTCGGTACCAAATTTAACCTGAGCCTCAGACCATTCAAGGATATCTATTTTGAAAATGCCTCTTCGTTTGATAATGTAAAGCATGGCGATAAAACTGTAGTATTCATCTTTATTTCGATAGCGGTACTCATCATGATCATTGCCTGTATCAATTTTATGAACCTTGCCACTATCCGCGCTGTTGAACGCTCAAAAGAAGTAGGGATGCGTAAGGTTTTAGGCGCGTTAAGAAACCATCTGGTATGGCAATTCATAGGCGAATCTATTTTGCTGGCGCTGGTTTCATGCGCACTTTCTATTGGTTTGTTACTCTTGCTGATGCCATCATACAATAGCCTGCTGGGGTATGAACTCACTGTATCATGGAATAGTGCACCGATTTACTTGTTTCTTTTTGGGGTTATTTTATTTGTGGGGTTCCTTGCCGGAAGCTATCCGGCTATATTCATGTCGGCGTTTTCGCCTATTGAGGCTTTAAAGGGTAAGCTTAAATTAGGTAGGGGCGGGTCATTTTTCAGGCAATCGCTGGTGGTGTTCCAGTTCAGTATTTCGGTATTACTTATTATCGGCACTATCGTAATCGTTAACCAAATGCGGTATGTGAAAAACAAATCATTGGGTTATGACAAAGAGCAAACGGTTATTGTGAAGATTGATAATAACGATATCTACGACCACAGGCAAACATTTAAACATCAGCTGCAAAATTCAGATTATGTGAAATCGGTATCCCTGATGTCGGGCGAGCCGGGCGGCTTTTTCGATATGCAGGGCTTTGAGGTTGAAGGCCAGCATGAAACGTTTAAATCCAGGTCGGAATTTGCCGACTTTGAATATGTAAAAACATTTGGCCTAAAAATCATTGCCGGCAGGGATTTTTCACCGCAATTTGCTACTGATACTACGAATTCGGTATTGATCAACCGTACAGCGGCAAAAGAACTGGGCTTTACGCCGCAGCAGGCTATCGGTAAATGGATTAAAAATACAGTGCGTGATAGTAGCCGCCGCACCATCATCGGTGTGGTTGAAGATTTTAACTTCCTTTCACTAAAAGAAAACATGGATGCCCTGGTTATTTCGCCAAGCGAAGACAGGCGCGTAGCCGTGATCAAACTAAAATCCGGGAATATCCAGTCCGGTTTGGCAGCTATCAAAAACATTTATGCCGAAGTAGCGCCCGTTTATCCGTTCGAGTACAGCTTTCTTGATCAGCAGTTTGATACTACCTATCGCAACGATATCAGGCAGCAAACCATGTTAAGTATATTTTCAGGGTTGGCAATCTTTATAGCCTGTTTGGGTTTGTTTGGTTTAGCCTCGTTTACTGCGGCGAAACGTACCAAGGAGATTGGAGTCCGTAAGGTATTGGGATCATCGGTACAAAATATTCTTATCCTGATATCAAAAGACCTGCTGAAACCGGTGTTATTAGCTACAGTGATTGCTATCCCCCTGGGTTATTACAGCATGGATAAATGGCTGCAAAGTTTCGCTTACAAAACACCTCTTCATTGGTGGATCTTTGCTTTGGCTGCTTTGCTTACATTTGTTATAGCTGTGGTTACCATTAGCTTTCAATCGTTAAAGGCAGCGCTTGCAAATCCTATCAGGAGTTTGAGAAGCGAATGAGATCAGTTTGCAGATAGCAGTGGCAGTTTGCAGTAGCAGTTGAAGAAATAGAATATACCCTAAGCCCGTGTCTCAACGGGCTTTTTTATGACGTTCTGTCATTATTAGGTAGCCTGAATTTATTTTCAGCACCATGCAACGTATTTGCTAAACGCCTGGTCTTATTATATATAAACCAAAGATCATTATTATGAAAAAGTATTTACTCGTGTTATTTGTTGCCTGTGCAGGCAGCGCTTTTGCGCAAAATAATCAGAAAACACCATACCTCACCAAATCATTATCAGGACAGGCCGTGAAAAATGTATTTGTTAATACTTCGGGCGGTAGTATTACCGTCAGCGGCGCACCGGACCAGGAACCGAGAGTTGAGGTTTTTATACAAGGTAATAACGGTAATAATGACCTTTCTAAAGAAGAGATCAAAAAGCGCCTCGACGAAAATTACGACTTAAGCATTGATGTTAACGGCGGTGAGCTGCGCGCCAAAGCTAAAAGCAAACATGATGGCAACTGGGACTGGAAAAAATCGTTAAGTATCTCGTTCCGTGTGTATGTACCCGGCAATGTGGCAACAAATCTGAATACCAGCGGCGGCAGTATCCATTTGGATAATCTAACAGGTGCGCAGCAATTTGAAACCAGTGGTGGCAGCTTACACCTGGATAAAATTACCGGCACTATCAAAGGCCGTACATCAGGCGGCAGTATCCACGTGAGCGATTCAAAGGAAAACATTGACCTGCAAACATCAGGCGGCAGTATTGAAGCCCGCAATTGTATGGGCCATATCAGGCTGGAAACATCCGGAGGTTCTTTACATCTCGATGGTTTAAAGGGTGATATCAAGGCTACCACCAGCGGCGGCAGTATCAGTGGCAATAAAATTGATGGGGATTTCATTACAGGCACATCAGGGGGCAGCATTAACCTTACCGATTTGTCGTGCAGCCTCGATGCTTCAACAAGTGCCGGCAGCTTTCGTGCACAATTTATAAGCGTTGGTAAATCTGTTAAAATTGATGTAAGCTCGGGTCATATCGATCTGCGGTTACCGTCAAAACAAGGCCTTAACCTTGACGTGCGTGGCGACAAGATAGAAAGTAATCTCACAGATAACTTCTCTGGTAACAAGGATAAAGAAAGGGTAGAAGGTAAACTTAACGGCGGCGGATCCCTCGTTGAAGTACGTGGTAATGGTCGTGTTAATCTTACCGTAAACTAATACTGATATAAAGAATATTACAAAGGCCTGTTGCTCAAATAGTGACAGGCCTTTTGTGTTGCCTGGGGTGTATCATAACCGGACACATGGTGTTACGTCTTCGTACAGTTTTTATATGAAATAAATCGTAATCAATTGATATTTAGATATTTGATTTATTGGTATGGCTTTTAAACCTGTATTAGGGTTAACCGTACACTCATGTTCAAAAACTACATTAAAACCGCCTGGCGAAACTTAAGGCGGAACAAAATATTCTCCTTTATTAATGTGTTCGGCCTGTCTGTGGGCTTAGCTTGCTGTATGCTTATTTGTGCATTTGTATATAGTGAATTAGATTATGATCAATATCCTGCACAAGCCAAACAAATGTACCGTGTTGGCTTACGTTCAATTGAAAATAATGGCGTAAGCGAATACCCGATGGTTGACATAGCGGTAGGACAGGGGATAAAAAATATGTTTCCTGAAGTACTTGAAACCACAAGGCTTGCCGGTCGTGGCCCGGTTTTTATAAAATATAATGACAGGCAGTTTAAGGAAGAGCATGTACAGATGATAGATGCCAATTTCTTTCGCCTGTTTTCGATACCATTGATTGATGGTGATGATAAAACTTGTTTTAGTGAACTTAACAGCATGGTGATTACCCGGGGGATGGCTACCAAATATTTTGGTAACCAGGAAGCTGTGGGAAAAGCTGTTACCATTGATGGCACTCCCTATAAGGTAACTGGAGTAATTGACAAAGTACCCGACGATTCACACTTTCATGGCGATGCATTTTTGAACATGGCTCCCTTTGTTGAAAATGCAAAGCAAACCTGGAGCAATATTGGCTATTTTACTTATGTAGTATTAAATAAAAATGCCGATCCTAAAAAACTGGAAGCCACTTTTCCGGAAATGGTACGAAAATTTGTTGTGCCCGAAATTGCCCATGATATGGGTACGAGTTTAGCACAGGCAAGCAAATCTGTCAATACCTTTCTGTTTTTCCTGCAGCCCTTAGGCGACATCCACTTGCACTCGGCAACCAAATACGAACTGGAGCCTAATGGCGATATTCATTATGTATATATATTTGGTGCATTGGCCGCTTTTATATTGATATTGGCCTGCATTAATTTTACTAATCTTTCAACGGCAAGTTCGGCCAGGCGCTCAAAAGAAGTGGGCATCCGTAAGGTGCTTGGTTCTGAAAAGAGCGGACTGGTTTCACAGTTCCTCACCGAGTCGGTTATGCTAACTTTCGGGGCTTTATTATTAGCATTAGGTATAGTGTATCTGCTGTTACCGCTGTTCAATAACTTGGCAGGGAAACATATCGAACTTGGTTTTTTCCTGAGCCCTATGGCTTTGATCATTGAATTGTTTACCGCTTTTTTAGTTGGGATTCTTGCAGGGATTTATCCGGCATTCTTCCTGTCCTCGTTCCAGATTATTGCCGTTTTAAAGGGTAATAGCACAACAAAAGCCGAAGGGAAAGGTGTGTTGCGCAGCGGATTAATCATTTTTCAGTTTGCTGTGTCAACAGCACTTATTATATCAACCTTTGTAGTATATCAACAATTGCATTATATGCAAAACAAAAAGTTGGGTTATGATAAAGATCAGGTATTGGTAATTAATGATGCCTATACCCTGGGTCATAATATTGATGCTTTTAAAAATCAGCTTCTGCGTAACCCACTGGTATTAAATGCCACCATATCAAGTAGTGTGCCGGGCAAGTTAACAGGTGTTGACGGCACCCAGATAGATGCTAAAGAATTTGATGACAAGGGCGGCCATGCCGAGATTCACACCAATATTTACCACGTGGATGAAAGTTATATACCTACTTTAGGGTTACAGGTCATCAAAGGGCGTAATTTCTATCAGACCTTCCCCGGCGATTCGATGTCGGTTGTCGTAAACGAAGCTTTGGTAAAAGGTTTGGGATGGGAGAACACTAACCCGATAGGTAAAACCATCGTGCGCTCTGCCCGTACGCAATATAAAGTTGTAGGTGTGGTTAAAGATTTTCACTATGCTTCGGCCAGGCAAAAAATAGCGCCATTGATGCTGTTATCGGGGCATAGTACAGGGACACTAATTTTAAAGGTTAAAACTGCCGATGTAAAATCGGTTATTGCCGGCATCAAAGCCGAATGGGATAGTTTCAGGCCGGAAGCGCCTTTTAGCTACTCGTTCCTTGATGAGCAATACGCATCACTTTATGCGTCCGAACAGCAAACGGGTAAAATATTCACCGTGTTTTCATGCATCGCCCTCATTATAGCAAGCCTGGGCTTGTTCGGTTTAGCCGCGTTTATGATCAGGCTAAGGGTTAAAGAAATAGGTATCCGTAAAGTATTGGGTGCATCGACAGGCAGTATTACGGTGATGCTATCAAAGGAGTTTTTGCGGTTGATTGTGATTGCTTCGATCATATCGTTCCCGGTAACATGGCTTGCCATGAACAAGTGGCTGCAGGATTTTGCATACCGGATCAGTATCCAATGGTGGGTATTCCTGTTAGCAGGTGGCATTGCCCTGCTGGTAGCGGGTATCACAATAAGCTTTCAATCGGTTAAAGCGGCTTTGGCTAACCCGGTGAAAAGCCTCAGAAGTGAGTAGCAGTTGGCAGTGGCAGTTTACAGATCATTGCCCAGGGACTAATAATTAATGAATAAGTGAACTAATGAACTAAATCATGATAAAGAATTATTTACGAAGTGCCTTTCGCAATATTGCCCGGCACAAATTTATTTCATTCATCAACATATTTGGCTTAACCATAGGGTTAACCTGTTGCCTGCTTATTTTAACTTATATAGTTAAAGAACTCAGTTATGATAAGTTTAACCATAATGCCCCCAATATTTACAGGGTGAGCCGGAGTTTTAATACAGCTGATGGTATAGTCAACCTGCATTTGGGGGCCGTGGCGCCCCCCTTCGGTCCGCTGCTGAAAAACGAATTTCCGGATATAAAAAAGGTTACCCGTTTATTCCCCAACGGCGATGTGGTTTTGCGTTATAAGGATAAATTATTAACCGAAAAGGGCTCTTATTTTGCTGATGAAAACTTCCTTAGTTTCTTTGATCTTAAAACAGTAGCAGGTGACCCTAAAACTGCCCTTAGTGAGCCGTATACAGTGATGATGACCGAGGATATGGCGCGCAAGTACTTTGGTAACGAAGATCCTATAAATAAAGAAATCAGGCTTGATAATACAGCCAATTTTAAAGTTACAGGTATTTTTAAGCCATTTCCGGCTAACTCGCAGATGCACCCTCAAATGTTGCTGTCATTCAATACACTGAACGATGAGAAGGTTTACGGACGCAATCAACTGGCAACCAATTGGGGGAACAACTCATTTTTTACCTACCTGTTATTGCCTGATCATTATAATATTGATCGTATCAGCTCGCAGTTTCCGGCCTTTATAGATAAATACATGAATTCTCCGGGGCAACCCCGGCAATCAAAATTTACTCAGCTGCATATTCAAAGATTCTTGGATATTCACCTGCATTCGCATCTTGATGATGAAGTAGAACAAAATGGCGATATTAAAAGGGTTTACATTTTTTCGGCTATCGCTCTGTTTATTTTGCTGATAGCCTGTATCAATTACATGAACCTGTCTACTGCCCGCTCAACCCTCAGGGCTAAAGAGATTGGGATCCGCAAGGTGATCGGCGCACAACAAAAAGAGATCATCACCCAATTTTTAAGCGAATCTGTGTTGATCACTTATTTTTCGCTTGTGCTGGCCGTAAATTTAACGTGGTTACTGCTGCCGCTTATCAACCGGCTTTCAGAACTTGGCCTTTCTATCAACAGTTTATTTCAACCGATAATTTTAGTGTCTGTATTATTACTGCCGCTGATTATCGGGCTTATCAGCGGTATTTATCCGGCTATCTTTATGTCGTCATTTAAACCGATAAAGGTATTAAAAGGGATCCTCAAAGTAGGGTCAGGAAATATCTCGTTCCGTAAGGTACTGGTGGTTGTACAGTTTTCTATCTCCATAATCCTGATCATTGCTACTACCATAGTTTTCCAGCAGTTAAGGTATATTCAAACAAAATCGCTTGGTTTTAATAAAGATCATTTGGTAACCTTAGCAGGTATTCCGGCTAACCAGTTTGAAGCTTTCAGGGCCGATGTATTGCGAGATCCGGCGGTAAAAGATATTGGACGCTCATCGCGCATCCCATCAGGACGGCTACTGGATGATCAGGGCGTTTCTGTTTTTGACGGGGACAAACCGCTGCCGGTTAAAGCAGATATCAAATGCATCAATGCTGATTACGGTTTTATTCCAACTTACGGTATAAAAATGGCTGCAGGTAGGAACTTCAGTCGTGATTTTGCTACCGACAGCAACAATTTTGTAATCAATGCATCGGCTGTAAGTGCATTAGGATGGAAATCGCCTGAGAGCGCTATAGGTAAGGATATGAGCTATGGCGGTGTTAAAGGAAAAGTGATAGGGGTGGTTAATGATTTTCATTTCGAGTCATTACATCAAAATATCATCCCACTTTTAATGGAGATGCCCTCATTCGCCAACAATAGTTATAGAAGAATAACTGTTAAGATCGATGGCAACCATATCAATTCGGCATTGGCTACCCTTGAACAAACCTGGAAAAAATATCAACCCGAAACACCTTTTGAGTACAGCTTTTTAGATGAGCGCTTTCAAAAGTTATACAATAGCGAGCAAGAGCAGGGCAATCTGTTTACTATATTTTCGTGCCTTGCCATATTTATAGCTTGCCTCGGTCTGTTTGGACTTTCAGCCTTTACCATATCGCAAAGAGTAAAAGAAATCGGCGTGCGTAAAGTACTTGGTGCAAGCATCCCGCAAATTGTTACCGAACTTTCAAAAGACTTTTTGAAGCTGGTGATCGTTGCCGCGGTGATTGCTTTGCCAATCGCGTGGTACGCTATGAGTAAATGGCTGCTTGATTTTGCCTTCAGAGTAAGCATTCAATGGTGGGTATTTGTAATGGCTGGGGTAATAGCGTTGATCATTGCTTTTGCAACCATAAGCTATCAATCTATAAAAGCCGCAATTGCTAACCCTGTGAAGAGTTTACGTTCGGAATAAATTCGCCATTATATCATTTTGCTTCGGGTCATTAGGCCATTTTTGATTAGCGCGGGGCAAAAATGACTTAATGACCTAATGAAATAATTACTTGACAATGTTTAAAAACTATTTCAAAATCGCGCTGCGTAATTTTTGGCGGCATAAATTTTTTACATTCATCAATGTAATCGGTTTATCTATTGGGATCAGTTCGGCGCTGGTTATCTACCTGATAGTTCATTTTGATTTTACTTTTAATCAAAACTTTGATAACGGCGACCGCATTTACCGGGTAGTATCAAACTATACCTTTTCTGGCGAAGAAGCGCATAACCGCGGCGTATCAGGCCCCGTGCCCGAGGCTGTACGGAACAATATAAGCGGCGTTGAGCTTGCTGCTCCATTCTTTACCCTAAATCAGCCCAATGTCCTTGTTCCGGGAAAAGGTGGTATTCCTGTTAAGTTTAAGTTACAGGATAACGTGATCCTTGCAGACGGACGCTATTTCAGTATGTTTAAATACAATTGGCTTGCCGGTTCGGCGAAGACAGCTTTGAATGCTCCTAATCAAACGGTACTTACTGCTGATCAGGCAAAAAAATATTTTCCTAAGCTTTCATACGGCCAGATGATAGGCCGGGTGATCACTTATGACACGCTTAGCGCAGCAATTACAGGCATTGTTGAACCATTAAAGGGTAATAACGATTTTACTTTTCATGATTTTCTTTCTTATTCAACGACAAAAAATAATAAATCGCTTGCCAATGAGCTGAACCTTACCAATTGGGGTGGTACCACTTCGTCATCTATTCTTTTTGTAAGGTTGGCGCCAAATACTACTATAGCCAATTTTGAAAGGCAACTAAACGCCATCCTCAAAAAAAGCGATCCTCCAAAACCCGAAAACAAGGGTAATACACGTAATTTTACTTTACAGCCGTTGTCCGATCTGCATTTCAATAGTGTATATGGTACGTTCGATTCAGGTAATCCAGCTAATAAAACAACGCTTTACGGTTTACTGGTTATTGCGGCTTTCCTGTTATTATTAGGTTGTATTAATTTTGTTAACTTAACTACTGCGCAAGCCACACAAAGGGCCAAAGAAATTGGTGTGCGTAAAACAATGGGGAGCAGCCGCACCCAACTTATTACCCAGTTTCTGAGTGAAACGTTCATTATAACTCTTTTTGCTGTTATCATTTCGGTGGCGCTGGCGCCCGCTATATTAAAACTGTTTAAAGATTTTATTGCAGAAGGTATTAAGCTTGACCTGCTTCATCAACCCAACCTTTTTGTATTCCTGTTTTTGTTGACAGTAGTAGTGGCCTTATTATCGGGTTTTTATCCGGCCGCTCTATTGTCCGGCTATAAACCGGTATTGGTCCTTAAAAATCAGGCATCATCAAATAGTAGCAAAACACGTAATGCCTGGTTGCGTAAGTCGTTAACGGTAACCCAATTTGTTATTGCCCAGTTTTTTATAATGGCAACAGTATTAGTGAGCAAACAAATTCACTATGCGTTAACAAAGGATCTTGGCTTTAAGAAAGACGCCATTCTGATCATTAACTCACCATGGAAAAACCGTACCCTTAGTAAAAACCAGGTATTTATGAACAAGCTGAAGGCGATACCCCAGGTTGAGTTAGTGAGTGCAGGTAAAGCCGCTCCGTCTTCAAATAGCACCAATTCAACAGAGGCCACTTACATAGACGGTAAAAAGGAAATAAAAATTGAATTGTATGAAAAATATGGCGACCCCAATTATATCAATGTATACAAGCTTAAACTTTTGGCCGGGCGTAATATTCAGTACGGCGACAGCACCAGGGCATTTTTGATCAATAATACCTATGCAAAATTGATAGGATTTAAAAACCCGGCGGACGCGGTGGGTAAGTATATTGATAAGTTTAATGGTGATAAAAGAATGCAGATCATAGGTGTAGTAGGTGATTTTTATTCCGAATCATTGCATTCGCCCATTAAACCTACCTGCATTCATATTAGCAATAGTTTTTATAACAACGGTACTTTTCATATAGCACTTAAGCCACAAACTGCCGGTGGTAATGAATGGAAAAAAGCCATCGCTTCGATGGAAAAAACATGGAAAGAGATTTATCCTGAAGACGATTTTGAGTATAACTTTTTTGACAAGAGTATCGCAAAATTTTACGATGCCGAACAGCATACATCAACCTTGTTAACCTGGGCGACAGGTTTATCGATATTTATCAGCTGCCTTGGTTTGTTAGGTTTGGCTATATACAATACCAACCAGCGCACCAAAGAGATAGGCGTACGTAAAGTTCTCGGCGCTACGGTAGCACAAATTGTTACCCTGCTTTCAACCGAGCTGGTGCTGCTTATTGTGCTGGCTTTTGCCCTGGTAACCCCGTTGGCCTGGTATGCTATGAATAAATGGATGGAAACCTTTGCCGACAGAACCGCCATCAGCTGGTGGATCTTTGCGGCAAGCGGCGCGGGAATGCTGTTAACGGCACTGGTCACTTCAAGTTTTCAAACCATCAGGGCGGCGTTGGCTAATCCAACAAAGAGTTTGCGCTCTGAATAATTGGTCATTGAATCATTTGCTTCGCATCATTAAGTCGTTTATTGATTAGTGTGGCTGAAGTTCAATGACTTAATGACCAAATGATAAAATGACTAATGATATGTTAAAAAACTATTTTAAAATAGCATTTCGTAATTTAGGTAAGCACCGCACTATCAGTATCATTAATATTGCCGGACTTACTATTGGCATTACCGCAGCGGTATTTATAATGTTGTGGGTACAAAATGAGTTTAGCTTTGACAATTACCACCCGGATGTTGATAATATCTACAGGGTAAAAACCAAACTAAGCCTGACTAAAGACGAAGTGTGGGACTGGGAATCATCTCCTTATATGTTAGGCCCGGTTGCCAGGCAGGAAATACCGGGTTTAAAGAATTATACATTTTTGTGGCCGGGTTATATGATGACGGTGCATCATAATAACCAACTGATATCGGAAAAAAAGTATGCCTTTATAGATGCCAATTGGTTCAAAGTATTCCATTACGATTTTATCGACGGAAGCGCCGATAGCTTTTCGAAAAATCCATTTAGTTTAATCCTGACAGAATCAACAGCAAAGAAATATTTTGGTAATGGCGAAGCTGTCGGCAAAATGCTGAAAGTTGACTCCATGAACTACCAGGTGCAGGCAGTAGTTAAGGATAATCCTGCAAATTCAAGCTTTCAGTACGATATATTGATGCCGGTAGAGGCTAAACTCAGCAATGCACATGAAAAAGAACAGGCGAGCAATTGGGGTAATTACAGCGGCCTCACATTTTTAAAGCTGCAGCCGGGCGTAAATATTAAAGAGGTAGGCCAAAAGCTAACCCAAATTATCAGGAAAAATAACAAGGGCAGCGAAAACACAACCATGAGTGTGATAGGCCTCAAGGATATCCATTTTGAAAGTGGTTTGCTAAGTACTTCGTTTGAAAACGGCAACCGAAAGTTGGTTAACATCTTCCTGATTCTGGCTTTTTTACTTTTGGCTACGGCGTGCATAAATTACGTAAACCTAACTACCGCCAGAGCAAGTGTACGTTCAAAAGAAGTGAGCGTGCGCAAAATTGTAGGGGCGGGCAGCAGGCAGCTTTTTGCCCAGTTTATGTCCGAATCATTGGTTGTAAGTTTCCTGTCATTATTATTTGCCATTTTATTTATCCAAATCTGCCTGCCGTGGTTTAACAAGGTTACCGAAAAGCACTTTGTACAGCCACTAACATCCAGCACAACATGGTTGATATTGTTGGGCACACTGGTTGTTTGTTTTGTTTTTAATGGCATATATCCTGCTGTATTATTATCATCATTTAAGCCATTAAGTGTGTTTAAGGGCAGGACGTTATTGAGTTTTAAGGACGGCGGCATTCGTAAAGCCCTGGTTGTTTTGCAATTTGGTATCTCGGTGATGCTTATCATTAGTACAATGATCATTTACCGTCAGCTTAATTTTATGAAAAATGCTGATTTGGGGTATAAGCGCGAACACGTTTTTGTAATGACTATACCATGGCAGGTGCTTGGCTCAGACGATAAGATAAGGGAGTCGAAATTAAAAAGTATCGCCAGCGAGTTAACACAGCAAAGCGCGATAGCTGAGGTCTCTCAATCGGCCAACGATGCCTTTTTTAATAATAGCAACAAGGTTTCAGGATCAATGGATTGGGAAGGTCGGCCACTGGATTATAAACCTTCGGTTTCCACCATATCGGCCGACGAAAAATTTCAACATATACTAAGCCTAAAAATGGCCGAGGGGCATTGGTTTGATAAAAATGGCTCCGATCAGCATAATGTAGTTTTGAATGAAACTGCAGTGAAACAGCTTGGGATTCATAAACCCGTTATCGGGCAGCGGTTTAAGTTTAACGGCGATTCGGGCATTGTAGCCGGTGTGGTGAAAGATTTTAACTTCAGGAGCCTCCATGAAAAGATAAGCCCAATGGTTATTAATAATCATACCGATTGGGCACGTAGTTTTTATGTCAAAACAACTCCCGGCAATACAGCTGCAGCTATAAAGATAGCCCAAAATGTATGGAATGAATTTGTTCCCGACCAGCCGTTTGATTATAGTTTTATTGATGATGGGTATAATAAACTTTACCATGCCGAACAGCGTTCCTCAACATTGATAGCGGCTTTTGCTATTATAGCCATTGCAATATCGGCCATGGGTTTACTCGGCCTGGCAGCCTTTGCCGCCGAACAGCGGGTAAAAGAAATAGGTATTCGTAAAGTGCTTGGCGCCAGTGTTCAAAATATAATAGGACTGCTATCTGCCGAGTTTTTAAAAACAGTTGTCATAGCCAACATCGTTGCTTTCCCGGTGGCTTAGTACATGATGAACAAATTGCTGCATTATTTCGCATACCGTACAAATATCACATGGTGGATCTTTGCTGTTGCCGCGTGCATAGCACTTTTAATAGCA
>Ga0157372_10000853_pt1 | contig 33072 bp, 20 predicted proteins | sample C55metaG_FD_115307 | JGI IMG/M metagenome (GOLD analysis project Ga0157372, IMG submission 115307) | Corn rhizosphere microbial communities from Kellogg Biological Station, Michigan, USA - C5-5 metaG | ecosystem: Host-associated > Plants > Roots > Rhizosphere > Soil | place: USA: Michigan...
TCCTGTCCAGCACGCCGATTTCTTTGCAGAGTACAGCCATGCCCTGTATTCGCAGGCTGCGGCCCCGGAAGTGTCGCGGGCATTTACGGAGTTGAATACTGCCGAACAGAGCCTTCAGGCAGCGATGGGCCAGGAAACGATGTCGTCGGTGTGGCGGGATCCCTTCGAACCCCGGATGCTCGAGCGTGTGAAGCGTCACCGGGAGGATCTCCGTCAGTGCAGATTGCATGCCGAAAATGCGGAGGAGGCAGTTTACCGGGCGCAATCGTCAGGCAAAGCCTTTGAAGGTCTGCCGACTCTCCTGGTGGGAGCCCAATTGCTGGATTACACGGGCATGAAGTACCTCTATGCGCTTGAGATCGCGGATGGCTGGTCTGCGCTTCCGGCGCGTCCCACGAAAGAACAGCTCGCTGATCTGCTGAGTCAGGGCATCTCTTCGCAGGTTCACAGCCGTACGGCCGATCTGATGGATGCGATCGCGCAACTGGAGGAATCATACAAACACGAGTGGCTGAGGCAATATACGGACTATCGCCTCCATACCGCATTGGGACGATGGAATGCGGAATATGAATATTGGAGAAGAGCCCAAACCCAATTCCAAGAACTACGCATCGGTTTTCATGACCATGATGCGGTGCCCCCGCTCGAGGAGTTGGTAGGAAACAGCCCCTCGCGAAAATAATCCCCATAGCTTTGGGTTTCGCTTTAACAGCAAAGAATATTTGCTTGACCTATCCAACATATGCTAGTTATCTTATCGAATCCATGTTCGACCTATAGAACGTAAAAGCCGAAATGTAAAAGGAGAAACGCACTATGATCTGCTGGGGTAAGAAGTTGATCTCAATGTTCTGCCTGGTTCTTTGTGGCTACTTAGTTGTTCCCTCGGGTGCGCAATCCCTCAGCAGTCATGTGAGCCATGTCCAAACCCAGCCTGACGCGGCGTTTCTGGTTGACGCGGCGCCCACATTTCCCATCGGCTTCACAGGCGGTCCACCGACCGGCGCGGCGGCGCCTAACGGGACCAATGCAATGACTTATTTAAGCCGCGAGAGATTCACGTTTCAGCTCTGGTACTGTCCTCCACGCAAGTGGGGGTCAGCCAAGGAAGCGGAACTGGACGACCTGCTGCGTGAAGCGAACAAACAGGGCATGCATGTAGCGATATCGATTGCCGATCTGCAGCATATCAAGACAGGTGATGCTGAGCATCTCGCCGAGCTGCAGCGGGTAGTGAAGAAATACCGCGACAATCCGGCGTTATTCTTCTGGAAGGGGACGGACGAACCACAGTGGGGGAAGATTCCCGTGGAAGACCTGCGCGTCTACTATGACACTATTCACGCGTTGGACCCCAACCATCCGATCTGGATCACCCAGGCGCCGCGTGGCACCGTTGAAGACTGGAAACCGTACTCGCAATTCTTCGATATCGGCGCAGTGGATATTTATCCAATCAGCTATCCTCCGGGAACTCACTCAGGCATTGATAACAAGGAGCTGAGCGTTGTCGGGGACTATGCACTGCGTATCCGGGAATCAACGGACTATCGCAAGCCGACAATGATGGTCCTCCAGATTTGTTGGAGCGGCGTGGCCAAACCGGGCTCGACGTTGAGGTTTCCGACGTTCGCTGACGAACGGTACATGACGTATCAGGCAATCATCGATGGAGCGCGTGGGCTTGTCTACTTTGGCGGAAATGTAGTGCCCTGTCTGAACGAGCGCGACGCCGCCTACGGATGGAACTGGAATTTTTATGATCGCATTCTTAGCCCGGTCCTGGACGAGTTGCGACCCGATGGGCCTCTTTATCCGGCGCTGATTGCTCCTCATTCAAATTTGAAGCTCTCGTCGGATGGGGGGGCGGCAATGGAATTCACCGTGCGAGAGGCAGGAGACTATGTCTACGTAATTGCTGCGCGCCGTGAGGGGGCAACCGTCAAGGTCAGTTATTCAGGATTGCCGCAAGATGTGCGAGACGGTGAGGTGCTATTCGAATCGCCTCGTCATGTAACGGTGGAAGACGGCAAGTTCACGGATTGGTTTGGCCCTCATGACGTGCACGTTTACCGTTTTCGCCGTCAGTGAAGGATTATTTAGCGAAGGCATCTCTGACGCTATATCTCGCCTGAACGCAGTGTAGAGTGGGCAGAATCGTCGGCGGGACCATGAGCGTTGTGCGGATGAAAACCCGCCCCTGCTGACAGACGTGCAGCTTTCTGCCCAGCCGTGTGTCGCCAACGGGAACAATACTTCTGCGCGAGAGACAGGAACGCGGTTCCCTCCCTGAGGCACAAACCGACAGCTCGCTCGTCTGCCAGTGCCCATAGGCCACAGAAAAGGAAGATGCAATTGACTCTGGATCAATGGAACCAGGATTAGGGTAACTGACGATAATCGTGCGGATACGATCGCTTTGTAGATGACGTTACGCGTCGGTGGGGAAACCCTGCAAATCCCAATACAGAGATTTAAGTTTTTTGCTTGACATAGATAGAGAAAAGGGTAAACAGTAATTCTGTCCAACATGCCGTGAAAAGGTTCCTCTAATAGAACATGTGTTGGGTTTAGGAAAAATCGAGGGAGCGAGTGGCCGATGACTAAAGGAATCAGGTTGCTTCTGATAGTTCAGTTGTTTTTTGCGTGTGGAGTGCTTCTCGGGCAGAACATCACGAGTTCAATCGTGGGCAATGTGTTTGATGCTTCCGGCGCTGCGATTCAAGGGGCGCATATTACCGTTAAGAACTCCGGTACGGGTGCGGTCATGGCGGCCACAACGGACTCGCGGGGAACCTTCTCAGTGCCTGGGGTGCTGGCGGGGACCTACGTGGTTACTGTGGAGAAAGAAGGTTTTGAAGCTTTTCGAACGACGGGCGTGATCGTTTCCTCGTCGGAGACAAAGCGTGTGGACGCCAGGCTCTCGGTGGGGGCGGTACAGCAAACGGTCACTGTCTCCGACCGGGCGTCCATGTTGAATACGGACTCCATGACGCTTGGCAGCTCCATCACATCGACACAGCTTGAGAACCTCCCAACCTCCAATCAGACCATAGACGCGTTTGTCGCACTGGCGCCCGGTGTTCAGGCTCGAGGGGATGCGACGAACCCCATCATCGGTGGCGGCACTCATTGGGGAAGCGTGAATTTCACGCTAAACGGGGTCGAGGTAAATGATCCTGGTAATAGTGGTGCCGTAACCGTTCAAGGTGTGGGTCTACTGGTGTTGCCGCCGCCCAGTTCGATGCAAGAGCTGAATGTGCAAAGCAGCGATATGAATGCCAAATATACTGCGCATTCCGCGGTGACCATGGTGACGAAGGCCGGCACGAACAACTTCCACTTCCTGCTGTATGAGTATCTGCAGAATACTGCCCTGAATGCGAACCAGTTTCTACTGAACGCGAAGGGCCTTCCGCGGCCGGCGGCCCATCTCAACCAGTTTGGAGGCAATATTGGGGGGCCGATCTGGCGGCAGAAAGCATTTTTCTTTTTCGATTACAGCGGCTTTCGTCAGCAGAAATCGAACGCAGTCCAGCTCAATCTTCCGAGCATGAACATGCGGCAGGGCGACTTCTCGGCAATACCTGTTCAGCTCTACAACCCGTTTACTGGAAAAGCCTTCCCGAACAACCAGATTCCCACCAGCATGATCGCTCCCCAAGCACAGTTGCTGTTGAAGTATCTTCCCGCCCCAACGACGGCACAAACTCCCGGGCTGCCATCTGAAAGCCCGAACTATGTGACGACAGTGCCCGTTACCCAAAATGTCAATTCTGAGGACGTGCGAATCGATTACAACGTATCTTCGTCCGATCGCCTTTTCGGGGTATATGCGCAGCGGCTTGCCGTACCGTGGAACTCGGCTACCGACTATCCGGCGAATTATGGACAGGGACGCTACGGGTATAAGAACTACACCGTGAGCGGCACCGAGACGCATACGTTCAACGCGACAACACTGAATGAGTTCCGTCTGGCCTGGGGCGACTATGGAACCCAATTCAGCGGACAGAATCAGGATGTAAATCCACAGACGCTCTTTCCGCAGATGCCGGCAACGCTCTATCGTGGCCTTCCGACAATGACGATGAGCGGTTACACCGGCATGTTTCATGACTACGGAACTGGCTATTACACTCCTCGCTGGAGTGTCGAAATTACCGACAACTTCACGCATATTCAAAGCGGTCACACGATCGAAGCGGGAATAGATGAGACGGGATATAAGATCAGTTCCCGTGTTCCTTCGACCGGAAGCGCAACTGGGTCCTTCGCGTTTTCGGGTAAGTGGACGGGGAATCTCGGTTGGCCGGGGGCTCCAACTTCTGCCGGGAATTCGTTCGCCGACTATCTTCTGGGAGTGGCAAACAGTTCCTCGACTGCTCCGGTAGGAGCGTTCGCTGCTCCGATTTATTCGCGAGATTGGGGTGCCTATGTGCAGGATACGTGGCAGGCTACCCCACGACTGACCTTGATCTATGGCTTGCGATATGAATACCAGAGCCCCTGGTTGTATCGTACGCAGCAGGTTACGACCTTCGACATGAAAAACGATAAACTCGTCTTGCCTCAAAACAGCCCGACTCCAACCTTGCCTGCCGGAGCATCACCAGATCTATTTGCAGCGTATCCGTATGAAACGACGCAGAGCATAGGACTGCCACTGCATTATATTCAGCCAGATCGGACCAACTTTGCACCACGTGTTGGCTTCGCATTTCGTCCTTTCATGCATACTGTTGTGCGCGGTGGGCTGGGCTTCTATTACAACTTTCAGCCGGGCTTCGTCGGATCGCGCGCCGATGGCTGGAATCCACCCTGGCAGCTTGGGATCAGTCAAGCGTTTGCGAGCGCGCTTCCGGGAAAACCGAAAACGCCGTACTTGCCGGACATCACCTTTGCGAATCCATATCCTGGCACTAATGGCCAAAACGCCATTACGCCGAACCCTACCATCAACATGCTTCAATGGGACTTCAAGAATGCAATTACGAAGGAGTGGAACCTCACTGTAGAACAGGAGTTCGGAAGGAGTTGGAGCGTGCGGGCGTCCTATGTCGGCAATCAGGGGCAGCATCTGCCGTGGAACTCCGGCCCCATCAATGTTCCCGATGTCCAAACTCCCAATGCCACGCTGCAGGCGCAACGTCCGTTCCAGCCATTCGGCCCGATCAACGCCACACGCAGCGGTGGATACCAGCATTTCAACCAATTACAGGCAGGGATCAACAAGCGTTTCAACAACGGCTTCAGCTTTCAGGGAGAGTATCAGTACACCAGAAGCCTGGACGATGTTCCGACTTCCGGTGGGCCTCAGCAATGGCGGCAGCCGTATCTCGACTATGGAAACACTGTAAACGTACGCCGGCATTGGCTGGTCTTCAACTACATCTACCAGCTTCCCTTTGGGAGAGGGCGACAGTGGTTGAATCACACGGGCTGGGTAGGAGACGCGGTCCTCGGTGGCTGGCAAGTTTCAGGCATAACCACCTACGGCAGCGGAACGCCTTTCTCGGTGGACTATTCGCAAACGGGCACGAAGTTCATCGGCTGGTGGCCAAGCCGTGCGGACCAGGTGCCGAATGCTCCGCTCTACAAAGGGCGGCAATCCGGATCGCATGACATCGTGAACGGAGTCCAGTGGTTCAATGTCGATGCTTTTGCTCCACCACAGCCCTGGCAATGGGGGACTTCAGCCCGTGACATGCTCTTCGGTCCGGGTCTGTGGAACTGGGACATGAGCGCAAAGAAGAGCTTTACGTTGCCAGAGCGGTTGCAAGTGCAGTTTGGCGCGGACTTCCTGGATGCTTTCAACCACTTCAATCTTGGGCAGCCAGCGGCCACGATTGCGGATACGCGAGACAAGGGAACTCCGCTCCCGAATGCCGGAAAGATCATGGGCGGAAGCGGCAGTCGCACAATCCAACTCAGCCTGACAGTGAGGTACTAACTTACGTCACGAGCTTAGCAACTCACATAATTCATCCGACTGCAAGATGCGCTTCACCGTGGAGTCCCTCTTCCTTGGACAGGGGGACTCACGGTGCGCTAAGAGTCGCCCTGAGGTTCTGAAGTGGCCAAAACTTTATCGGGAAGGAAATCTGCACATATGTCGAAACTTACCCTCACTTCAAGAAACGTATCTCCGTCGCTTCTCACTTTGTTTCTGGCCGTTGTGTCTCTCGGTGCCGCTGGTACAGCTTCGGCGCAGACAACGCCTCTCAACGTGGGCCAGCTTACACTTGATACTTATGCCCTTCGCGGCCCGCAGGACCAGAGTGCAAAACTCTATCTTTCAGTTGTGGCCCGGGATGCGCAACAGGTTCCCCAGCAATTTGCAAACGTGCGAGTGGAAGTGGCGCCGCCAAACGGGCAACCGCTCAGCACGACAAACTACACGAATGTGGATGCTTCAGATGGACAGGCGATCATCGATCTGGGCGATGTGCCTCTGTCGGATGTGGTGTCGGTACATGCAGAAGTCGCCACGCACGAGGCTGGGAACGCGGCGGTTCTGAATGGACAAACAGCCGTTACTGAGTTTGCCATCAATCCACAGCATGTCGTGGTGCCCGACTTCGAGGGATATGGCGCCCAGATGAATGGTTATGTGTATACGGCACAGAACGATCCGACCAGAGGCTTTGTAGGGAATGAACCTCCCGAAGATATCGGTAATCTTGAGGCCAAGGTCAAGGATATGAAACCTGGCCTGTGCCGGATTTTCCTCTCGCCGGCCGCATACCTCCCCGCCAATCAGAACCTTATGGATTCCTTTTACAAGACAGTAGAACTCGCGCAACAGGCCGGATCCAATGTCAACATTACCTGGTGGTTCCTCGATCGCGCGCCCAAGGACGACCCAACGGTGCAGCAGCAACTGATGGAGCAGGACATGCAGGAGTTTGCTGCCACACTCGTGGATCTGGTAACAAACCGTGGGCTGACTGCGGTACAGCAAATCACTATTCAGAATGAAGTGAACACAAGCTGGGTCAAGCCGCAACTTTATGAGCAATATTATCGGCTACTCGATCAAAAGCTCCGGAACGCTGGTATCCGGGATCACATCAAGTTTGTGGGTGGCGATCTGGTCATCAATAACCAACTGACGTGGTTCAACTATATGGCGACCCATATGGGAGATATCCTGGATGGCTGGTCCGTTCATATCTACTGGAACTATTGGGACACAGCGTACATGCAGAGCCGACTTAGCGGTATTCTCTCGATCTATAACGCCATTCCGCTAGAGGAACGCAAGCCGCTATCCATTACCGAGTATGGCGTGCGGGGGATTAAGACTTTGAATGGCACCACTATCAAGGATGTCGACCCCTACCGGAACGGCGCCCTCACCGCTACTCTCGCCGGCTACTATCAGGACGCAAGCGGAAACATAACGCCAGTCAACGAAACAAATACCGTCGGATTCGAGCAAGCGTGGTTCAATATGCTGTCAGTTAACGATGGTTTTACCGGTATGTCCAAATGGGATTTCTTCCGGGCACAGTACGATTTTACCTACCAGGATTACTCGCTCATCGGGTATCTCTTCAATCCGACCCTTGGCCAGGACCGCTGGCCCCTGCGTCCCTCCTATTACATGGAATGGCTCATGGCGAACACCACGGGCCAGCACTGGCAGGTGCTGGGTTACAGCGGCACCTCCGGCGCGAAGTTGATCACGCCGTTTCGCAGCCCCACTGGCGAGTTGACTCTGTTTGCCCTGAGCTCCGACCAGGCGGCAGGATCCGTGAGTGTCGGCGACCTGCCTCGAGGAACGGAGTTCAAGGTGCTGCTTTGGAACGCCGATGGTAGCGGCAAAGTGACAGATGGAGGCAGAGTCAATGCCGGAGGTAGTGGGACCGTCACTGTTTCCATTCCCGCCGGAAGCATGGTCGCTTTGACCACAGTGCAGGGAGGGGTTGCGCCTGCGAACTGAGGAGCGAGCCATGCACTAAATGGCCGACCCATGAGGGGGTCACGGAAACAGAGATCACGCCCCATTGATTCATGCGTAGCAGACAATAGCTTGTAATCATTGGAACCCGTTGAGTTCCGGTGAGTTGGTTGATAAAACCGATACCGCGGAGACCGGGGTTCTCATTGTCGTATGCAAGAGAATGACAAGGCCAAGGAATGATTGATCGAAGACAGCTCTTGAACATGGCCTTTGCGCTTGCGTTTTGTCCACCGGAATGGGCGGCGGGCATAGAGGCCGAAGACCGTGGAACCCAACAGAGGCGACGGTTGCCGGCAGCGTTCGAAGGGCTGAGAGGTCCGTCGGGAAAGCAATCCTTTCCAATCACCGTGCAGATCTCGCCGTTGCCTAACGGTGCAGCGTGGAAAGATGCGGCTCCGTCCCAGGCGAGGCGCGCGTTGCGTGCCGCAATCGACCAGGTGATTGATCACGGCTTTACGGGGATCGAGTATCCGATCCACCTTACTCCTGAGTTAGATCGCTATGTGACGGACTATGCCCGGTCGAAAGGCATGTTCCTTACCTATAACCATACCTTTGCGAAAGGTGGGGTTGAAAACTTTGGACGGAATACGCCGCCGTCTATTTCTGTCTATGCAGCGGAGTACGCTCTTGCCATTAGAAAAAATCTCGTGCCCGTGCTCGCAGAAGGGGCGCAGCTTCTCGGGCTCCATAACATGTTTTGCTACCAGGACGAGCCATTTCACGCCGGTCCAGAATCCTTCGATCTAAGCGACGAGGCGATGTATCAATTCCGTAAGCGCTTCGGCTACGAGCTACCCTTGGATGTCGGAGCGGCGCGGAATTCCCCGAGAGAGTGGCTGGATTTGATCAACTTCCAGTCGGATGAATTTCCGGTTGGTTGGCGGCAGGTCTACAAAATCATTAAAGAATCCAACCCCAGGGTGAAGGTAGTCCTTACCCATGACAGCCATAGTGCATTGGGCGCAGGCGTGGGTTCGAACTCTAAACTCGCTGTGGACGACATCTTTCATTGGGGAGCAGACTTCGCAGATACCTTCGTCTTCGATATCTATCCCTACATGATGTTTGATTATCGCTATGGAGAGCTAGGCAAGATTCGCAAGCCCCGTCTCAGCCAGATGCACTTCGCTTTTGCCCAGCTTCGCAATTTGACCTACACCTATAAAAAGGAGATGGGATTCTGGTTTGGAACATATAACCGTGAATGGTTTAAAGACTTCATGGGGCCGGAGCTCAAGGCAGAAGATTGGGCTGAAACTGAAATCTGTTATACGGCAGTAGGGCAGGGCGCAGATTTTCTGATCAGTGGCTACAAAATTCCAGAGGACAGCGCACATTGGGAACTTCTGGGGGAAGGCCTCCAAGTCCTCCAAAGAGCCGGACCCAATCTTCTCAGGTGTCCAAAGGTCAAGGCAAAGGCATGTTTTCTTTTCCCTCGAACCCAGTACATCCAGTTGCAGGAGGAGTATTGGAATGTTGCAGTGGCATATGAGTTATTCCTCCAGGCCTTTGGCGAACTGGTCAGCTTGCATGAGGAGCAGGTCACAGATGCGAATCTCGGTGGCTACAAGATTCTCGTACTCTTCGATATCCAGCTTCTTCCCGAGGCAGTGGCCAAGCAAATCGTGGAGTTTGTGAAGGCCGGAGGCGTTGTTATAGCGGACTGTGTGCCCAGCTTCGACGCCTATCGCAAGCGGATGGATGTGATGGCGGAACTATTTGGCGTTCAGGACGCGCAGGTTGGCCGGGTGAAACGAAGCGGTGTCTGGGTGCCATCGTTGACGCGGCCCCGATGGTTCGTTCATCCGTCGCCCGGAGACGACGAGGATGCGGTTGTTGGAGAAAACATTACTGGAAAAGTTTTTGGCGAATCTTGTTCCTTTAGAGCAATCAGCCCCAGGGCCTGCCAGTTGACGACAGGAGAGATTCTGTTGGAAGGTACGAAAGATGCACCCGCCCTGATCCGGAAGAAGTACGGAGAAGGTCAGGCGTTCTTGTTTGGTTTCTGCATGCAGGACACTTATTTCCAGACCTGGAAGGACCAGGATCTGACTTCTCGCGCGTCCTTGGAACGTCTTGTGCATGCAGTGACGCGCGAGGCGGGTGTTGTGCCGCATATCGTTTCTGCAAACCCGGAGATCGAGGCATGCTTGCGGGCAAACCACGAGAGTGCGTATGTCTTTGTAATCAACCATGAAGCTGAAGATTCAAAGACGAGTGTATGTATTGCGGACCTGGAGTTTGCTGTCGCGGAAATCTTCAATGTCACCGAAGGTAGAAATGTAAAATTTCAGGTCCTGGATCACACGATTGTCTTCGATGCTGAAGCCCCCCGGCAGAAACCGCAACTGCTGCGCCTGCTGGCAAGCAGGAAACCGCAGCAAAGTATCTGAACAACTGTACCTGTAATGAGGAGAGCGAGCCTGAATGGATATTAGACGTGAACGTTCGAGCCATTCGATCCTGCAATCACGCGTCCGTGCGACGATGACGAACCGCGCGGGCCGCTTCGCGCAGCTCGTCTTTATTGGACTCCTGATCGTGTCGATGCATCCGTTGGGGCTAGCTGCCGGGGCTTCCACAAAAATGCTAGGCGCCATGGGATCCTCCCCTTGCTCGTGGAGCGTGCCGATTCAAGGCAAGGACCATAAGCTGGACGTGCCAACGACCATTCGGCTGCTCCGTGCCAACCACTTCACCTGTTATGTGCAGCCGATCGAGGAAAACTCACCCATGAGTTTCGAGGATTTTAAACGGCTTCTCCCAGCTGCGCAGGCGAGCGGTATCGCAGTGTGGCCGGTACTGATCCCTCACACGGAAGGAGCGAGTCTGCCTTACCGGGAGGATTTTGTGCGTTGGATGAAAGAACTGGCTGGCCTCTCCCTCAAATATCCCGTACTGCGTGGAGTCAATATCGACGATACCGATGCCGGCGGAAACGACACGATGTTTACCCGGAACTATATTTGCCAGATCTACCACACGAAGCAGGAAATAAACCCCAAGCTCTTGTTTATTCCGACAATCTATGACCTCGACCCCCAGGAGTCAGAACGGTTGGCGGGATGCGTCGACGGAGTATGGCTTTGGTGGGTCAATCTGGAACAAAACAACGGCTTGCGAGCCTTCCTGGAGGACGCTCGAGTGGTCGCGGGCGGTAAATTTCCAGTCTATGGAGGGGTCTATGCTCATGCAACCTCCTGGCATAAACAAGGTGGCCCAGCGCCAGATCTACTCAGGAAAGCATTGCAGATCGGATGTATGCATTCTGACGGTGTGATCATTTGGCAGCTGCCGCTTACGGATAGTCCCAACCCGATGTTGCAAGTCGCAAGGGAGTTCAACCCTGGAGGGGGATCTTCCCAAGCCGAAAAATGCGGCCAGGGTCCCATCTGAATCGAGGCGCGTCGAGACTTGCGTCTCAATCAGGGAGACCTGCCTCAGCTTGAGCCATTAGAAGTGCAGCAACAAGCATAGATAGGAAAGTCAACGGAGACACGTCGTACCGTTCTGAATTTTCTCTCCGGAAAGTTGCGTGCATTGGTAATAGATCATATCTGCCATTGACTAACCCCGAAAACGTGGGTCCCGCAATCGCTGCGCCATACTAACGCCCAATCTGATGCAAAGCGCCGGGCAGGCTACGCCATCGCTCGTAGAATAGCTGCTGCACTTTGATCTGCCCGCTGCGTCCCGGTTTGGGGTAGCAATCCATAACTGCACGTGGTGTCGTCCTCGCGCCGCCTGAAAATCCGGTCTCGGACGCACGCTTCACGTTGAGCCGACATGCACAGGAAATTTCGCTTGACGGCTTTTGCCATGAAGTGGTAGACATGTCCACAATGGTTAACGTAATGAATAGTAGTTCTACTAATAGAACACTTGGGATGAATTTAATATCCGAGTGATCAGGAGAGTACCCTATGCCCTTTTCGTATGTTCGCGCGAGGCTGTTCAAAGGTTTTCTCCTTTTTTCTGCGATGATGCTGCTTTGTGGCTTGGGCACAGTAGTGTCGGCCCAGGTACTACGCAGTTCCATTACCGGCCGGGTCACCGACTCTACCGGAGCGGTGGTTCCGAACGCCCAAATTACGGTTACCAACCAACAGACGGGAGTGGCTGTTCATACCAGCACCGACAGTTCGGGAAACTATACTGTCCCGGAACTGGATCCGGGGGTATATTCCGTCGGCACGGAGAAGACAGGGTTCAGACAGTCGACGGTTGCTGGCCTCCAATTGCTGGCGCAGCAAACGCTGCGAAGTGACATAAAGCTGGAAGTGGGGTCTGTGACCGACAGCGTCCAGGTGTCTGCCAATTCGTCTCTGATCAATACTGAAAATGGGACCATTTCAACAGCGATCACGACTACCCAATTAAAAAGTCTTCCTACGCCCATCCAGGACATCGACAGCTTTCTTATTTTGGCCGCTGGAGTTGGGCGCGCCACGTTCAACTCGGCGCCCCAGATTGCCGGCAGTACGCACTGGGGAGCTGACAACTTCACGCTCAACGGTGTGAGTGTAAATGATTCCGGGAACGGTGGCGGTTCCTATTCCTTCGGCTTGGGGGGAGTCAATTTGCCCTCCTTGAGTTCGTTGCAGGAAGTAGAAGTCGGTGGCATTGGCATGGATGCTCGCTTCAGCAGGGTTGTGAACGTACAGATGGTGACCAAAGCGGGCACGAACCAATTTCATGGGGAAGCCTATGAATATATTGAAAACACCGCGCTGAACGCCAATACGTTTGTGAACAATGCGGCGGGTAAAGCCCGGTCTCCCTTTCATCGCAATGAATTCGGCGGAGATATAGGCGGCCCGATTCTGCGTAACAAGGCATTTGCCTTTTTCGACTATGACGGGCTTCGTCAAAATCTTCCGAGTACAGTGCAGAACAATCTGCCCACAACTGCTGAAACGCAAGGCAACTTCGGCGCGCTGTGTGCTACTTATAATGCCAGCGGGGTCTGCAACGCTACCGGGGGCGTGCAGCTTTACAATCCCCAAACCGGACAGCCTTTCGCGAACAATGTAATCCCGTCGAACTTGATCACTTCACAGGCGAAGACATTGCTGGGCTTTGTTCCTGCTCCGACAGACGCTACCTCGCTGGGACTTCCTCAAGGTACGAAGGCGCCCAATGGTCAAACTGAACAATTCAATTACACAACAACGGTGGGTCAGATTTTCCACGCGAACAAGTGGGATCTTCGCATGGATTATCATCCGTCCGACCACGATACGCTGTTCGGCGTCTACTCTCATTCTATCGGCGATCCATGGTTCGATCCGCTGAACTCCCCACCGACCTATGGCAACGGCCAGAACTACGGCTATAAGACTTACACTTTGAGCGGCACAGAGACGCACACATTCGGAAAGAACACTATCAATTCGTTGCGTGGCGCGTGGTTCGATCACGAGAGCATCCGCAGAGGCCAGAATGGCACCTTCAATCCTTACACGCTCTTTCCGCAACTAACCCCCAGCAACAATCGCGGTCTGCCCAAGATGACTTTTACGGGCTACAACAGCATTGGGGACATCGGCCAGGCCAACTACGTACGAGAGTACGACATCGAAATTACCGACGATTTCACCCATGTGATGGGACGGCACACGCTGCAAGCCGGCATCGACGAAACCGGATTCAAAATATACTCTCCGAGCAGCGGAAATGGTCCCTTGGGCACATTTACGTTCAATGGCACCTGGACCGGAAATCAGGGCTGGCCGGGGCATCCCTCGTCGATCGGGAATGCGGTCGCCGATTTCCTGCTGGGTGACGCGACGAGCGGAGCCACCGGCGCTGCGACGCCAGACCAAGTAGTCTATAGCCGCGATTGGGAGTTCTATGCGCAGGATATTTGGCAGGCGACCCCCAGATTAACCATCAATTACGGATTGCGCTATGTCTACCAGTCCCCATGGTTGGCGCGGGGCAATCAAGCGACTTATTTCAGTTTCACGGCAAACTCGCTCGTACTTCCGGAAGATTCTTCTACACCCACTGCGCCTCCCGGCACGGATGCTTCTCTGCTGGCGAAATATCCATTCACAACCACGGGGGCTTTGGGATTGCCAAGGACCTTCTATAGCCCTGATCGGAACAATTGGGGTCCCCGATTCGGGTTCGCATTGAGACTGACAAGCAATAACGATACCGTGCTGCGTGGCGGCTACGGCGTCTACTACAATTTCAACGCCGCTTATATCGGCTTCAGCCATAACAATCAGAACCCTCCCTGGGGAGGGGACGTAACGTATACCTCGGCCAAACCATCGAAGCCGACGAGCCCCTATTTGCCTGATATCACGTTCAACCAGCCTTTTCCAGCGGGTTCGGCGGCGGCACCAAGTGCGCACCCTACCGTTTATGCGATGAACTCAAAATTTCAGAACGCGAGCATCCAGCAATTTAACCTGACTCTGGAACATCAGTTCCGCGGCGACTGGAAAGCGCGGGTCAGTTATGTGGGCAATCGCACTGTCAATCTGCCCTTTACGCAATACAACACCAACGTGCCGATTGTGCAGCAGCCCACCGCGCCGTTGCAAAATGAACGCCCCTACCAACCATGGGGTGTTATCCAGACCACGAACAACGACAACATTTCCAATACCGACCAGATGCAGCTTGAAGGACTGCATCAGTTTGCTCGGGGCTTTCTGGTGCAGGCGCAGTATCAGTGGACCGCCTGCCGGGATGAAGGGCCGCCGACTGGCGCGGGTCCGCAAATCATCAATAATCCACGCGGGGATTATGGTAACTGCCCTTATCTCGCACGGCATACCCTGGTGGGAAATTACGTGTACGACTTACCCTTTGGAAGAAATCGCCAATTTCTGAACCATGGAGTACTCAGTGAGATTTTGGGTGACTGGACTTTTTCCGGCATCGCAACTTACGAAACTGGTCCTGCATTCTCCGTCACCTTCGCCGCTCCTGCCGCTTATCCGGGCTGGATATCGGGTAGGGCAGACGTTGTTCCCGGTGTGAAGCCATATTTGAAGGATCATGCGCACTCGACCGCGGCCACCTGGCTCAACCCTGCAGCATTCACGGCGCCAGCACCTGGGCAATGGGGCAATTCTCCGCGCAACGGTTATTTCGGGCCAGGATATTGGAACTGGGATATGAGTCTCTTGAAACAGTTCGTCATCCGAGAACGCCAAGGGCTGCTATTCAGGGCGGATTTCCTGAATGCATTCAATCACACGAACTGGGATGGCGGCGGCACATCGATCGGCGGAGTGGCGGCCCACGTCGTAGCGAACGTAGGAACCAAGCAATACGGAGGATCTGCGGTAGTCAATTTCGGAAATGTCATCTCAGGCGAAGGCAATCGTGTGATCCAAGGCTCGCTGCGATATACATTCTGAACCCGGCAGGTGCGGGCACGGTCCGCACCTTGTTGCGCATCAACCTCCAGCGGTCGGAATATATACGAGTAAACCTTCAATGAAGAACTATGCGCCTGCTCAATTGTCCCCTTCGTTGACCGCCGACTTCGGTTGCGAACTGATTGTGAATGTGTCCTGGCAACAGAACAGGCCATCCAAGATGGGGAGTCGATGCCCCGGGATGCGGTGGCAGGAATCGTGGCGCCTGCATGAATGAGTCCACAAGCCGATTTCCGCTAACACTCTCTGATTTGGTAGTGATCGGCGGTTATCTCCTACTGGTTCTTTTGGTTGGGCTTTACTACCGCAGACGCATGCACTCTGCTGAGGATTATTTTGCCGGCGGACATGGGGTGCCGTGGTGGTTGGCAGGCGTATCCCATTACATGTCGAGCGCCAGCGCTTTGGCATTCGTATCCTATTCACAAGTGGGCTACACCTACGGTTGGACCGCGATCAGTCTGATTTGGGTGTCGGTACCGGGCTGCATTGTTGGTGGCCTGATCTTCGCCCGTCAATGGCGGAAGGCTCGAGTGGTCACGCCGGTCGAGTTCCTGGAGCGCCGCTTCAATCCCTTTGTCCGGCAGCTCCTCGCGTGGGCCGGCATCCCCATGAAGGTAGCCGAAGACGGACTGAAATTGTTCGCCACCAGCATTTTCCTGGCAGTGGGTTTGGGCATTTCCGCCACCTGGGCGATTATCATCTGCGGCGTGATCACCATCGTTTATACGTTCCTTGGTGGCCTCTGGGCGCTGATGGTGACCGACTACATACAATTCCTGATGAAGGTGCTGGCTCTGACCCTGCTCCTTCCACTCGCCATTTGGCGTGCAGGTGGCGTTCGGCACGCCGTGGCGGTGCTGCCAAAAAGTTTCTTTCACGTTACCAATGGTCCCTACAATTGGATATACCTGATCGGATGGGGAGTGATGCTGACCATCACCCTGAATGGGTCTTGGTCCCTTGCACAGAAATTTTATTCTGTGAAGGATGAGCGGCAAGCCTCGAAGGCTGCGTATCTCTCTGCCCTGCTACACCTCATCGGTGGTCCGCTCATGATCCTGCCGGCAATCCTCTCGCGAACCTTCTTGCCCGATTTGATTGCGCAACACCGAACGGCCGACGTGTATGTGCTGTTGGTACTCAAACTACTTCCGGCCGGCATGGTTGGCATCATCGTGGCAGCTATGCTCTCCGCAACGATGGCTACGGTCAGCTCTGATTTCAGTGCTATTGCCAGCGTGCTCACAAAAGATGTGTATCAGCGACTGTTCAGTCCCAATTCCTCACAGCGGAAGTTATTGAATGTGGGAAGGCTGATTACACTCCTGGTCGGCGGTATATCGCTTGGAATCGGCCTATACATTTCACAGGGCGGTGATCAGGCCTTGTTTCATCTGATGGTATTGATGGCAACTGCTTTCATTGCTCCGTCGTTTGTTCCTCTGATGGGGGCATTGGTTTCACGCCGGCTCAACTGGCAGGGTGTGGTAGTCGGCTATTTTCTGGGTCTGGCGGTGGGACTGTCGCTTCTCGCGCTTCGGACCTGGGTCTTGCCGCATGGCTATTGGCCTTGGCTGCTCGCCAATTTCGACGGAGCCTCCGTCCTGATCAACACTGGCGTAACTGTTGCGGGAATGTGGGTGGGGACGCTGATATTTGGCACCGCCGGCAGCCAGGAAGTGAAATTTAACCAGATTTTTACACATGTCGAACACGCGCCAGCAAATGCACATGGCGGCGCCCAGAAGATGGAGCAGGTGAGAGTGATCTCCCTTTCAACTGCCGCCGTAGGAGTGCTGCTCGGAATTGCCGGGTTGTTGGCCGCTTCACGCGCTGCGCGTTTTACCGATCTGACAATAGCGGTTTGCCTGCTCAGCCTAGGAGCCTATCGGCTACACCGTGCCAAGCGGATGGCCGCTGCATCGCCAAGCTCGTATGAGCTTCCACAATAACTCATAAACAGCGATGCGCATTGAGCATCATGCCTGGGACAATCTGAGAATGTCGGCAGCGGCCTGGGCTACGGGAACATTTTCACCGTCGCGAGCGAGCGATTCGTGAATGGCTTCTAGGGTAGCGGTCACTTGTCGGCCATCGAATCCTGTCACTCTCGGTGGTGTGTCGTTCAGAATCGCATATGCAAAGTCTTCCAGGCAATAAGGGAAGGCGCCGCGCAGTCTCCCGAATATCTCCGAACTAAGAAAGCCCTTCGGGTAGGAGAATTCCTTATCGGTGCTGACCTCGAGGGACTCTCGCTTGCGATCAAGAAGCACATGCCCGGCAGTTCCGATTAGCTGGACGTAGGAATCGACATTGGTGGGGAACGTATTGGGATAAATCCAGCCCGATTCGAAGGTGATGAAAGCTCCATTTGCAAATTTCACCTGGGCCTGGATTACGTCATAGGTGGGGATACCGCGCGCAACCAGCACTTCCTTACGCCCCCACGCCCGCGCTTCAACAGGTTCGCTGGCGAGAAACCAGCGCACCAGGTCGATGTCATGCGATGAGAGCAGCCATGCACAGGTGGTTTCACCGGCCCACCGAATATTTTTTGTGGAGACGACAAGGGTGTCGCTCTTGCGCGCATAGCCGGTCACTGGCGCGCCAATCTCTCCCGCTGCGATCATGTCGTGCGCCTTTTGATATGCCGAAAGCCAGCGATGATTGAAGGCCACCTGTATCTTGCGATTCATCTTGTGCGCAAGTCGCAACAAGGTGTCGGCCTCAGATGTACTGGTGGTAAAGGGCTTTTCGCAAAATACGTGGCGGCCAGATTCGAGTGCCGCCTGGACAAATTCAAAGTGCCAGTTGTCTGGGGTGGCAACTATGACTGCATCCACGTCATTGCGCTCCAACATCTTGCGGTAGTCGGCATAGCCAGGGACTCCGTACTGCGCCGAAACCTCATCTACCACTTCCTGCCGCCGCGCGCTCACCGCTGTCACCGTAGTGAGGTGACTTTCAGTAAAAACCCGCAGGCACATACGTCCCATCTTGCCCAGGCCAATGATTCCGATTCGAACTTGATCCATGATTTCACCAACTTTCAATGCCTTCTATGCTTCGCCAGATAAGCGCGTTTGTTACATCATTCGTTATTCATTCTATGTTTCGCCGAGAAGCCGCAAAAAGTTATAACGCAAGATCATTCCCTTATCAGCGTCGGAGATCCGGGCCGTCAACACATCGGCCATCGTGCCCGCAGGCTCAAGTGCGGGCATATCGGACCCGAATACAATCCGTTCTGCTCCCAATCGATTGACGCAGCGAGCCAGCATGGAACGATGGCGTTGCGACCCGGAAAGCTCCAGGTACAGGTTGGGAGCGTTGACCGCGGCTTCCTGCGCCTGTTCATAGCCACGCCATGTGACACCGGAATGGCCTATCAGAATATTTGCTCGCGGATAAGCCCGGGCAATGGCAGGGAAGAGAAGCGGCCCGCACAATGGATGCGAGTCCCAGGTATGGACTAACACTGTGGCGCCGGTCTGATTGGCATAGTCCCAAATCGGGAAATAATTCGGCCCATTTACCGGATATTGATGGGCACCCGGATGCAATTTGATAAGTGGCGGGTTGTGAAAGTGCGCCCATCGTTCCAGTTCACGCAGGGCTTCGCCCTCTACGTGCGGATTGACGGTCACATAACCAAGAAACCGCGACCCATACTGGCGCAACACGTTATCGACCTCGACATTACCGCTCGGGGCATCGTTCCAGCACGCCAGCGAGGCCGTTACTGCGAGACGCTGGATGTTCAGATCGTCCATCACGGACAGCATCTGCTCCGGTTCGGTCTTATACGGAAACCGGACTCGGATTCGCAGATGCCCGTGTGCATCCATGACGGGAATGGGGGAGCGCATCATGTATCCGATCCAGTCTGTGCGGCGTCGAGTAAGCGCCGAAGATTGCCGCCGGCGATTAACAACCGTGCGTCGTCTGAGATGCGAGCCGAGGCTAGCACCCCCAGCGATGTTGCAGGAGTGAATAATGGGAGCCGGCTGCCATACAGCACGCGCTCGGGCCCACACCGCTCGACAAAGTTCTCCAATTGCCGGTAGGCCAGATAGGTTGCGCTATCAAAATAGAGACTTGGGAAACGCTTGAGGAGAGGAACCAGGTAATTGTCGAAGCGGTATCCAATATCCAGGAGCACAAGGGGCAAGCGAGGAAAACTGTCCAGCAAGGACACCAGCGGCTCCCACTCAATGTCCTCACGCGCAATCAGAGTCAGGATCTGGCGCGACTGGAGGTATTCGAACAACTCCCCAGCGCCCCAGGCGGTGACTGGATAACTGTGGTTCAGATTTCGAGGCATGAGCCGTACGGCTTTGGGCATGCGGGTCGCCAACTGCTCAACAAACTCAGGATCAGGCAGTGGTGTCCACGCCGGAATCAGTCGCGGATCGAACGTCCTGGATAGAGCCTCATTGCCCACAGCAGCGTCGTACTCTACGCCTGTCGAGTGCGCTGCTACCGCCTTTTGTATGAAGTAGCGCGACATCTCTTCCAGTAGTGTCGGCGCATCCATCCCCAGATGTCCATGGGGGCCCGAAGGACCGACGCGAACATTCACGTCCCAGAGATTCCAACCGGCGGCCTCGCCGAAGATACTCTCGTTAGTGAATGGAGACATGATGTTCTCCTGGAATTGAAAGCGGCACAGCAATCATCTTCCGTTCATAAGATATCGGAACCTGTTTCTCATCGACCCTGACGGAAGTCGGCGCAGTCTCACTGAAGACTTCAAGCGTGTCCTTGCCGCTGGTGTGAGCTGTGAGTTCAATGCCGGTGGCAACATGCTCCCATGTCACATCGGTGGGTATGTCCGAGCGGAATATCGTCTTGCCGTCCTCCTCCACGTACTTTGCACCAATTGCAAGCCACCCAGGTCGATCTGCCAATCCATGCCGCGCTAACACGGAGCCATCTGTCGACAGAACATCGATGGCAAGGCTGCCCTTTCCGGAGCGGAACACAATACTCGACGCCTCGCCGTTGGAGCTGATGGTGCGCAGGCCGTCTCCTGCTGGCTCTGCCCATGACTCCAGCCCAGATTTTGCGCTGAGTGAACCAGCTTCGAACTTCATTCCAACAAGAAATTGTGTCTCGGTAGTTTTGGGAGACGTCAAAAGCAATTCCTGCCGTGGTGCGATGTGCTGGCGATCGAGATCAGTGAAGAGAGTTACCTGAATAGGCGTGGTGGCAGTACTCCAGGCCACATTTTTTCCTGCTGCCGTAAGGGAAGCGTTAGCTTCCTTTGTCTGAATGGATGCCGAAGCCCCTTGGCTAGTCAGCTTTGAATTCGGCGGAGCGTGTAGCAACCAGGAAAACGAATGCTCCTGCGAGGCGCGCACCTGATCATGAACGATCAGGATATCCGGCTTCAGGAAGAAAAACTGGCGCTCGTATTTTTGCAGGACGCCGTCATAGGCCGAAGTGAGATCTGCCGAAAGATAATCAAAGCTTGATGAGAGCATCTGAGAGGTGAAATGAGGATGCTCGAATGCTGCCCAGAATCGTCCAGCGAAGGCTGTCTGACTGAACGGGTTCCCATCAACTAACAGCGTGTTATGTCCGGCAGCCTGTGTGAAATAGTCGGGATAGTGCGGATCGGTGTAGTAGCTGGCATATCCTGCTTCTGAGATTAGTTCGGCGCCGAATGCTGCCACCTGGAAGCTGCCTTCATCATGGTGCTCATGGTTGAACCAGGGACCTACACGCAGGGAGATCACGGTGGCATCGTTGCCCCAGCCGCTGCGTAGCGCCGCACTGCCTCGAAGTGGGAAGACACGGGATGGAGGCGGGGCCTCGAACGTCGGCGCCGGCTTCGAGCAGCACGCCAGGTCAATTGGACCCAGTCTCTCTTCCAATAAATGGCCATTCTGGCCTGTCTCTGCGCCTTGGGAAAGATCCAGGTGGGTCCCGGTGTCATAGAGCGCCCGCAGTTCAGGGATGCCTGTGAACGCGGCGCCCCAGGCGAAGCCGGGAAGCCCCGTGAGGTGCCCATTGAAATCGCCTGTGTCGAGCTGCATGCCGGGCCGCACCGTAACGTAATACGGCCACCAGAAAGCTGAGATCATACGATCGGCGCCTTCCGGCTGAATGTGTAGCGCGGCAAGTGAACTCATGCCCCACGACATACCTTGCATCGCGAAGTTTTCATAGCCGTAAGGCTCCGCTTCACTGCCATCCCCGGGAAACAGCCCCTGCAACAACTGTTCATAGGCAAACTGAAGCTTGGCAATTGCGGGTGCCTCACGCTGATTCCACTCAGGAGTATCGCCAGCAACGGCGACGGCTGCGGCAAGGGCTCCACCAACGGAATTGGCCATCCAGTTACTTGCGGCGATGGGGTCGCGATTGTAGGAGAAATATTCTTCGACAGTGGGATGAATCACTCTTTCCCAGAATGCCGAAGCTACGTTCTCTTTTTCCTCGGGTGAAAGCTCATCCGCAATCAGGTCATAGCCGAAGGCGACCCGTTGCGCAATCACGCCGACCTCATAGTATGTGTAGAGACCATGGGCACGAAATCGAGGCGGCACCCACGTCTGCCATTTGGCCATAGCCGCCAGCGCCCGGCGGGCCGCAGTCAGGGCTTTCTTATTGCCGTTCAGGCGATAGTCGAGAGCGTTGTAGGCGACTGCGTCGGAATAGGCCTCAACCAAATCCATATATGGACGCAACTGTCCGGCCATGGCCGGCTGAATCCCGGGGCCGGAAGGCATCAACTCGATGTTGTCGCCAGCCGCACTGTTGTAGGTGATCTTTGATGCCAGGGTTTCCGCGTGATGGTGAATCTGCTTTCGTAATTCTGCATATCCAGGCTCCTGGCGTAGTTCATCCAGTCGGGACTTTGGTAAGAGCAGTCGCGGATGAGGTGGAACGTCTCCCAGCACCAGAAATCGAAATGCAGTGTGTGCTTGTCCCTGTGTGATCTCCGCTTTCCATAAGCCCGGCGCCGGATTTGCGCCCAGAGGCAGCGAGGACGTAGCTTCTCCGGCAGCAATGTCGCGGTTACTAACAGACGCCCCAGTTCCGTTGTAGAGCGAAATTCGCGCCGGCATAGCAGAAGATCTTCGTTCCACTTTCAATTCTCCGTCGCGAGGAACTGTCGTCCGCGCCACCCACGATCCATCCACCGTCGAATCCAACTGCGGAAGCGATAGGGAGACTTCAGGCGCTCTGTCAGCGTGAAGCACGAATTCTTCGAGTATCCACTGCGACTCCGAATTCACAGGCGGATGCTGTAGACGTCCGCGCAGGATAATGGCCTGGATTGGAATTTCTGCGGTTAAGTGCAACTGAGCGCCTGTGATCCGGACGGTGTGCTCGCCAGCGTCGGCTGGCAGCGGAGCCGAATAGCGGTGCCCATCGGCGCCGGCCAAAATAAGTTCCAACGGTGTGATCGTGCCCGCAATCTTCAGTCGATAGCGCAGGGTGATAGCGCTGTGCGAACTGGCTGAAAACTCCAGGGGACGAATCAGCCCGAACCACGGCCTCGGCTCGCCATGAGACAGAAAATTATGTCGCAGAACTGTGGCAGATCCTTGTTGTTCCGTGTAGAGCGACGGATCGTAGCCGATGTCCTGTGCAAGCGGGAAACTCATCCATCCGGAGTATCCGCCCTTCCAATCCGCGCGAAAGACCCAGGGTGTAACGATTGAGGGCGGCTTGTCTGCTCCGACGGCAACCGCTACAGGAGCGGACAGAAGGAACATGCCCATCAAAAGTCTTACTCCGGATTGGACTATTCGTTTTCCCATGCTGACGTGCTACGACTCTCCGAGCGGGAAATAAGAATCGCCATTCCGTATCTCCAGGTGCCCCATATCTCGAACCGGCAATTTGGATATGAGGATTCCGACACAGAGCGTCGCCTCGTCGATGAGAGAGAAATCCCCGTTTTTTCAAGACGCAGTCTGTACAATAAGTAGAACGACAATACAATAAGGTAACTGTTCAGCCGAAGTCAAGCACTGACAGATAGTGACAGTGGTAGTTTGATTTGTCTTGCTTAAGGGCACGGGGTTTACCCGCGCCGTAAGCTCTTTTTTGCATTTCCATTCCGTAGCGCCAGCGGAGGAATCTGCTTTCCACCCAAACATCCGCGAGAATGCTCGGGTGTCCCATCCTGTCGTTATGCCTGGCTCATACAGAGGCCCTTCGCTCAGGTCAGAATGAGGGGTGGATCCTGCCAGGATGAGGTCAGTAAAGTGCTCCCCTCCCCCTACTTAAAAGTGCTAAAGTCCTTTCAAGATTGGACTTAGCTCCGGACTTCGGTAGTCGCTCCGGCGTAAAATCTTCATTCTATTGGGTCGAGCGATGTAAAATCCTTCTTCTAAAGGGGTTATGGTTCGCTTGACATGAAAAAGCCACGGGCTGCGCCGTGGCTTTTCGATCTCCTATCTCTATTCTTCATTATAGCCGTCTGGCGAAACTAACACGCCATTCTTTGCTGTTAAATAACATGTTTGTTTTGTTTATGGTAGCCGGATTTGTGGAGGGAAGGGGCTTGACACCACTGGGGGAGCCGAAAGAAACAGCAGATCGTACATTCCCACCATCGCAAAGTGCGCGATTGCGGAACCCTCAATGCGGAATGTCGCTCCCTATGCGCGAGATCATGGCTTCGATTCGTCGCAGGTTGTGTATGAGATGGCGCGGGTGATGATAGTTCTCAATACGCTTCCGCAAGCCTGCAAACTCCTCGAAGGTAGCCTTGCGCCCGGTGGCATACATCCAGATCGGTGAACCATGAGAGGTGAGCGGATATCGTTCACGGACATATCTGTACATGCGGCCGAATAACTCCGCCGCCCAGACAGCGGAACTGCGGTCGTAGATGTATAGCGTGTCAATGAGCACTTCCTCTTGCGCCCAGAGGATCTTATTCAACTCATAGCGATTCTCGTCAACGTTGAGAAGAGTGTGGAATACTCCGTCATACACGGAATCCCAGGCTACCGTGGCGTGCCTCTGAAAGCGTTCGACACATAGACGGAACATCGATTCGTCGTGCTGACGCGTAGCTTCGTCGAGAAGCATCCAGGTGATTTCGAGGGTGTTTCCAAGATTGCAAAGCTGCCCATACGGATTGGCAGGGCGCGATAAGTCGCGGTTCAGCAATTCAATATTCAACTGAAAGTCTGGATTGAAGTGATGGCGGATGACTGCATCCGCACACCGGCGAGCAAGCTGGTCGATGGCTGGGTCTTGGTCAATCTCGAGAATCTGCGCGGCAGCGCGCAACATGATCATCGAACTGCCCATGATGCGCGCGCCTGGAAAATTAGGCGCTGAATCGCCAAAGTAGCCGCGACCCACAGTTGGGTTGTAATCAGCCTGGTCATAGGCCCGGACACATTTGAGCAAAAGCTGCTTGGCGCGGTCGAGGTATTCCTGTTGTCCCGTGGCCTGCGCATACGCGGCAAAACCCTCGGCAATACCCACATCAGTCGGGATCACCTTGCCGGGCGGACCTGCCGGCGACCCATCGCGTCGAATGCTGGTGCACCAGAACAGGTTTCCCTGCGGCTGCGATTTGCTAAGCAGTTCCACGCTCCGACGGGCCACTTCGAGGTAACGCGGATCCTTGCCGAAGTGAGTGTACAGCGTGGAATAAACCCAGATTCCGCGACCCTCGAACAGGGGATTTTTTTCGGTGTCCGTATGGGTGCCGTCGAAATCGGTATTGCACAAAAAACCACCGTATTCAGAATCGACGACATGCCGTTCCATAAAAGGCAGCCAGTCAACAAAGAGATCGCGACGGTATAGCTCGCGGAGTTGTGGCAGGCTGTAGCCGATCAAGCGCTGAGCAGTGGCGTCACCGGGACGCTTATCGGCGGGCAGAGCTGCTGCCGTGCGTTGCAGGCCAAGACCGCCTGCCACCATTTGAGTAGTTCCAACCGCTGCCGCCCGGAATAAAAATTGCCGCCGCTTCATATGCCTTTCTCCTGAAAGTTCACGATACGGCGGACGCGTGCCCGGTATTGCTGCAAATTGGCAGTTGACTTACGGTGTAACCAGGACATTGCAGGTGCGAACAAATAAGACTATTCACCCTTGATATCACGAGTAGAATAAAATTCTCTCCGCCGACGAAAAAGTGTCTAAGGACGACGAAAAGGGTATACATGAACCTCGCCAGAACCGACCAAACCAATCAGTGAATTTGCCTGCCTCACGCGCTCCGGTGAAGTTTAGTCAAAACGAATTCGCGATGCCCGAGCACTTCGGCGCACATCAAGCGTCCGCAGGCAGCGCGCAGCGTCATGTCCCATAGCTGGTCGCCAGCTTCATCGATATTGATCTCCCCTGTCAGGAGTTGGCTTACATCCACGTCGATGTGTTCTGACATGCCAGCCACAGTTTTAGGATTTCCCGAAACCTTCAAGACCGGCAGAATCGGATTGCCAATTACGTTTCCCTGGCCAGTGGGGAAGAGATGAACCGTAGCCCCCGCGGCGGCGAACAGTGTTACGCACTCGGCTGCCGCAGAAGACGTGTCCATGAAATGCAAACCTGTTGTGGAGGGGGTTTCGGCGGGGCACAGTACGCCATCAACCTTAAGGCGTCCGATCTTTTCAATATTTCCCAGGGCCTTTTCTTCGATCGTGCTCAGGCCCCCGGCTATGTTGCCCTCGGTCGGTTGGGATCCCAGCAGATCGTCACCAGTTCTTTCAATCATCTCCGCATAGTCACGGAACATCGCCATGAATTGCTCGCGCAGTTTTGGCGTCTTCATACGGTCAGCTACTATGTGTTCCCCGCCAGTCAGCTCGGAAGTTTCGCCGAAGAAGGCGGTCCCGCCACCAGCAACGACCCGCTCCAACACGCGGCCCACCGCCGGGCACGAAGCCAGTCCAGTCGTCGTATCTGACTCTCCGCATTTGGCGCTAACCCAAAGTTCGGAAACCGGCGCTTCTTCACGGCGAAGTTCAGAAGCCTGCTGCAACAGGCCAGCGGCAGCGCGCGCGGCCATTGCGGTGATGGCGAAATCGCCGCGACCCTCAATCGAAAATGCCTCCGCCGGTTTCCCAGTCGCCCTGATGCCGCTCGCAATACGCTCCGTCCATCGCGGCTCAATGCCTATCACCACTACCGCCGCCACGTTTGGATTGGAACCGATACCAATCAGGGTGCGAAAGAAAAGCTCAAGGTCTTGTCCGAACTGTAGCCGCCCGTAGGCATGAGGGAGAGCGAGAGTGCCAGGCACGTTCGCAGCCACTGCCTCAGCGGTGCGATTTGAAATGTCGTCTACGGGCAGAATGATGACATAATTGCGCGTTCCCATGCGTCCGTTTTGGCGCCGGTATCCCCAAAAGCTCGCGTTCTTCATTTGCTCTCCTTTTTGACCCAGCGCAGACCCCTGATGTTGTGAACATGCACATGATCACCCGTATGAATGTCGGACCTGGCTTCCCCAATCACTTGACCGTACTTGATCACGCGTTCTCCACGGGCAATATCGCGCAGGGCCAGCTTGTGACCGAGCGGAACCGCGTCGTGCAACGTCACTTTGGGAAGCTCTTCCCCCGAAAGCAGCCGGCCGTTGGCCTTAGTTTGTGGTCCCAGGTCTGCTACCGCGACCCCTACTGAGTCCCCGCGATCGTGTACCAGGAACCCGGGCTCGCCATTTTTAGTTTGCTCTTTCTGGATCATCCCTGCCTCCGCTCGTTCTATATATAGAACATTAGTGCAGTATAATAATTACATAATGGCATGAAGTCAAGAAATTGTATGGCTTCATCGAAATGGATCGCCTAAACACTGGGTTCGCCGGTGCTCGTTGGCGGTTCGATTTCTGCTCGAATAGCGTAGTAGATGCTCGGAGGTGTAATTGTCCAGAAGACAGAAACTGACTCTTACACTGATCTTGGCCCTGACGTCCCTTGCAGGTGTACCGCTTGAAGGAGGAGCCGGCCACACGGGCGGTGCGACCTATCTGATGTATGTCGGTACGATGACCAATGGGAATTCTCGTGGCATTTACGCCTATCGTTTCGATCCTGCGACGGGAAGATCCCATTTCCTGGGACTTTCGGCTGCCACGCCGAATCCGACGTTTCTCCTGGCAAGTAAGAATGAACGCTATCTTTATGCAGTGAATGAATCGGGAAACGATCAAGGCGAGAAAGGCAATACTGTAAGCGCATTCCGCATCGACTCCCATACTGGAAAATTAGTCTTCATCAACAAGGTGTCCTCTGCTGGTGCCGGCCCATGTCATCTGTCGCTGGACCGTACAGCGAAGGTGCTTCTGGTAGCGAATTGCGGCAGCGGCAGCTTGGCATTATTACCGATCATGCCGGACGGAAGCCTCGGGAAGGCAGCAGCTGCAGTGCAGCACCAAGGTTCGGGCATGGATCCAGTGCGGCAGAAAGGGCCCCATGTCCACGGCATCGCCATCTCACCTGACAATCGCTTCGCGCTCGTTGCAGATCTCGGCCTCGACAAAATCTTCCTGCATCCCATGAATCCGCGAAATCGGATTCTCTCTGCCGGACGCGTTGCCGTAGGCGTAACCCCCGGCGGAGGCGTTCGTCATCTGGCGTTTCATCCGAATGGAAAATTCCTCTATGCCATCGACGAACTCGATTCGTCACTTACGGTGTTCCACTATTCCCATGACATGTTACGGAAGATTGAGACCCTACCCGCGCTTCCCGGTGGAACTGCGCCAGCGAAAGGCGGCTCAGAACTTGAAGTTGATCGTAGCGGACATTTTCTTTACGCATCCATTCGTGGAGAGCAGAACAGCATCGGCGTCTTCGCGATTGATGCCCGCAGTGGCCGCCTGAGTCCGATCCAATTCATCTCCACCGAGGGAAAGACCCCGCGCCATTTTGCCATCGATCCTGGTGGGTCCTGGCTGGCGGTTGCCAATCAGAACTCGCATTCAATCGTATGGCTGCGCAGGAATGTGGAGAGCGGAAGATTGCAGTCCGCGCATAGTCATAGTCAGGATGTCGATTCTCCAACGTGCGTCGCCTTTGTCGTCTCCCGCTGAACAGTTGCGAAGCGTTCAAACACAGTGCTTGACAGAGAATGTACGTGTAATTACCATATCGAATAGTTGTTTTATATATAGAACACGCCGAAAACATGGCGGGTGCCGGTGATGAGGTCGGGCCGAAGCCATGACGTGTTCCCAACCGCAGAAAGGAAGCGCTCGTGACACTCGCGATGCTTGGCGGTCCACCTGTACGAACTCAGCCCTTTGCGCCATGGCCGCAGTATGACCACGATGAAGAGGCGGCGTTGCTTCAGGTTTTACACAGCCGCTCGTGGGGCGGTTACCACGAAAGCGTTAAGGAACTTGAGAGCAGCTTTGCCCGCTATCACAACGTCTCGCACGCCGTAGCCTGCTCTAACGGTACCGTGGCCATCGAAGTGGCCTTGCGGGCCCTCGGGATCGGCCCCGGGGATGAGGTCATCGTCCCACCTTATACATTCATCGCCTCGGCTAGCGCCATTCTGCTGTGCCATGCCACTCCTGTCTTTGCCGATATCGATCCTGAAACGCTGAATCTCTCTGTGCAGGCGGCGGAAGACGCAATTACACCTCGGACGCGCGCGATCGTCGTCGTCCACTTCGGCGGACGCCCTGCCGAAATGGACGCGTTTCAGGCGCTGGCCAAGCGCCGAGGATTAAAGCTCCTTGAGGATGCCGCCCATGCTCATGGCGCCCGCTGGTGCGGCACTCCTGTCGGCGGCTGGGGGGATGTCGCGACTTTCAGTTTTCAGTCCTTCAAACTGATGACCGCCGGAGAAGGCGGAATTATCCTGAGCCGCTCTGCCGATGTGATCGATAGATGCTGGAGCTACTGCAATCAGGGGCGAACGCGCGAAGGCGGTTGGTTTAATCATGACACCCTTGGAACGAACTATCGCATCACAGGATTTCAGTCAGCAATATTGTGTGAGCAACTGAAGAAGTTACCCCGGCAGACACAGTTACGTACCGAAAATGTCGCATACTTTCGGAAGCGCCTGAAGGACGTTCCGGGGCTTACCCTGGCGGAAGATGACCCCCGCATCGAGCAGCATCCTTATTATTTACTTACGTTGCGCTATCAGCCGGAGGCCTTCTCCGGTCTTGATCGCGACTCCACGATTCGAGCGCTGAATGCGGAAGGCATTCCCTGCAAACCCACATACCCTTACCCGCTCTATCGCAATCCGGTGTTCGCAAAGCAGAAGGGTGAGTTGGCCCGTTGCAGCGGCTGGCATGCCGCCCAGGATTATGAGCGGCTGCAATTGCCCGAAGCTGAGAGAGTCTGCCGCGATGGTATATGGCTGAATCACACCGTCTTCCTTGGCGATCAGAAGGATGTAGATGACATCATCGAAGCGTTCAAGAAAGTGCAGCGCCTTGCTTCCACGGTGCCAGTGCCACAAGCAGTAGGGAAGCAGTAGTAAAGCCGCGTTTGCATCCAGATATTGGCCGTTGCATAGATCTTGCACCAGATATAGAGCGGCACCTTGAGTTTGTCTGCCAGGACGGTGTCCTTCTTAAAGGAGGATGGTCTTGTCCGAACCGTTGTTCGCCGAAGCCGCGGCCTGGAACCTGTTCGATGTGAACGTGCGTCTTGGCTCCTCGGGCATTCACGGCGAACTGGCCCTGGATACGGAGGACCTGCTATCGGAAATGGACCGATTCTTCATCCGGAGAGCCTTGGTATCGCACTGGGAGTCGGAGGAATATGATGCGGAATTGGGCAACGAAGCCCTCGCCCGAGATCGCCACCCCAGGATGACTCCGGTATGGGGCGTTCTGCCCGATTTACAGTCCGTCGCTGCTCTTGCCCGGCGCGAGCCGGTGGCCGTGCGCATTACTCCCGGCAGTGCGCAGCATAACTTCTCTCTCGCAACCTGGTCCGCTGGAGAATTGTTCGATTATCTTCAGCAGCACGCCGTAATCACGCTCATCGCCATCTCCGACATCGGATGGTCAGGCCTGGCGACACTGTTGGAAAGCTTTCCTCGCCTGCCTGTGGTTCTGCTTGATACCGGTTATCGCGCCGATCGCTATCTGTTTCCACTTCTGGAACGCTTTCCACTGCTACACTTCGATTCCGCCACCTATTTGGCACATCGCCAATTGGAGGCATTCGTCGAGAGCCATGGCGCCGGGCAGTTATTGTTTGGAACACGCCTGCCGCTGTTTACGCCGGCTGCGTCGCTTGGAGTGTTTGCAACTGCCCGCATTTCAGATGACGCTAGGCTCGCCATTGCCGGTGGAAATCTGCAGCGGCTGCTGGCCTCCACTCATTTTGGGGGCGCGCTATGAGATCGCCCATCGCCATCGCGGACTGCCACGGTCATCTCGGCGTCCATCCCGATTTCCCCGCATATAAGGCCAGTCCTGAAGAGATGATTTCGGTCATGGATCATCTCAATATCGAGATGCTCGCCATCACATCCACGCTGGCCTGCTACAACGATTGTCCGCGCGGCAATGCCGAAGTGGACCCGGTATTGCGGCAATATCCGGAACGATTCCTGGGATACATTACGGTGAACCCCAACCCGCCCGGCCAAGGCGTGGCCGAACTGCAGAAGTGGTCGCACTTCCATTCGCCACCACTCATCAAGATGCATCCCGGACTGCACAAGTATCCCGTGCATGGAAAACACTATTTGCCGATTTGGGAGTACGCGCATGATACCGATGCAGTCGTGCTCGTACATACTTGGGATTCCGATCCCAATTGCGGCCCGCTGTTGTTTCCAGCCATCGCCCGCGCGCATCCTCACGCGCGTATTCTGCTGGGACATTCCGGCGTTACTTGGCGCGGCTACATGCAGGCAATCGAAGCGGCAGAGAGCGCGGACAATCTCTATCTCGATCTTTCCGGTTCGCAGAATCATCGTCTGATCCTGGAGCACTGCGTCGAACGGCTTGGCGCTGAACGGATACTGTTCGGTTCAGACCTGCCGTTTCTCGAAGCGTCGATGACGATCGGCCGTGTGCTAACCGCACATATTTCCGATACCGCGAAGGAACAGATTCTTCGCAATAACTTTTTGCGTTTGGTGAAAAAGACATGAGATTACTCAATTTCTACAATGCCGATGGAAAAAAGGCGATGGGCCTGGTCGAAGGTGAGCGCGTGTTCGACTTATCCCAAGCCTCACAAGGTAAACCGGAGTTTTCAACGGTTGGCAAATGGTTAAGCGCCGGCGATGCTGCCCGTGAGCACATCAAGGGTCTTCGCGATCAAGCCATCAGCAACGCTTCAGATGGCAGGCCATTGAGTAGCTTGAAACATGCGCCCTTGATTGAGCGCGATTCCCGCATCTTCTGTGTGGGTCTCAACTATGCCGATCATGCGGCCGAAAATAATGTGCCGCCGCCTACCTCCCCTATCTTTTTCTCGAAGCTTGCTGCCGTGGTAATTCCGCATGGAGCGCAGATTCCCATTCCGGCCATCACGGCGTTGGTGGACTACGAAGCTGAGGTCGCGGTCATCATCGGACGCCGTGCCGATCGCGTCACCGAAGCAGAAGCGGCATCGTGCATCGCCGGGTACAGCATCATGAATGATGTGAGCGCTCGCGACCTGCAGCGGATGGACAAGCAGTGGTTTCGAGGAAAGAACTGTAATGGGTTCGGACCGCTGGGACCGTGGCTGGTGACTGTGGATGACATTCCGGATGCCGCGAATATGGATGTCATGCTGCGTGTGAATGGTGAGGAGCGGCAGCATTCCAACACGAAAAATCTGGTTTTTGGCCCGGCGGCCCTTATATCGATTCTTTCGCAGACTTTGGTGCTTGAGCCGGGAGATGTGATCAGCACGGGAACGCCGGCTGGAATCGGATCCTGCCGCAAGCCCCCGGTCTTTCTGCAACCCGGAGACCGCGTCGAGGTAGAAGTCTCCGGGATTGGAGTGCTGGAAAACACTCTCGTAGCCGAGGAACCGAAGAGCTAAGAGAACGAAGCGGCACGCTTGCACGAAGCGCTTTAGACAAATTCCTTGACAAGGGAAGCGTAAATGGTGTTTTATATGCAATACAAGCGTTCTACCAAATGAACAAGCGAATATTCATAAGTCGATCGGGCGGCGATGGCAAACGTGGATGGCAGAACTACACCCTCGACTGTTCACCCGAGTTGACCGTGCTCGATGCGCTCTTTGCCATCCAGCAGCGGCAGGATCCTACAATTGCGTTCCGTTGTTCATGCCGCGTCGGCATGTGCGGAACCTGCGGCCTTCAAATCAACGGAGTGCCCGCGCTTGCTTGTAAGACACGGCTCACAGATATCGTGGACAAAGATGTCTTTCTGGCTCCGCTGCCGCATTTCACCGTCATACGAGATCTGGTCGTATCGCTCGCGGTTTTTTTCGAGCAGTGGCGAAAGGTACTTCCCGCTCTGCGTTCGCGCGATCCGGAATCCAAAGAACTGGCAAAGATTCCGGCGGAGTCGACCTATGCCCGCAACACGCCTGGTAAGCGGGACTGCATTACCTGTGGACTCTGCTTTGCCGCCTGCGGAATTCTGGCGATGAGCAAGCGCTATCTTGGGCCGGCGGCCATCAATAAGGCCTTCCTCAGAGTCCTCGATCCGCGAGATACCGCGCACGAAGAGCGCCTCAAGATTTTGAACAGCTCGCATGATGGAGTCTGGCGGTGCCACACACAGATGAACTGTGTGGCTGTCTGTCCCAA
>Ga0157372_10000855_pt1 | contig 33034 bp, 26 predicted proteins | sample C55metaG_FD_115307 | JGI IMG/M metagenome (GOLD analysis project Ga0157372, IMG submission 115307) | Corn rhizosphere microbial communities from Kellogg Biological Station, Michigan, USA - C5-5 metaG | ecosystem: Host-associated > Plants > Roots > Rhizosphere > Soil | place: USA: Michigan...
CTTAAGCGCGCAGCAGGATATTATGGTAAGCCAGTATATGTTTAACGGGCTGCTGCTGAACCCTGCTTATGCGGGAAGCCATAAATACATCAGCTCCAGCCTGCGTGCGGTGCAGGATGCTCGCTGGTCGGGGAGCAATACTTTTTTGCCGGGGCATAAAATTTTTGCAGTTTCGGCCATGAAGTGGACCCCGGCGAAAACAATGACATCAGCATCCGTTTTAGCTGCCTGCTGGGATAAGCCGAGGCTGTCGCCGATGTAGTCGGCAATGTCCTGGATATCGGCGTCCTGGTAATAGTGGGCAAGGATGATGGCATTTTTTTCTTTTTTGAGTTTTCTGATTTCAGAGAACAAATCTAAAGAAAAATCCACCGGCACATCCATAAAACCTTTGCTGAGCAAATCGATACCCATATCAATAATATATTTTTAAATAATTAAATTTTTATAAAAAATGTTGTTGTTGTTGGTCTGTTAGTCCGCTGTAAAAAAATACCGTTAAAGCATTGTTTTTACCGTTATTAAGATCCCATCAACAGTAATTAAAAAGTTGTTAGTGTATAAACAACTGAATGATAGAATAGTTCTGTGTTATGAACAAGGTGTTAGTATAGTTATTACCTAACAACTTCTTTGCAAAGTTACTGTTAATTCTGTTATAAAACTGTTGATGCTTTTGTGTGTATTTCTGATAAGATTGTGCTTGAACTATCAGAAATTTTTACATGGAGATGCAGATTCGGATAAAACAAGGAAAAATTTCCACACTTTTAACACAGTTAACATTCTTATCAACAGAAAGCGTGTTGATAAAAAGAAAAATACAACGCTAATTATCAGCACTTTATTATTGAACTTTACAAACGTGTTGATAAGGTGAAAAACCTGTTAATTACAGGCAAAAGCAGGGATTTACCCTTTCCGGAAAATACCGCTTTTTTCCTTTTCCCGCATAACGTACTGGTTGTTACGCGCTTAAAAGGTAATTATTTAAAAAGTCATGCCAACTCTTATATAATATAGTATGAAGATAGCGATCGGTTGCGACCATGCAGCATTCCAGTTAAAAGAAAAGCTGAAGCCTTATTTAAGTGAAAAAGGCTATGAAATAAAAGATTTCGGGTGTTATTCCGAAGAACGGGCGGATTACCCGGATTTTGCGCATCCCGTGGCGAATGCGGTGGAGAGCGGGGAATTTGACATGGGACTGCTCATGTGCGGAAGCGGGAACGGGATCAACATGACTGCCAACAAGCACAAAGGGATCCGTTCGGCCTTGTGCTGGAATGCGGAGATCGCCGAGCTGGCGAGACTTCACAATGATGCGAACATACTCACGCTGCCGGCACGGTATATTTCGGAAGAAGAAGCGAAGAAATGCCTGGATGTATTCTTTACCACGGCTTTTGAAGGCGGAAGACATACGGACAGGGTGAAGAAGATAACGGAAGGATGTTAGTACGGATCGCGAATAAATACGAATTTACGAATTACGAAACTGCGTGTTTTAAATACATTTTAGCAGGATCGTTCCCCTCCTGCCTCAGGTGAATGCGATCGATATAATATGATAAAAAGAACAATTCTCCTTTTACTTTTCCCTGCAATCCTTTCTGCCCAGAAGGACACCCTCGCTCTCCGCTATTCCCAACACATTTCCGCAGCAGGAATGAGCAAAAACCTGCATGTGCTGGCCTCCGATGAATACGAAGGCCGTGAAACGGGAAAAAAAGGGCAAAAAATGGCTGCCGACTACATTGCAGCGCAGTTCAAAGCAGCCGGGATCCCGCCTTATAAGGATGACACCTATTTCCAGCATTATCCGCTGAACCTCATTATGCCGGCGCCGGCCGAAGTATCCATTAACGGGAAAACATACACCGGCAACCAGGATTATTACAGCTTCCCCGGACAAACAGAACAAACCATCAATACCAATAATGTGCTGTTCCTGGGATACGGAATTGATGAAGCCGCCTACAGCGATTACCGGGAGGCCGATGTAAAGGGCCGCGTGGTAATGATCATGGGAGGAGAGCCTTATAACAATGATTCCGTTTCTCTTATCAGCGGAAAAAAAACGCCCTCGCTCTGGACCACTTACTATAAATTAAAACCGGAAAAAGCCCGTGAAAAGGGGGCAATGGCGCTGCTCATCGTGGTGGACGACATTCAGAAAGGGATAAAGGACAACAAGCACAAGCTGGAATCTCCCTCCATGAAGCTCGACCTTGGCAAACAGGAAATGCCCGTGATCTATATTTCAACGGAAATGGCGAACGCCATCCTTAAAAAGACCAACCTTGAGAAAATAAGAAAGAAGATCTCCTCCAGCGGAAAACCCTATAAAAAGGCAGCTAAAACCAAGTTCGGGATCAGCATAAAAAATACGGTGCAAAAGATAGAAGCGGAAAATGTGCTCGGCTATATTGAAGGCAGCGACCTGAAGGAGGAGCTGATCGTGATCACCGCGCATTACGACCACCTCGGAATTGACGGAACAGTAGTGTTTAACGGCGCCGACGATGACGGCTCGGGCACGGTTGCCGTGATCCAGCTGGCGGAAGCTTTCGCGAAAGCAAAAAGGGAAGGGCATGGGCCCAGGAGAAGCATGCTGTTTATGACCGTTTCCGGGGAAGAGAAAGGCCTGCTGGGCTCATCTTATTACACCGACCACCCTGAGTTCCCGCTGAAGAACACCGTATGCGACCTCAATATCGACATGATCGGCCGGCTGGATGAAAAACACGCGGCAAATCCAAACTACGTGTACCTGATCGGATCCGATAAATTAAGCTCGCAGCTGAATGCCATCAGCGAGAACGCCAATAAAACCTACACCAGCCTGGAGCTGGATTACACCTTCAATGATGAGAATGACCGGAACCGCTTTTATTACCGCTCCGATCATTATAATTTTGCGAAGCACGGCATCCCGGTGATCTTCTATTTCAACGGCGTGCATGCCGATTACCACAAGGAAACGGATGAAGTGGAAAAGATCGATTTTGCGAAAATGGAAAAGATCACGAAGCTGGTGTTCTTTACCGCATGGGAGCTGGCGAACAGGGATGAGCGGATCAAAGTGGATTCGAACAAAAAATAGTTGCGAATTACGAATTAAAACGAATTTTACGAATATAGAAGATGTCGAAAGAACTCGAATTATTTTTAGAACGGTCGGAGCTGAAAGCCTTTGACAGGACGCATCGCCAGACCATCGGCTACAACATTGCGCAGTACGATAAGAAAGTGCTGGAAGGGAAAGAGCAGTTCTCCAACCACGAGCTCGCACGCACAAGGGCAGCGGCCACCAAGCAGAAGGCGGTTGACAACCTCGAAAAATACCTGATCGAATTCGAAGCAGCGTTCATCAAGCGTGGCGGAAAGGTGATCTGGGCGCAGGATGCGGATGAAGCCCTGAAGGAATCGCTGCAGATCATGAAAAAGGTGAATGCAAAAACCGTGGTAAAGGCCAAATCCATGACCACGGAGGAAGTGCAGTTCAACGAGGAGCTGGAGAAGAACGGGATTGAAAGCATTGAAACAGACCTTGGCGAATACATCGTTCAGCTGCGGAAAGAAGCGCCATACCACATTGTTACGCCCGCCATGCATTTATCGAAAGAGGATGTGGCAAAAACATTCCATGAAAAAAAAGGTACCCCGCCCGACTGGACGCCGGAGCAGATCACTACGTATGTGCGCCTGCAGTTGCGGGAGCGCTACAGCAAGGCGGAAGTAGGGGTAAGCGGGGGCAATTTCCTGATCGCCGATGCCGGAGCCGTTGCAGTGTCGGAGAATGAAGGAAACGGACTTTTGTCGATGTCGTTCCCGAAAGTGCAGATCGTGATCGCGGGGATCGAAAAAGTGATCCCTTCCATCATGGACCTCGACCTGTTCTGGCCGCTGCTGGCAACGCATGGAACAGGGCAGCAGCTGACCGTTTACAATACCATTTACAGCGGCCCGAAGCAGGCCGGAGAAACCGATGGTCCGGACGAAATGTATGTGATCCTGCTCGATAACGGGCGCACGAACCTGCTTGCAGAAACGGAGCAGCGCCGGGCGCTTTCCTGCATCCGCTGCGGCGCGTGCCTCAATGCCTGCCCGGTGTACCAGACCGTTGGCGGACATACGTACGGCACCACTTACAGCGGCCCTATCGGTTCGGTGATCACGCCGTATATGAGGGGAATGGATGAGTTCAAGCACCTGAGCTACGCCTCCACGCTTTGCGGCAAATGCACGGATGTATGCCCCGTTAAGATCGATATTCACAAGCTGCTGCTGCTCAACAGGAGCGATGCCGTTCAGAAAGGCTTTACTACCAAAACCGAGAACTGGGTATGGTTCTTCTGGAAAGGCGCGATGCTGAAGCGAAGCAAGATGGACAAAGGCGGCGCGAAGCTGAAGAATTTTATGATCAGGCAGTTCTTTAAAAAGCAGTGGGGCGAAAGAAGGGACATGCCGCAGGTAGCGCCGAAATCGTTCAACCAGATGTGGAGAGAGCGAAAAGGAATGAAGTAACGAATTAACAACCAATGATCACCTTCCATACCGAAGACATAAAATTCAGCCTGAAGAACAAAACGATCCTGAAAAAATGGATCAGCTCCGTTATTGAGAAAAAGAAGCGGAAACCCGGCGACCTGAATTTTATTTTCTGCTCGGATGAGCACCTGCTGGGCATCAACAGGCAATACCTCAACCACGATACCTACACCGACATTATCACGTTCGATTATTCGAAGGAAGATGTGAAATTGCCCGTTTCCGGCGATATTTTCATCAGCATCGACCGTGTTAAGGAAAACGCAGGAAAATTCTCCAAATCATTTGAAAATGAGCTGCACCGGATCATCATCCACGGTACGCTGCATTTGCTTGGCTATAAAGATAAAACCAAGGCCGCGAAGCAGGAAATGACGATGGAGGAGGACAAGTGCTTAAAGCTGCTGAAGCTTTAGGCTACTTCCCGATCGCATCAACACCCGGCAAGCTTCCGCTCTCGATGTATTCCAGGAGCGCACCGCCGCCGGTAGATACATAGGAAACCTTTTCAGCAAGCTCGTATTTGTTGATCGCCGCAACGCTGTCGCCACCGCCGATCAACGAGAATGCAGTGCCTTCCGTAGCGGATGCGATGGCCATTGCCACCTTTTTGGTGCCATGCTCAAAGGAGCTCATTTCGAACACACCCATCGGTCCGTTCCATAAAATGGTTTTTGAGTCGGCGATCACATCAGAAAAGAGCTTTTCAGTTTCCGGCCCGATGTCGAGGCCCATCCAGCCATCCGGGATATTTTTTATATCAACGGTTTGTGTGTTTGCATCATTTGAAAAGTTATCGGCAACCACTGCATCCACAGGGATGTAAATGTTCACACCTTTAGATTTCGCGTCTGCAAGGATGTTGAGCGCTGTTTGTAATTTATCCTCTTCCACCAGCGATTTTCCAATGTTTCCGCCTTGTGCCTTCACAAAGGTAAATGCCATTCCTCCGCCGATGATGATGTTGTCCGCCTTGTTGATGAGCTGCTCGAGGATCAGGATCTTGTCGGACACCTTGGCCCCGCCCATGATAGCCGTAAAAGGCTTTTCGGAGTTGTTCAGCACTTTATCAACAGAAGCTAATTCCCCGCTCATCACATAGCCGAAGCATTTGTTCTGCGGAAAGAACTGCGCGATCACGGCAGTGGAGGCATGCGCCCTGTGCGCTGTTCCGAAGGCATCGTTCACGTAGAACGTTCCGTTTGCGGAAAGTTTTTTCGCGAATTCCACATCGCCTTTTTCCTCTTCCTTGTAAAAGCGGAGGTTTTCCAGCAGCAGCACTTCGCCTGCTTTCAGGCTGTTGGCGGCATTTTTTGCATCCTCGCCAATGCAGTCGGGAGAGAAGGCAACAGGCCTGCCCAGCAGCTTGCTTAAATGCGCAACAACATGCTTTAAAGAATATTTATCCGTAGGGCCCTCTTTGGGACGGCCGAGGTGCGACATTAAAATAACGGCCCCGCCATCAGACAGGATCTTGTTGATGGTTGGAAGCGCGGCACGGATGCGGGTATCGTCGGTTACGCTGAACTTGTCGTCCAGGGGAACATTGAAATCAACACGGATCAGGGCCTTCTGGCCGGAAAAATTATAGTCGTTTACGGTTTTCATAAATACTGCTTTAATTAGGTTATAATCCCGGCAAAAATAATGTTTCTCGCTCAGCGCGGATGGGATTTGGAAGAAATCTGTTAAAAAATTTTGCCATGTTCCGAAGTATTTAGACATTTGCCTAAATATATAATTATCTACTGATACCTGATGAACCTTTTATTCAAAGCGCTGGGAGATCCTACAAGGCGGCAGATCATAGAGCTGCTGCGGAAAAGAGACATGACCGCAGGCGAGATCGCCGATTATTTTTCCATCAGCAAGCCGAGCATTTCACATCACCTTGACCTGCTGAGGCAGGCGAATGTGGTGATGTCGATCAAGGAAGGGCAGTTCATTACTTACTCGCTCAATACCACCGTTTTTGATGAAATGGTGAAGTGGGTGATGGATATGTCGGACAAGAAAGAGAAAAAACAAAAAAAGAATTAAAAAACATACATCATGGAAACATTAAAAAAAGACTGGGTGGTGTGGCTGATGCTGATCATCCCCTTTGTATTTATCGCAGTTAACTGGAACAGCTTTCCGGAGCAGGTCCCGACGCATTTCGGAATGGATGGAAAACCCGATGATTACAGCGGAAAAACGTTCGGGCTGCTGATCCTTCCCCTGATCAACACGGGCATGTATTTCATGTTCATGCTGCTTCCTAAAATAGATCCGTCCGGGAAGAACTATAAATTATTTTCCGATAAGTATTTTATCATCCGCCTCGTGCTGCATGCATTCTTCACCTTCCTGTTCTTCGTGATCGCGTTCTACTCGCTGGGATATGCCTTCAACATTTCGCTGTTCATGATGTATGGAATGCTGCTGCTGTTCCTGCTGCTTGGCAACTACATGGGCAATGTGCGCCATAATTATTTTATCGGTGTGCGCACACCCTGGACGCTCGCCAGCGAAGAAGTGTGGACAAAAACGCACCGCCTTACCGCAAAGCTCTGGGTATTCTCCAGCCTTATCATGATGGCCTTGCTGCCGCTGCTGCCGGAAGAGGCCTTCGTTGTATTCATCATCGTGATCTCGGCGATCCCGGTCGCTTATTCTTTCATTGCATACAAACAACTAAGATCATGAAAGCAAAAACTATTTTACTGTGCCTGTTTACGCTCATGCAGGTCCTTTTTTTAAAGGCCGGCAACGATACACTTTCTTCTGAAACCAACATCTCACTTGAAACAGCAGGCGGAAAAATAAGAGGGTGCATCGCGGTGCCTCAAAAAAGCGTTCCTGTTCCTGTGGTGCTTATCATTGCCGGTTCCGGGCCCACCGACCGCGATGGGAACAACCCAGTCATGAAAAATAATTCACTGAAGCTGATCGCCGCCGGGTTGTTCAGGAACAACATCGCTTCCCTTCGATACGACAAGCGGGGCATAGCAGAAAGCCGGGATGCCGCGAAGGAAGAAAAGAACATGCGCTTTGACGACCTCGTTAAAGATGCGGAAGACTGGATAAAGCTCCTGAAAGCCGATAAGCGCTTCAGTAAGGTATATGTTGCCGGGCACAGCGAAGGTTCCCTGATCGGTATGATCGCGGCGAAAAATGCAGGCGCCGACGGATACATCTCTATTGCAGGCGCCGGCCATCCGGCAGATGTGATCCTGAAGGAGCAATTAAAATCGCAGCCGGAAATGGTCAGAAACATGTGTTACCCGATCATCGACAGCCTTAAAAAAGGCAAGTTGGTGGACAGCGTTCCACTGATGTTATATTCCCTGTTCCGCCCGGATGTACAGCCTTACATGATCTCCTGGTTCAGGTACGACCCGCAGGCTGAGATCCGGAAGCTGACCATCCCCGTGCTTATTCTCCAGGGAACAACCGACATCCAGGTGAGCGCGGAAGATGCGCAGGCATTATTCAACGCCAACATGAAATCGGAATATCATTTGATCAAAGGAATGAACCATGTATTGAAAGATGCGGAAGCCGACCGGCAAAAGAACATTGCGACCTATTCTGATCCGGACCTGCCCATCAAGGCGGAGCTGATGAGCGATATTATCGGTTTTATTCAATCACAAAAACCGTAGTCAAAGACGGATACCATTTTTATTCCCAGTACAGGCGGTAAATTTTATCATCGCCTGCAAGTGGCGGCGGACTGGCGGTTCCTACATTCGAAGAAGAGAAAAGCAATGAGCCGTCGGGCGCCTGCACAATGTTGCGGAGCCGCTGGAATATGTCTATGAGCGTATCCTGCCGGTTGTCCGCCAGTGTTCCGTCGGAGCTGATCTCGAAGCGCACCAGCCGCTTTGCCTTTAGCGCCCCGAAAATAAAGTCGCCCTCCCAGCTTCCCCATTCCGCGCCTTTGATGAACGTGCAGCCCGAAGGTGCCCATACTTCAAAGCCTGTCTGGTAAATGGCAGGAGTAAGCGAATCCGATTCGGTTCCGCCCATGGCGATCGGCCAGCCGTAATTTTTTCCCGGCTCGATGAGATTGAGCTCGTCGTGGCAGCACCAGCCAAATTCACTGGTAGGTCCGTGCTCGGTAGCGATCATTTTTCCATTTGCATTCCAGTCGAAGCCCTGCACATTCCTGTGGCCGTATGTCCAGATGCGATTGTTAAAAGGATTACCGGGAGCGGCATTGCCGTTGCGGTCGAGGCGGAGGATCTTTCCCGCAAGAGAAGCGGTATCCTGTGCAAGCACGGGGTTGGTGGCATCGCCTGTGCCTAAATACAAAAATCCGTCGGGGCCGAAGCGCAGCGCACCGCCATCGTGATTATTTGCGGCGGGAATGCCCGTTAGCAAGATAGCATCCTGTGAAAGAATACCGTTCTCCATTTTCAGGCGCACCAGCTGGTTATAGCCGACCACGGTTTCGTAGATAAAGATAAAATGATTGTGCGAAAAATCGGGATCGATCGCCAGTCCGAGCAGCCCGCCTTCGGAAGGCTGCACTGCACGGAACATAATGAGATCGTAATCGGCAGCATCCTTTTTTTTCAGGTTGATCTCTCCGTCACGCTCACAGAAAAGAAAATCGCCGTTCGGCAAAAAGCCCATTCCCCAGGGAACCTGGAGGTTTTTTGCGAACACTTCGAGCCTTAGCTGTTTGGGGCCTGTTTTGATCTGCGGGTCCTTTTCGCATGCAAAGAGCAGAACGAAGAGAAGCAATACAGCAGCAGGGATCCGCAAAGAGCTCATGGCCTGGATTACTGGATGTGGTAGCGAAGCAGTCTCCTTGCAATGTAGTTAGGAGAACCGGTGAAGAAGGATGTTTCCCTCACGAGGCCTACGCCGTTTGCATAATAGGAATGCACATAGCGCGGGTTGTCCCACGGATAGCTGCTTCCGAATACGATCATTCCCTGGTAGTCGTAGGTTTGATAGGTTCCGGCAGGCACGGAAACGGTGGTGGCAGGGCCAACCATTTTGAAATATCCCTCAAGGTATCCCGGCACCGACCAGGTGCGGAGCGTGTTGGTAAAATCGGTTTTTGAATAATAGATCTCGCCGGCCGGGTCAACAATGAAACCGGAAGAATCCCTTCTGAAGAATATCGCATTCTCATTGCCGATCATGCCTACGAACACCATGTATGTTTTCCCGGCAAAAACGGTATCGCCGGAAATATAGCAGCTGTCGGTCGGATTTGAAACGTTGATCGTTTCCACGTTATTGGTGTCGATATCGGTGTTCTCATAGATCCAGTAGCTGCCAATGGTGAGCGGGTAGCCGTTTGCAACATTACCCGGGGAAGTGGCGGCAGGAGTGGGTTGTACATTGTCCTTCTTGCAGGAAACCGAGAACATCAGGATGCAGATCGCGAGTGGGAAAAAGTGTTTCATTGCTTTCGTTTTAGCAGGGTTATAACTGCTAAAGTAATCAAAATATTGTTCCTTCACTTATCAATATGCAAAGGTTCAAAATTTGTCCCGCGCCGGGGGCGTTGTGCCGAATGATTTGTTATCTTTGAGATCGCTTAAAATCGTTTGCAAACAATAAAAAGAACATAGTTCCCGACAGAGCAAAATGCTATTCAGTGAGATCATAGGTCAACAGGCAGTGAAAGAGCGCCTGCTGCGTTCCGTAGCAGAGGGGCGTATCAGTCATGCCCAACTGTTCCTCGGTCCGCAGGGCAGCGGAAACCTCGCGCTTGCGGTGGCCTATGCACAATACATTTCCTGCGTGAACAAGCAGCCTTCCGACTCCTGCGGAACCTGCTCCTCCTGTGTAAAATACAACAAGCTCATTCATCCCGATCTTCATTTTGTATATCCTGTGGCGCTTTCCAAGGACGTTCGCGTGAGCACGGATGTGGCGCCCAAGTGGAGGGAATCATTTCTCGATAACCCCTACATCACGCTTTACAACTGGTTTGAAAGCCTTGATGCGGAGAACAAGCAGGCTGTGATCGGCGTGGAGGAAAGCGGCGAGGTGCTCAGGAAGCTGAGCCTTACCACATACGAAGCGGAATACAAGATCATGATCATCTGGCAGGCGGAGAAAATGAACCAGGCTTCGGCGAACAAGCTGCTGAAGATCCTCGAGGAGCCGCCAGATAAAACGCTGTTCCTGCTGGTTTGCGAAAGCGAGGACCAGCTGCTGCGCACCATTGTTTCAAGAACGCAGCTGATCAAGATCCCGAAAATTTCGGATACCGACCTGATGAACGTGCTGGTGGAGAATCATGGCCTTTCCCCGGAAAGCGCTGAAAAAACAGCACACCTGGCGGATGGCAACTATGCGGAAGCATTGCTGCTGCTGAACGAGAATGAGAATGCGGCCCAGAACCTTGCCGGCTTTCAGAAGCTGATGCGTGCGAGCTTAAAGTTCAACCCGCAGGGCGTATTTGCCTGGATCGATGAGATGAGCGCAGCGGGAAGGGAAAGGCAGAAGAATTTTATCAATTACGCGCTGCACATTATCCGCGAAAGCATGATCGTGAATTACGGCGATGCCAGCCTCATCAAGCTTGGAAAGGATGAGCAGGAATTCGTGAAGAAGTTCGCGCCCTTCATTCATGCGGGAAATATCGAGCGCTTCATGGAAGAGCTGAACAAGGCGCATTATCACATGGAGCGCAATGCAAATGCAAAGATCCTGTTCATGGACCTTGCATTCAAGTTCAATGAATTGCTGAATGTTCCGAAGCAGGAACTGGCAAACAGATAACACACCCCCGGCCCCTCTCAAGAGGGGAGTGGACGGTGCTCAAAGAGAGATAAAATAAAAAAATGAAATACAGATGCAGATCTGAATTTCAAAAAGGTGCAGGATCAATTCCCTTCTGAGAGAGGGTTAATGCACACAATTAAAAATTAACACAATCAACTTAAATATAAATTTATGGGATGCAGTGGATGTTCAACAGGCAGGGGATGCAGTACGGCAAGTACAGGATTACCCGGCGGTTGTAAAAATAACGGCTCGTGCGGCGCAGGCGGATGTAACAAATTAAATGTATTCAACTGGCTTGCCAACATGGAGCTTCCCGGCGGACAACCGGAATTTGATATTGTCGAGATCCGCTTCAAGAACAGCCGCAAGGAGTTTTTCAGGAATGTAAATAACCTTCAGCTCAACGTTGGGGATGTGGTTGCTGTGGAAGCGTCGCCCGGGCATGATATCGGGATCGTTTCCATTTCGGGAGAGCTGGTGCGATTGCAGATGAAGAAGCAGAAAGTGGATCCTGCATCGCAGGAGATCAAAAAAGTATACCGGAAGGCCAAGCAGTCGGACATTGAAAAATGGCAGGAAGCGCAAGGTCTCGAGCAGGCTACCATGTACCGCGCAAGGACCTTTGCCGTGAAGTTGGGGCTGCAGATGAAGATCAGCGATGTGGAATACCAGGGCGACCGCACAAAAGCGATCTTCTATTATACCGCCGATGACCGCGTGGATTTCCGTGAGCTCATCAAAGTGCTGGCGGATGAATTCAAAGTGCGGATCGAGATGCGCCAGATCGGTGCAAGGCAGGAAGCAAGCCGCCTGGGAGCGATCGGCTCCTGCGGAAGGGAATTGTGCTGCTCCACCTGGCTGACCGATTTCCGTTCGGTATCTACCAGCGCAGCGCGCTATCAGCAGCTTTCGCTGAACCCGCTGAAGCTTGCCGGACAATGCGGAAAACTGAAATGCTGCCTCAACTACGAGCTCGACAGCTACATGGATGCATTGAGGGATATTCCCGAAGTGAACAACGTGAAGCTGGAAACCGAGAAGGGAAGGGCATTTCACCAGAAGACAGATATTTTCAGGAAGCGTATGTTCTTCTCGTACACGCATGAGCCGGATAATTTTATCCAGCTGAGCGTTGACCGCGTAAAGGAAGTGATGGCGATGAACAAGGAGGGCAACAAGCCTGCCGACCTGCTGGTGCACATCGAGAAGAAAGTTGTTGAGAAGAGCCCGGATTACGAAAATGTGGTTGGACAGGACAGCTTAACACGCTTCGATAAGAGCAAAAAATCGAAATCGAGGGGTAAGAACAACAACAAGCGCAGAACCCCGGAAGGCGGCGCGCAGAACCCTGCACAGCCAAGGCAGCAGGGCGCTAATCCAAACCCTAACCCGAACAGGCAGCCTAATCCTAACCGCACCCCGAATCCTAACAGGCAGCCTAACCCGAACAGGGGCCCGAATCCGAATAAGCCAAATCCTAATCCGAACGCGAACCCGAATTCAAACAAACCGAATCCAAACAGGACGCCAAACCCGAACAAGCCGAATAACAGGCCCAACCGGAATAACAGGAACAACAACCGTCCGAAGCCCAAAAGCAACCCTACTCCTCCGAAAACGGAAGGATAAAAACGCAAACAGGATCTTATTTTTATGAGCATACATAAAAAAAACGCAGTGTTCTTTTCCGCAGCCTGCCTGCTGCTGAGCCTGGTATTCCTCTCTTCCTGCGATAATTCGCGCATCTTTGAAGAGAACAAGTCGCTGCCGGAAAGCGGCTGGGACAGCAGCAATGTAGTGAGCTTCAGCGTCGACATCAAAGATCCTTCAACTCCCGCCAACTTTTACGTGAACGTGCGGAATGCCGACGGATACCCGTACAGCAACCTCTACCTGTTTGTAAAAACAAAGTTCCCGAACGGGAAGCAATCCAACGATACGCTTGAGTGCATGCTTGCCGATGAGAACGGAAAATGGCTTGGAAAAGGCATCGGCGATATTTACGATAACCGTATACCATTCAAGAGAAATGTACGTTTTCCAATGCCCGGAACATACACCTTCGAGGTTGCACAGGGCATGCGCACCACCACGGTGCCGCTCATCATGGATATAGGCTTCCGCGTTGAAAAAGCGGAATAAAAAGATACGAATCAAGAATCAATGACTGCAGAAAAAGCAAAAAAGGAGAACCACAGGAAGTATGTGATCGGGTTCTGGATCCTGTTCGCAGGGCCTATCCTGGCAATATTACTGTTTGTGCTGGGCATCAGGTTGTTTTCCGACCTTCCCGATACGGAGGAATTGCAAAATCCTAAAACGCTCCTTGCAACGGAAGTGTATTCATCCGACATGAAAGTGATCGGGAAGTATTATGCAGAGAACCGCACCAATGTGAAGTTCAAGGACATTTCACCCAATGTGGTAAATGCCCTCGTCGCCACCGAAGATGCCCGTTTCTACGAACATTCCGGCGTGGATGTGCGCGCCCTGTTCCGTGCCATTTCCGGCGCACTTACCGGGAGATCGGCTGCCGGCGGAGGAAGCACGCTTTCGCAGCAGCTTGCCAAAATGCTGTTCCCGCGTGAAGACCTCCACGGAATAAAGCTCGTGATCCGTAAAATGAAGGAATGGATCATCGCGGTAAAGCTGGAGAAGGAGTATACCAAGGAAGAGATCATTGCGCTGTACCTGAATAAATTCGATTATGTGAACAATGCGGTCGGGATCAAGTCGGCGGCACAGATCTATTTTAACACCACTCCCGACTCCCTGAAAATGGAACAGGCGGCCATGCTGGTGGGAATGGCTAAAAACCCCGCGTATTTTAACCCGAACCGCTTTCACGACAGGGCTGAGGGCAGAAGGAATACCGTGCTTCGCCAGATGGTGAAATACAATTACCTCACGCAGGCGCAATGCGATTCGCTCGAGAAGATCCCGCTGAAATTAAGCTTTCACCCGGAAGATCACAACGAAGGATTGGCGCCATATTTCCGTGAATACCTGCGGGATGTGTTCCTGAAAAAATGGTGTGAAGAGAACCGGAAGCCCGATGGAAGCAAATATGACATATACCGCGACGGCCTGAAGATCTACACCACCATCGACTCGCGCCTGCAGAAGCATGCCGAGGATGCGGTGAGGGAGCACCTTACCGAGCTGCAGGCTTCCTTTGACAAGGAGCTGAAGAAAAAGAAGAATGCGCCCTTTGCCTGGAATGTGAACAAGGAAGAGATCAAGAACCTGATGGAACAGGGCATGAAGCGTTCGGAGCGTTACAGGGTGCTGAAAAAAGCCGGATTGAGCGAAGCGGAGATCGAAAAGAACTTCAAAACGAAGATCCCGATGACCGTGTTCAGCTGGCAAAAGGAGATCGATACGGTGATGTCGCCCTGGGATTCCATCCGTTATTACAAGGGATTCCTGCAAACCGGCTTTATGTCGGTGGAGCCTCAAACCGGCTACGTTAAAGCCTGGGTAGGCGGGAACAATCATAAATATTTCCAGTACGATCACGTGCAGATCGGCCATGCAAGGCAGGTGGGCTCCACCTTCAAAACCTTTGTGTATGCGCTTGCCATCCAGGAAGGCTATTCGCCATGTTACCGCCTGCCGAATGTGCGTACCTGCATTGATATGCCTGCCGGACAGCCGTTATACTGCCCGGATAATGCCGCCGGAGAGGAAAAATACAATGGCAGGATCATCACGCTGCAGTTTGCGCTTGCCAATTCCATCAACTACATTTCCGCTTACCTGATCAAGCAGTTCGGGGCACCGGCCGTTGCCGACTTTGCGCACCGCATGGGCGTGGTGAGCAAGATCGATCCCACGCCTTCCATCTGCCTCGGAACACCGGAGATCTCAGTATTTGAAATGGTGGGAGCACAGGCAACCTTCGCCAATAAAGGAGTATGGATCCAGCCTACTTTTGTGACCCGTATCGAGGATAAGAATGGAAAAGTGATCGCTGATTTTGCGCCGAAAACAGAAGAGGTGATGAGCGAAGAAAAAGCATACGTGGTGATCCAGCTGATGAAAGGCGTTGTGGAAGCGGGAACCGGCGTTCGCCTTCGTTACCGCTACAAGCTCATGCAGCCGATGGCCGGTAAAACCGGAACCACTCAGAACAATTCCGATGGCTGGTACATGGGCATTACGCCTGACCTTGTTTCGGGATGCTGGGTAGGAGCGGAGGACCGTTCCGTGCATTTTGACCATGGCGACCAGGGACAGGGTGCGCAAATGGCTTTGCCGATCTTCGCAAAATACATGCAGAAAGTATATGCCGATAAATCCCTTAAATGGATCTCGCAGGGTGATTTTGAAAAGCCGGCGAAGAAAATAGATGTGGAGATGGATTGCAAGAAGTACAACCAGGAGATCCTCAACGGAACCGGCGGAGGTGAAGGCGGGGAAGATGGCGGGTTTTAAACTTGAAACGACACACACAGATTCACAATTCGTAAATTAGTATAGATTCGTAATTCGTAACATGAACAAAACAGTAGCAAATGCAGATGAAGCCATCAAAGACATCAGTGACAACGCAGTGCTGATGCTGGGCGGATTCGGGCTGTGCGGCATTCCTGAGAACAGCATTGCCGCGCTGGTTAAAAAAGGGGTGAAAGGCCTTACCTGTATTTCCAACAATGCAGGCGTGGATGATTTCGGCATCGGGCTGATGCTGAAAACAAGGCAGGTGAAAAAGATGATCTCGTCGTATGTAGGCGAAAATGCCGAGTTTGAAAGGCAATTGCTGAGCGGTGAGCTGGAAGTGGAGCTGATCCCGCAGGGAACGCTGGCAACGCGCTGCCTTGCAGCAGGCTACGGAATGCCCGCGATCTTCACCCCGGCAGGCGTGGGAACGGAAGTGGCCGAAGGCAAGGAAACCCGCAAATTCATGGTAGACGGCGTTGAAAAGGAGTTTTTGATGGAGATGGCCTTCGATGCCGACTTCGCGATTGTAAAGGCCTGGAAAGGCGATACGCACGGCAACCTCGTGTTTCATGAAACCGCACGCAACTTTAACCCGATGATGGCGATGGCCGGAAAGGTTACCATTGCTGAGGTGGAGGAGCTGGTGCCTGCGGGCGAGCTTGATCCTGATCATATTCATACTCCGGGAATTTATGTGCACCGCATTTTCCAGGGAAGCAATTATGAAAAGAGGATCGAGCAGCGGACGGTAAGAAAGAAGCAGTAGAATTTTGTCATTCTGAACGGAACGGAGTGGAGTGAAGAATCTTCTTGATGTGACCGCGATGGATAATGAAGATCCTTCGCTTCACTCAGGATGACATCTCGTTAAGAATGTAACATCACATAATAAAATTAAGGTACAGTTTACAAACAAATACTATGCTTGACAAAACAGGAATAGCGAAACGCATCGCAAAAGAGATCAAAGACGGCTATTACGTGAACTTAGGGATCGGGATCCCGACCCTGGTAGCCAATTACATTCCGCAGGGGATGAACGTTGTACTGCAGTCGGAAAACGGCCTGCTGGGCATGGGGCCTTTTCCTTTCGAGGGAGAAGAAGATCCCGACCTGATCAATGCAGGGAAGCAAACGATCACCACCGTGCCGGGATCTGCCTTTTTTGATTCGGCCATGAGCTTCGGGATGATCCGTTCACGCAAGGTGGACCTTACCATTCTCGGTGCCATGGAAGTAGCCGATAACGGCGATATTGCCAACTGGAAAATTCCGGGAAAGATGGTGAAGGGAATGGGCGGCGCCATGGACCTGGTGGCTTCCGCGAAGAACATCATCGTAGCCATGCAGCATGTGAACAAAGCAAATGAATCAAAATTGCTGGTAAAATGCTCGCTGCCGTTAACGGGAGTGCGCTGCGTGAAGAAGATCGTAACGGAGCTGGCGGTGCTGGATGTTACGCCGCAGGGATTCAGGCTGCTGGAGCGGGCGCCGGGCATCAGCGTGGAGCAGATCAAAAACGCCACCGAAGGACGGCTTGTAATTGAAGGCGACATTCCTGAAATGACAATAGAATAACATTGGAGCTTAGAAGCACGATAAATTTCACCGAAAAGAATGGCCGAAGGGCTGTTCTTTTCTTTTTTGCGGCCTTCCTTGTTACCGGCCTGCTGATCTTTAAAGATTACGGCATTTCCTGGGATGAGGAGTTCCAGTGGAAGAACAACGGCGCGGTGAACTATGATTTTATAGTGCACGGGAATAAGCAGGCGCTGCTCGATGGCGCTGACAAGTACCACGGCCCGGCTTTCGAGCTGCTGCTTACGGGTGTTGAAAAGCTCTTCCGGCTGAACGATACAAGATGTATTTTCCTTGTTCGTCATTTGCTCACCTTTCTTACATTCTATCTTTCCGCGATCATCTTCTATTTGCTTGCCTTCAGGATCTTTCACAAGCGTCTGCTGGCGCTGACCGGGGCGGTCTTTTATGTGCTGAGCCCGCATATTTTTTCGCACGCATTCTACAATTCGAAGGACATTGTTTTTCTTTCACTTTTTACTGCGGGCATCTACTGTATGCTGCTGTTCCTCGAAAAGGCAACCCTGCTGCGCGCCTTTATCTTTGCGCTTGTCACGGCCTTCACCATCGATGTGCGCATCATCGGCATTCTCATCCCCACTGTTTTTATGTACCTTATTTTTACGGGATGGCTCTGGAGAAAACAGGTTGTTGAATGGAAGCCGGTGTTGTTGTATTTTTTGTGCCTGGTCCCGCTGATCATCCTGTTCTGGCCCGTGTTGTGGATCGATCCGCTGTTCCATTTCAGGGAAGCTTTAAAGGAGAACAGCCATTATCCCTGGGACGACCCGGTGCTCTACTTTGGAAGGGAATACACGCCTACAAGCCTTCCCTGGCATTACCTCTTCTTCTGGATGTTTGTATCGCGGCCTGTGATCTATTCGCTGTTCTTTTTATGCGGTGTATCGGCACTTATATGGCAGCTGTTCCGGAAGCCTTTCCTGTTTATCCGCAATCATGTAAACGGGCAGATCGTTTTGTGCTGGTTCTTCTTTCCCCTGTTGGCGATGCTGGTGTTTAAAAGTCCGGCCTTCGATACCGGCAGGCATTTGTATTTTCTGCACGGCGCCTTTGTGCTGCAGATGCTCTTCGGGCTGCAGCGCTTATGGGAATTTGCAGCGCGCAGAAAGATAGCTTCCGTTGCTCTTTCCGGGCTTACCGCACTTTCATTGATCCTGCTTGTTGTGAACATGTTTCGCCTGCATCCTTACGAGCATTTGTATTTTAACATCACACAGGGAACAGATGAGGCACGCATCAAAAGCCGCTTCGAATACGATTACTGGGGGCTTTCACAACGGGCGCTGCTGGAGCGGCTGCTGAATTCCGATCCTTCCGAACGGATCGTTGTGCAGGCAGAGCATTTGCCGGGCAGAACAAATGCTTACCTGCTGCCTGCTGCGGAGCGTGGACGCATCCGCTTTGCAGATGGCACAAGGCATCCGGATTATTTCCTGGTTGATTACCGCTGGAAAAAGGAAGGTGATTATCCCTTCCATACCGAAGTGTTCTCAGAGATGAACGGGAATGCAAAAGTGGCTACGCTTTTAAAGGTGCATTCCGCAGAAGAGCTTTATAAGATGCATGGGAAGACTATCATGACTGATAGGGATGCAACACAGAACGGCGATACGTTGGCCTTTAACAGTATGGAAAAGCTTGCGGGAAACAGCCGGCTGCTTTTAAAAGTTTTCTTCAGCATGCGGGCGGATCCGGGCGCTACAGGCTGGTACGTGACCCGGCTTGAAACAAAAGAGGGCCGGCCTTATTTCTGGTACCCGCTCTATACATTAAGAGCCGAAGGCCCAGATTCGCCCGGGGAGATCCATGGCGCGCTTGAGTTGCCGCTGATCAGGAACAAAGATGACAAAATGAAGATCTTTTTTGAAAGCGCCGCGAAGCGAAAGGTGAGTGTGGAAGATGTGCAGATCAGCATCGAAGAGCAGGAATCCAGGTGATCATTTATGCCCGGCCATTGAAACAGATTACTATCTTTAATTTGTGAACAAAGATCAAATGAGGGCTTCAGCGTTTTTATGGAAATATGAACGGAGCATTTTTGCTTTGTTCGTTTTAATTACTGCGCTTCCCGTACTGTTAAATACCTATTTTCCGACTATCGACGGGCCTTCACACCTGCACAATGCCAACCTGCTGAGGCAGTACTGGTTTCATGGAAACAATTTTCTTCTTCAATTTTTTGAGCTCAATACACACCTGAGCTCGAATCTCCCGGATCACCTGTGGTTTGCTCTCGGCGGCCTCGTGCTGCCCGCTTCGCTCACAGAGAAAAGCATCCTGCTGTTTTACCTGCTTGCGCTTCCCTTTTCTTTCCGTTACCTTTTAAAAGGTAGCGCGGGCGATACGCATTCGGTGCGCATTTCCTCTTACCTGATCTTTCCGTTTGTATATTCATTCACATTCCGCATCGGCTTCTTTAATTTTTGCTGCGGCATCCCGGTGATGTTCTGGACGCTCGGCTACTGGCTCCGCAACCGTGAAGCGCTCACAGCGCGGAAGCTGGCTTGGCTTGCTTTTCTGTCAACGCTCGTGTACGTTTTCCATATTTTCAATTTCCTTTTATTGGGCATCATCGTGCTTCTACACGAGCTGCAATACCTGCTGCATTCAAAAGGCAGCGCCGGCGTTTTTACAAGGTTGCGGACGCTGTTCGTTATGTTCATTCCGGGACTTGCGCTCTCCGCATTGTTTTATATTTCAAACAGCTCCTTCCGGCATGCGCCGCCAAGCTATCTTGCAAAGGCTAAGCTTACGCAGATGCTTTTACAGCTCGATCCTGTGATCACCCTGAGCTATGAGCGCGAATACCGTTTTGCGCAGCTCACAGGCCTTGTCCTCGGTTTTCTTGTGCTGCTTGTGCTGCGCGATTATTTTAAGAACAGGCAGCGGGAAAACTTTCGCCCGAAATGGATCTTCGCCCTGCTCCTTGTGCTGCTGCTTTATTATGTGTTTCCAAACTGGATCGCCTCGGGGGGCTTCATCTCCATTCGCTGGGCGCTCTTCTTTTTCCTGCTGCTGATCATTCTTATCGGAAACAAAGGCCTTTCGCCTAAGCTCCTCATCGTGCCGGTGGCGCTGCTCATGACCAGCCACCTGTTCTTTATAAAATATCATTACGGGCAAACAGCTGTTCTGAGTGAGGAAGCGAAGGCTTTTGCCGAAGCGCAGGAACAGATGAACGGAAACAGTGTGCTGCTTCCCTTGAACTATTCGGGCAACTGGATACAGATTAATTCCGCAAGCTATATGTCGACCGAAAAGAACATCATCTGCCTTGATAATTACGAAGCCGAAAAGCCGCACTTCCCTTTGCTTTGGAAGCAGGGAGAATGTGTGAATGCCTACATGCCGGGATATGAGACCCGTAACCCGCCCTGCACCAACATCGAAAATTACGAGCAGAAAACGCACCGCCGGATCGATTACATCAGCCGCTATTGCTTTGACGGCAGCACAAATGATTCCTGCACGCTGCATACCACAAAAGAGATCAACACTAACTTCGAGCTGATCTACACCTCCCTCAACGGGAAGCTGCAGCTCTATAAACGCAAGCCCAAAACATGAAGCCCTCGCAAAAGCAAACCGATCTTGCGCTCGGCGGTATAGCGGCGCTGCTCTTTATGTATACCTGCATCCGTGCAATGCGGCTCTCCATTACCTGGGACGAAGCCTATACCTACATTGAGTTTGCAAGGAACGGAAAAGTGTTCCTCCGTGATTATGAAATGATGTCGGCCAACAATCACCTCCTGAACACCGCGCTGATGATGGCTTTCACAAAGCTGTTCGGATTGCATGAGTTCGCGATGAGGATCCCGGCGCTGATGGCGCATCTCCTGTTCCTGTTCTTTTCGGCCAGACTGCTGCGGAATTTTGACAATAAATGGCTGGCGCTTTCGGCATTCGTGATCCTGAACGTAAATCCTTACCTGCTCGATTTCTTTTCACTGGCAAGGGGTTACGGACTTTCGCTCGGGCTGATGATGGCCGGCGTTTATTTTTTCTGGCTCGCCTGCACAACCGGTCGCAAGGGCCGCTGGTCGCTGGCAGCCATGCTCTTTGCATCACTCGCCGTGTTCGCCAATTTTGTGCTGCTGAACTATTGCCTGGTGCTGTTCGGCCTGCTGTGGCTGAACGCAGTCCGCGGCGAAGGAACATCTGCAATGAGAACTAAAATGCCGGCGGCAATAAAAAGCATGGCTGCACCTTCGATCATTATGGCTGTGTTGCTGTGGGTGGTGATCCCGGTAACGCTGAAATTGAAGGCGGCAGGCGCTTTGTTCTTCGGCGGCGAAAGCAGCTTCTGGTCGGATACCATCAGCACCGTTACGGCGCGCTGCCTCTACGATCTCGGCTACAGTCATTGGATCGAGCGGATCGTTAAAGGGGCTGTGCTGCTGGTCATACTGCTTGCAGCTGCATATTACGCAATGCTGCTGCTCAGGAAAAAAGCGGGGACTGTATTCTTTCCTGTCGCATTGCTGCTGCTGCTTGTACTGTGTTCGTTATCTACCGTGGTGCAGCACTGGCTGCTGCATACGCCTTACTTAATGGACCGCACGGCGCTTTTCCTTGTTGTGCTTTTTACCCTGGCCTTCGTGTTCTTTATTGATGAGTTGTTGAAAGTGTGGCCTGCCGTTGTTGGCGCTGCTCATGTTTGCGCCCTGCTGCTGCTTGTGCATTTCGCGCTATGCTTTAACTTCGGCTATGTGTTGGAGTGGAAGCTGGATGCTGACGTGAAGGCGATGCTCAGTGATATTGCGAAGATCAAAAAGATCCCGCCTGGCAAGGAAACCATCAGCATCGGCATCCCGCTCAGCTTCGATCCTGCGATCAATTTTTACCGCGAGAAGAACAGGCTGCTCTGGCTGAATACCGCATGGCGCAATGAAACCGGGAACATGCTGCATGATTATTTCTGCCTCAGGCAGCAGGATCTGCCGGAAATGCACATGGATTCCATCGTGATCATTAAAACCTACCCGGGCACGGGCAATATCCTTGCAAGGCCGAAATACAGCCCGGAGGAAATAAAGGCAGAGCTGGTAAAGCAGCTGAATTTTGAAGCGGAGGAGAACGGCTCTTTTGCAATGGGCCCTTCCATCGAGTATTCACCGGGCTTCTCTTACATTGTGAACGACAGCCTCACACCCGGGCCGGCGGTTCTTGCATTTTACGCGGAGCTGCGGGCGCCCGACCTTTCACGCGACAACCTTGTAATGGTGATCTCATTCCAGGATCCTGCCGGAAAGCTGTACTCCTGGCAGAAGGCATACGTGAAGGATTTTATCAGGAATAAAACAGACTGGTTCCGCTGCAGCTTCACCTGCATCGTTCCGCCAGGGACCAGGACCGGGGACGAAATAAAAGCATATATTTGGAATCCGGATAAGCACGGCTTGTTCATCAGGAAAATGGAGTTCCGGTGGCTTGCTTATAAGTACCGCTGACAGCAATTGAAAGCAGAAAAATCTTAATATTGTACCGGATTTGATAAGGCGAAGCAGGCATTAAAAATTTACCAGAAAGAATATTACAAGCAGCGAATGAACGTACCGATTAAAAAGCTTTCCGTGGTGATCCCGGCCTACAACGAGGCAGCTACCATTCACCTGATCCTCAACAAGGTGCTGGCTGTAAAGCTCGTGAATGACATTGAGAAGGAGATCATCATTGTGAACGACTGCTCAAAGGATGCTACAAAGGAAGTGATCGAAAAATACATTGCCGATCACAGCGCACACAACATCCGCCTGTTCAACCAGGAATACAACCAGGGAAAGGGTGCCGCGCTGCACAAGGGCATTTCACTGGCAACGGGGGAGTTTCTCGTGATCCAGGATGCCGATCTTGAATATGATCCGGAAGAATACAATATTCTCCTGAAGCCGATCATCAACGGCTTTGCGGACGTGGTGTTCGGCTCGCGCTTCGCAGGCGGGGAGCCGCACAGGATCCTGTTCTTCTGGCATACCATCGGCAACAAGATGCTCACGTTCATGTCGAACATGTTCACCAACCTCAACCTCTCCGACATGGAAACCTGCTACAAGGTTTTCAAAACGGAAACGATACAGGCCATTAAGCTGAAGGAAAGGCGTTTCGGTTTTGAGCCAGAAGTAACCGCGAAGATCTCGCGCGTTCCGAATATCCGTATTTATGAGGTGGGCATCTCCTATTACGGAAGAACGTATGAGGAGGGCAAGAAGATCGGCTGGAAGGATGGCTTCCGGGCCATCTGGTGCATTTTGAAATATAATTTATTCTCTAAATAATTCTATTAACCAGATTTACAAAAACCTTATGAAAACGAAAATTGGAGCAGCGGTTATCGCATTACTTTTTTTAATGGCTTGCGGATCGGATCAGCCGAAGCAGGAAGAGCAGAACACAACTGCGGAAACGCAGCCTTCGGGCAATAAATTTATACTGAAGGCAGCCAACATGATGTACATCGCTGTACAGCCCGATTCAACATTGAAAGCCAGTCAGCCCGACCCAACCAAGGCCGACGTATTTGAAAGGGTAGACCTCGGCGACGGAAAAACTGCTCTGAAAACAGCCAACGGAAGATACGTTACAGACAACAGGGCGGGCTCTTCCGAGCTGAGAGGCTTCTGTGAGCATGCCTCTGACTGGGAGCAGTTTGAGATCATCGCGCTCGACCAGGCAAAAGTAAACATCAAGGCTTCTTCGGGGAAATACGTATCTGCAGACCTTGGTAAGGACGGGATCATTAATGCAAGCAGCGAGCATGCGTCCGATTGGGAAGCATTCACACTGGAAGCACAATAAGCTCCTTAAATATTTTACGAGTGGAGAGCAGCGATAACAATGCGCCTTTGGCCGAAAGTCCCGATAAAAGAAGGTCATCGCCGTCCGCTATCGCGGAATACCCCGCTTTTCCCAGGTGGCAGGGCTATTTGCTGCTGACGCTTCCTTTGGTGTTCTGCCTGATGTGGCTGTATTGCTATTACCAGAGCAAAACGTTTTTCTGCACCTATCCCGACTCCATTTACATTTATCTCATTAACGGAACAAGCATTGCCAGCGGGAATACGGACATCGGGCATTACGACAATCCCGGAACACCTGTGCACCTGCTGGGCGCCCTCATCGTTTACATTGTTCACCTGTTCTCCGGGAAGGGAATTGTGTATGAAGATGTGCTGGCGGACCCTGAGTTTTACCTCCGCTTTTGTGCAGGCACTTTCGGCCTGATGCTGATCGGAAGTGTTTATTTTGGTGCAAGGCTGATCCTGAAGCATACCGGGAACCTTCTGCTGGCATTGTTCTTCCAGCTGCTTCCGGTTTGCTCTTTCTTTACGGTGCATTACCTGTTGCTTGTACGGATGTGCCCGGAGGATCTGATCATCGCGGTGCTGATCTGTTATTACGCTTTTTTGTGGGTGCTCTGCTACAAGCGCGACAAGCTCCCCGGCTCTGCTTTCGGCAGTAGATCACACCTCCTGCTGTTTTCATTTGTAAGCGCATTGCTGGTCACTACCAAAATGACCTGCCTGCCTTTCCTTATCATCCCATTGTTCTTCCTGCCGAAATTTTCACAGAAATTCTGGTATGTGCTGCTTACTACAGCGCTTGGTGCCATCATGATCTACCCCATCTGGCCGAAGCTTCCTGAGATGTATGAGTGGTTCACGCGGCTGGCGACACACTCGGGTAAATACGGGCAGGGGCAGGCGGGTGTAAGCACCGACACTCTTGTTTCCAACCTTGTAAAGCTTTTCCGCCACGACCTGTTTTTCAGCGCCGGCTATTTTATACTCATCGCGGGGCTCATCATCGGCCTCGTTAAAAAGAAGCACAAAAAGAATTTTTACCGGCTCATGCTTGGCTTCTGGATCATTTGCACAGTGCAGCTGGCGCTCGCCTCCAAGCAGTTTGGTTACCATTACCTGATCGCTTCCCAAATGCTGATCATCCCCGGGCTTGCCGCGATGTATTATATGCTTGAGATCCGGCAGTCCGTAAAAACTGGGTATGTTGGGTTCGGCTTATGCCTGGTGGTATTCGGTGTCAAGGTTTCGGAAGGGTTGGATTTTTACCCGGGCAGCAACAAGATCTATGAGAGCAGCATAGAAGCGAAGAAATACAAGAACATTCCGAAGATCATCACCACCGGGTACCAGGGAGCCTGCTTTGTGGAATCGGGGATCCGCTTCGGCGCCAGCTATGGCGGCCGGTACTATCATAACAGCAATTACTTCCTGCGCCATCAATATCCCAACTCTTATTTTTATGACATGCAGGAGCCGCAGAACCTGGTCAGGAAATGGGATATGCCTTTAACTCCCGGGCAGTTCTTCGTCGGAAAGCCGCAGGTGCTTGTTTATTTTATACAAATGCAAAAGAATGAAGAGCTCAACGTGATCTCGAGGATCACGTCGGGACTCGATTCCATTATAAAGAGTATCAGGCTGGATAGATACAACGAGGCAACCGGAGAAAGCTTTTACATGCTGGAGATCGATACATTGAAGGCGAGGCCGCATTACTTCGGCACAACGCGCTACAGCTATGATTTTGAAACGCTGGATGCAGCGCAGGTCGCGTTTCTTCCCGCGGGAGGATCGCCTGGCATTGGCGAGGCAGCTACTGCCTCAACGGAAAAACACGTTTCGGGAACACATTCCATAAAGTTACCCCCGGGCCAGTATACCTGCTGCACCTCGTTCAATGCGGAACCGGGTGATGCTTTCGATATTTCAGTAAAAAGCTATTCTCCGGACAGGCCTGTGGGCATTGCTTTATCGACAGCCGAGCATCCCGAATTTTTTGATAATAACAGCGAAGTGATCGTAAGTGACGCCGGCGATGGCTGGCAAACGATCAGCCTGAAAGCAGTGGTTCCTGCAGATTGCCCCGAACGAAGGCTGAATTTTTGCCTCTATTATTTTGGGTTTAAGGAGGCTTATGCCGATGACCTGGATATAGTGATCTCCAAAAGGAACCTTGTAAAGGCAGAGCCTGTTCCTGCAGGCCTGGCAGATATAAGGAAATTCATCTTAAAGGCCAGCGGAGGAAATTATATTGCATTGAACGCCGATAAGCGCCTGGCAGCTGTTCAGCCGGATGCTTCAAAAGCTGAGGTGTTTGAGAAGGTTGAGCTCGGGGATGGAAGCTTTGCGCTGAGGGCCTCCAACGGAATGTATGTATGCGATGTACGCGACAACAGCTCGCGCCTTTACGCCGACAGGAAAGAGGCGAAGGCCTGGGAATCGTTCCGTTTTATTGGCACTGAGCTTTCCGCTGTGAATATAAAATCATCCCAGGGAATGTTTGTTTGTTCCGATCACAGCACCAACGACGGATTAGCAGCTGATAAGATCAGGGCCAGCACCTGGGAAACATTTGAAGTCATAAAGAAATAAGATTAGTAATGAAAAAATACATCCTGCTGTTCGTAGTGTTTTCTTTGAGCGCGGTCGTTTATCTGTCGTTTCCCTTAAAAGGAAATGAGCATTTGGTTACCCTCGAAAAGGATGGCTTTGTGCTGGATAATAAGCCTTTTTATCCGGTGGCGCTTAATTACATTTTAACCCTGCAGGGTAATGCGGAGGGCGAAATATGGGCAAGCCCCTTCGACGGATACAACCCGGATAACAAATACCTGTACACCAACCGGGATTCCTGCAGAATGCAGCTAAAAGCCGAACTGGACCTTATCAGGGAAATGGGCTTTAATACCATCAGGCTGGTGCGGATCGGCGAGGAGGCGCTGCAGGATGAACGCACGGGGGCATTGGCGGTAAAGGCGACGATTAACAATACACACGATACCACATTACTGCTTTCCGATAAATCGAATTATGAAAAGTACCTGAATGCTTTGGCGGAAGTGTTTAGCATGGCCGATGAGGCGGGGTTAAAAGTTATTTTTCTTGTAAATGTGCTGCCCGATGCAAGGTCAACTGAAGATCACCTCCTGAAGGTGGCAAAGCGCTTCAGGGACACACCGTCCCTGATGGCCTACGACCTGTTCAACGAGCCTTTGTACTTCGACAGAAAGGAAAGGCAGAAGGAAGAAGTGATCGCGATCTGTAAACGCTGGAACACGATCCTGAAGCTATATGCGCCAAACCAATTATTTACCATCGGCCTTGAAGGGATCCGCGAGGTTTTTGAATGGGACCCTAATATCCTCGATGTCGATTTTGTTTCATTGCATCCGTACCAGTATGAGCCGGAACAGGTCCGGAACGAAATGTTCTGGTATGGGAAATATATAAAAAAGCCATGGATGATCGGGGAAACCGCTATACCGGCAGATAACGATTCTGTAAGCTATGAAGAGCAGCGAAAGTTTGCCGGGATCACGCTGAAGCAGGCAAGGGATTGTGGCGCTATCGGTTATTCCTGGTGGCAATACAAGGATGTGGACTGGCACTTATTCCACGCAAATTATATGGGAATGGTGAGCTGGAAAGGATATACAAAAACAAAGAAGCCGAACATTACCCTCACCGGAACGGTGAAGCCGCTTGCGCGCGAATTTCAGAAATATGATCCTTCTGCCCCAAAAGGAAATTGTGTTTGTCTCCCGAATTATTATAATTACACCTCTAACAATGAGTTCCGGTTAAGGGGGAAATTTGTTGATGATGAAGGCAAGCCAATTGAAGGCGCTGTATTGCTGGGCTGGAATGAAGACTGGTCACATTCTTATCACACCATATCAAAACCGGATGGCTCTTTTGAGCTGCTCAGCAACTACCCTTATTATCACTGGATGGGATCGGCGACCATGTATACCATGATCAGGGCAGATGTTTTACTTCAAAACACGAAAGTGGTGGATGGAATAAAAACAGTGGATCTGGGCGTTCTGAAGCTAAAAAAACTAACGCTTCCCCTTTAATTCCTGCTCTGTCATCCAGCGTGCATCAATGGCGATGCTCGAATCAACGGAAATACCTTTTTCCTTGGCTTTTTTGGTTACCTGCTGCAGCCATGCCGGGTCGGCTTTGATCGCATTTTTAAATTGCTCCACCCTGTTGTTGAATGCTTTTTCTGCCTCTGTGGGTTCAGGTTTCTTACCAAGCTCCTGTTCTGCCATCCACTTTGCATCCATTGTAATACAGGAGTCGAGGGGGATCTTCAATTTTTTCGCCTTCTCTGCGACCTGCTTCAGCCAGGCGGCATTTGAAAGGATAGCATTCTTATATCCTCCCACTTTTTGTGCGAAAAGCTCTTCAGGGCTGGGTGGGGGCGGAGGATCGTTCTTGTGGTTTTCGCGGTAGGCGTATTCTGCATTCAGCTGAACGCATGAATCGATGCTGATGTGCATCTCTCTCGCCTGTTTCACTACATACCTGTACCATTTCTCATCGTTTCGGATAGCGATCTTCGTTTGTGTAACTTCGGATGTGTGCTTTCGCTCACGCTTCATTTTTTCATAGGCTTCGGGGCCGTTCTTATACATGCTGTATACATCTTCAATAAATCCCCAGCCGATCTGCTTAAGCGAGGCTTCGGTTGCCATGATAAATACAAAATCATTTTTTTCAACCGAAGCCTTCAGGTCGAAATCCGCAGGGTTCCCGGTTTTTCCTTCCGGATCGTAATTAAACAGCTGCTTGTTATAATACCAGAATTCATGGTGGCCAAAAGTAAATTTCGGAAGGTGAAGAAAGTAAAGCCCCATCCAGTAGCTGTCGGAAACGGTAAGCACAGTTGGCTTTACAGTGTTCGACGAATCGAGCCATTGCACATCGGGATACGCCATTTTAAAATGCGGCAGGTCGAACATTAAGTTGAGGCCTTCCGCGATATCGCCATCGGGTGTTTGCAGCGTATCCAGCACCTTCACGTGCTCATAGCTGTAATGAGGCAGCTTTTTGGAGGATACGCGCTCCATGTAACGCGTCAGCGTATCAAAGGCTATGTGCATGCCATACACACTCCAGTGGGTGCCTGTTTTGGGGTACAGCGGATATTTCGCCGCAGGCTTCAGGTCTGCGAACAGCCGGTTAAAATCGATGTAATTTACGCCTGTCCTTTTGGCTTCTTCTATATGCCTGATATAATTTGTTGTAAGGGAAGGCTTGTCGTAGGGTGCAGGAATATACTCAGGGTAATACGTGGCCTTCCCGGGAGCAAAGAGAATGGCAAAGTGAATTCCTTTTTTTGCAAGCGTATCCTGGATGAACTTTAATTTTTCGAACCGGCTCTTTATTTCCGCATCGCCAACGTAATCCTGTCCGGCATGGGTTTGAAGGTATTTCAGCTCATAGAGGAAGCCATCTTTGCCCGGTACCACATCCCTTGCAAAAACAGCCTTGAAGGAAGAATAATAAAGCTGGCTGATCAGGCGGAGGAACGTATTCCGGAACCCGAAATTATCGTTCAGATATTCCTCCTTGCCTGTTGAATACGATCCTTCGAACCAATCCTGCAGCGAGAATTGTGTATCAGGTGCCAGCTTCACATCGCCTGACAAGGGCTTTTCGTGTAATTTAAAGAAACAGGTTTGCCCCAGGGGGATCATCAGCGTGATGATCACCAGGAACATTAAGGCTGCGTTCAATATGTTATTCTTTTTCTCCAATTAAAATCTGAAATATATAAAAGGGTTGAACGAAGATGAGGTGATCAGCCCGATGCAGATCATCAGCATCAGCAGTGAAATGAAGGTGTAAATAACACTTGCCTTCGCAGTAAGTTCTGTAAAATAAACGCGCTGCTGGATCTTTTCAAGCATCGTGGAAGCGCTGAAAAAGGAAAAGAAAAAAGCAAGGGCAAGAAATGTGTACAGCTTTGGAAGGTTATACGGAATAATTGTTTCCGGCCTGCCGAAGGCGAACATGGACCGAATGAACTCAAATGCATCGTGCATCGTTTCTGCACGAAAGAACACCCAGCCGAAATTCACTATAATAAACGTCAGCAGCAGTGCCGGCCACCTGCCGATCGATTCAAGAAATTTTCCATAACCGGTACGCTCAAGCACGAGAAAGGTGCCGTGAAAAATACCCCATGCAATGAATGTCCAGCTGGCGCCATGCCAGAAGCCGGAAAGCACGAATACGATCCACAGGTTAAAATACAGCCTGCGTTTAGTGCTCACTCGGTTTCCGCCCAGGGGGATGTACAGGTAGTTGCGCATCCATGAGCCAAGCGTAATGTGCCAGCGACGCCAGAATTCCGTAATGCTTTTGGAGATATATGGGTTGTCGAAGTTCTCGGGAAAGCGGAATCCCATCATCTGCCCAAGGCCGATCGCCATATCCGAGTATCCTGAAAAATCGAAATAGATCTGCATGGTATAGCACAAGGCGCCCAGCCAGGCAACGCCGCCGCTGAGCTGGTGAACATCCGCCTGGAACACAAGATCGGCATACGCGCCAAGCGAATTGGCGATGATCACTTTTTTCGACAACCCGATGATGAAGCGGTGAAAGCCTTTCAGCGCACCATTGTAATTGAATGTTTTAAAGCGCCCCGTGATCTGGTCGGCTATTTCGTGATAACGGATAATAGGGCCGGCGATCAGCTTTGGGAAAAGGATGATGTACAGCTGGTAGTGCATGAAGTTGCTCAGGGGCTTGTGTTTCCTTCTGTAAACATCGATCACATAGGTCAGGCTTTCAAAGGTATAGAAGGAGATGCCGATAGGGAGCACGACCCCAAGCAGCCGTATCGGCTGCATCCCGAGCGCTTCAAGGGCCGTGTTAAAATTATCAATGAAGAAATTACAGTACTTGAAGTAGAACAGCAGGCCAAGGTTGATGCAAACGGAAATCACAAGCACGGTTTTCCGCTTCCGCTCGCTTGCGCTGCGGTCCATGAAACGTACGAGAAAAAAATCGAGGAAGGTGGTGCCGAGAATAACGAAGATGAACCGTGGCGCCCCCCAGCTGTAAAAAAGAATGCTGGCTAAAAGCAGGAAATAGTTCTTTACCTTATCCGGGCATAAATAATAGATAAGTAAAAAGAAAGGTAAAAAATAAAGAAGGAAAACAATGCTGCTGAAAACCATTTATAGATAACTGTTCCGTCTGCGGGTTATGAAGGCTAAAAATACATTTTGTTGATGAGCTGTGCAAATCATAAAATGGCAATCAAACAGGCTTTTCAATGCATCAAAAGGGGTCGATAAGAAGAAATTTTTCATGCGCGCCGATGGCGTTGGCATTTGCAAAGAGCTGCAGGGTTTTCTCATCAAGGCTTATGTATTTTCCGTTGAATGCTTTGAATGCCACCAGGCCGTCCCCCAGCTCAACCATGGTGAACGCTTCCCATCCGTCAATCGTAACCCTGTTTGCAGTTAGCTCCGCCTTGTTGGCCAGCTCCGCGGAGAAGAATTTATTTTCATAAGAGCTGATCGCATACTTATTATCGCCGAGCGGGATCAGGCCCAGGGTTTCCCAGGTGGAAGCCTTTTCCTTGTCGGCATCAACGATCCGGTTTTTTGCGCCGTCGGCACAAACGAACATGCCATTGCTGGCTTTCAACCTTATGGCCCTTTTATAGCTGCAGATCTTAATGGCTTCCTTGTCGATAAGTTTGGAATACAGATCTTTGTTCGAGCGGCTGCTTTCAGGCAGTTTCGCGGCCCATTCAGGATGGGTCCATAAATAAGCGGAGATGCCTATAACGATCTCTTTTTGCTGAGCAATGTGGTCGTAATAATAATCGGAAACACCGAACGGAAAACGGTCGAGGGTGCCCATGGAGCCGGATAAAATAACAATATCGGCACTTTGCAGCTCCTGCATGATATCAAAATTGCTCATGGGAACGCCTGCAACATCTCCCAGCGGGAATGAATTGCCGGCGAAGTAATACCAGTATTTCGAATCTTCCGAAAAAATGTGGACGAGCGTTTTCTGATCTTTGATCTGCCAGAAAAAGCTATCGCCGATAATGATCACCTTGGGCCGTTTCCGGCTGAGCGTGCTTTGCACCATTTCCAGCTTCGGATATAAATAGCGGTCCTGCTTCAGCGAGATAAAAAGGTTTTGCGGCTCTTCGAAATCAGCATCGGAGATCCTTGCAGTATCCGACCATTCCACGCCGGTTCGCCTGTATTCAGGCATGGGCTCAGTGACATACCGTTTTATAAAATTAAGGAGCGAGTCCTGCGCAAGCGATGCGCTGTATGCCGACCAGTGGAAGCCTGTTTTTGTGAACAGGGGCACGCTGCTCGTGTCCTTCATCTTCCTGAAATACGAGCAGAAGTCAAGCAGCGGAACTCCTCCTTTGTTAAGGCTTCTTACCAGGTCGGAATAATCGTTCACCGGCCTGTAATGGTTCCTGTAAGAAGGAGGAATGCACTCGGGGAAGATCATCTCCTTCGAAGGCGCCATCAGCACGATCACTTGGCTGCCGCTGTGTTCAAGGCCTTCTTTCATGAACCGGATCCTTTCGGCAGTAGCCTCGTTATGTTCCCTGCCGTTATAATCCTTGCCCAGGGTACGTTCAATGGAACCCCTGCTGAAGATCAGCCCGTTCGTTCCCATTACATTGTCTGCAACGCTCAGCTCGCCGAAAAGAAGATACTCGAGGGTGTTCTTTAATTTCACCAGCATCGGCCTGAACCCGAAATGCTCGTTCTGGTATTTTTCAAATTGCTTCTGGTATCCGAATGTTTTTAGGCTGTCGGCGGTAAATGCAGGCAGTGTTGATTCAACGTAAGCCCCTTTCAGCTTCAGCTCTTTGAATGTCCCGGTAA
>Ga0157372_10000856_pt1 | contig 33028 bp, 32 predicted proteins | sample C55metaG_FD_115307 | JGI IMG/M metagenome (GOLD analysis project Ga0157372, IMG submission 115307) | Corn rhizosphere microbial communities from Kellogg Biological Station, Michigan, USA - C5-5 metaG | ecosystem: Host-associated > Plants > Roots > Rhizosphere > Soil | place: USA: Michigan...
CAGTTCAGCTTTAGGAGATCTGTTAAGATAAAGGCCTCCCAAACTTAATGCTATTAAAACCGAAGCCGCTATGGGCCAAACGGTCCACGGCATTACGCGGCCTTTATTTTCTCCGGTACGCTGCCGCAATCTTGAGCTAAGGTCAGCAAGGTTTAACTGTTGACTTGTCCCCATGTTGTCATATCCTTCCAATGCATCCATCAAAAAAGGGTCGTTTAGTGCCTCCATCTCCAGTTTATGCATAGCACGGGCATCAAGCTCTCCGTTGAGATACTTCTGTATTTGCAATATATTTGCCTTTTTACTATGCACTGTTCCGTTCGAGGCAAATTTTTAAATTCCTCTTACCGTTCTGGATATAACTTTTTACCTCATTTAAAGTATATCCTGTTATCCCGGCAATTTCCTTATAACACTTCTCTTTTAAATAAAACAGGTCGATACTTTGTTTTTGTCCGCCGGTTAACCCTGCTATGCAGTGCTCCAAAGCTTTCAACGCCTCTTCCCTGTTATTATCATCAGGATGCAAAAAGGGGGTAAATTCCACAACTTCATCTAAATTAACCAACTCCATCTTTTTACCGCTCCGTAACTGCATCAAGCAATAATTGCGCCCAAGTACATACACCCAATTCCTGAACTGGTTAATCTCATGCTTTTTAACCTTATCAACCAGCTCCTCAAAAATGCCTATTACCGCGTCTTTGGCCAGTTCTTCATCTTTCAGATATTTAAGGCAAACACCATAAACAAGGGGCATATATCTTTCATATAAGCTGCCCAAAACTGTTAGGTTACCGCTTGCACGATAATCACTAAGTAGTTCTTCGTCTGTTGATTTCCCTGGTTTTTGGGGTTTTATAAATAGGCTCATTAAACATACAAAATTAATTTATTAAAATGGTTTATGGAAATTAACCGCCTGCAGACAGCTCTATTTAAGGAAAATAAGCTAATAACCAGTTTTTTTTCATATGTGTTGGTTCATTTCTGTTATAAACCGTGAATACACTAAGTCACGACTGAAAGGACAATAGCATAAAGTTTAAACAAAAAAAGCGATGCCCGGAAGCATCGCTTTTCTATAAATATCGTAACAGTTTTACCTTGCCGGCTGTGGCTTTGGCAGCTCTTTGCGCGGGATCATTTCGGCGCGTTGTGCCGTATGGTAAACAAATGAAGCAATAATGGTAGCGGCTTGTTTCAGGTCGTCTTCAATAAGGCGATCGTAAGTGTCCTGATTACTATGATGGGTACGTGAACCGTAATCAATAGCATCCTGGATAAACTGGAAGCCCGGAATACCAACGGCATCAAATGAAAGGTGATCGGTACCGCCGGTATTACGAATGGTAAGCGTGGTGGCGCCAAGATCTTTAAAAGGGTCAAGCCAGGCTTTAAAGATAGGTGCCGCGGCCGAATCTCCCTGTAAATACACTCCACGGATCTTGCCGGTTCCATTATCAAGGTTGTAATAGGCCGAAAGCTTTGCCTGTTCAGGTTTAAGCTCCATGGTTTTAGGATCGCCAAAATGATTGGCCACATATCCGCGCGAACCAAATAAGCCCTGCTCTTCCGAACTCCATAAGGCGATGCGAATGGTGCGTTTGGGTTTAAAGTTAATCGCTTTTAAAATACGCATGGCCTCCAGCATTACCGCGCTGCCCGCTGCATTATCGGTAGCACCGGTAGCGGCATGCCATGAATCAAGGTGACCGCCAAGCATTACTACCTGGTCTTTTAGTTTTTTATCCGTTCCGGGAATTTCAGCGACTACGTCATAACCCTGCAGGTCATCGGTAATGAATTGGGTTTTAATATCAGCTTCCAGTTGTACCGGCTGGCCGCCTTTTATAAGACGCAAAATGCGCTGGTAATCTTCGCTGCTGGTTTCAAGCTCGGGTGCTACCGCTTTTGCGGTATCGGCGTATGAAGCGCCGTTGGTTGTAAACACTGTACCATCAGTACCGCGGGCCTGGCTTAACACCAAGGCAGCTTTTTCATCAACCAAAAATTGGCTTAATGCAGCCCTGAAAGCACGTAGCTTACGGAATGCAGCCATTTGGGCGGCGTTAGGGTCCACAGCGTTCCTGCGCGGGCCGGCCGGCGTAGCTTTCGCGTTGGCCATTTCGGTAAGTTCCTCATCGGTATAACGGGCGGCATCCACTTTCCAGGTGCGTTCTGTTGGTGCCTTTGTATCAAATATCACGATCTTGCCAGCCAGCTTACCTTTATATTGCTCAAGCTCTGCTGCCGAATCGGCTTTGATTATCATCACTTCGCCTTTGATCAAGCCATTTGTACCCGGTGTCCATGCTTTAGGTATGGCGATAATAGCATGATAGTAAGGAACCGTGATAGCTGCATAGTTTTTTTGAACCTCCCAGCCTTTGCCAAATTTACCCCAGGCTTCCAATTTAGAGTTGGCCATGCCCCAGGTTTTAAGCTGGTTTACCGCCCAATTTTGAGCCCGTTTTAAGCCCGGAGAATTGGCAAGCCTCGGCCCCGAAACATCGGTAAGGTAAAAGGCCGTTTCCATTACCTTTGAATGGTTAAGGCCTTCTTCCCTTATTTTTTGAACCATTGCTGCATCAACAGGTTCCTGTGCAAACGACGGTACCGCAATACCTGCCGTAATTAAACACGAAAAGAGTAGTTTTAATTTCATATATAATAATTATAAGATCAGTTAATAACAAACCTATTTATTATAAATTAAAATCGGGAATATATTGTGTTAACAAAGTTGTTACATGGCGGTGGATTGTTAAGTTACTATCGCTTAACTGGCTACGGCTTGGGTTAGTAATACATCCCAATAAAAAAGGGCTTATCCGTTACAGATAAACCCTTCAATATTATAAAGCTGATTTACTTAATTACAGCTTGCGTTTAACTTCCACGTTTTCGTAAGCTTCAACGATATCGCCAACTTCAATGTTGTTAAAGTTGTTGATGTTCAAACCGCACTCATAACCTGCGCTTACTTCTTTTACGTCATCTTTAAAGCGTTTCAGTGAAGCCAGTTCGCCGGTGTAGATCACCACGCCATCACGGATGATGCGGATCTTGCTGTTACGGTTAATTTTACCATCCAATACCATACAACCTGCAATAGTACCCACTTTGCTGATCTTAAAGGTTTCGCGGATCTCAACGTTAGCCACAATCTTTTCTTCAAAGGTTGGTGCAAGCATACCTTCCATCGCCGCTTTGATCTCGTTGATCGCATCGTAGATGATAGAGTACAGCCTGATATCGATCTGTTCAGCTTCGGCCAATTTACGGGCACTACCTGAAGGGCGTACCTGGAAACCGATGATGATCGCGTCGGATGCTGATGCCAGCAATACGTCTGATTCGGAGATCTGACCCACCGCTTTCGAAATGATGTTCACCTGGATCTGCTCGGTAGACAGTTTCAACAATGAATCTGACAAGGCCTCGATAGAACCATCCACGTCACCTTTAACGATGATGTTAAGCTCCTTGAAGTTACCCACTGCCAAACGGCGGCCGATCTCATCAAGAGTGATATGTTTTTGTGTACGTAAGCCCTGCTCACGTTGTAATTGCAGGCGTTTGTTAGCAATTTCACGTGCCTCAACTTCGCTTTCAAGCGCATTGAATTTATCGCCTGCGGTTGGCGCGCCCTGCATACCTAATACCTGTACCGGTGTTGATGGTCCTGCTGAATCTACACGCTGGCCACGCTCGTTGGTTAACGCTTTAACACGACCGCTGTAGCAGCCTGCCAATATCGGGTCGCCTACTTTTAAGCGGCCGGCCTGTACCAGGATGGTGGTAACAATGCCACGACCTTTATCTAAAGCTGCCTCAATAACAGTACCTACGGCACGTTTGTTAGGGTTAGCTTTCAGTTCGAGCAATTCGGCTTCAAGCAATACTTTTTCCAATAGCAAGTCAACATTTAAGCCGGTTTTGGCCGAAATTTCCTGCGACTGGTATTTACCGCCCCACTCTTCAACCAAAATATTCATGGCCGATAATTGTTCCCTTACCTTATCGGCATTGGCACCCGGCTTATCAATTTTGTTAAAGGCGAAGATGATTGGTGCACCTGCAGCCTGCGCGTGGTTTATGGCCTCGCGGGTTTGCGGCATCACGCTGTCATCGGCAGCTATCACTATAATTACAATATCTGTAACCTGCGCACCCCTTGCACGCATCGCGGTAAACGCTTCGTGACCCGGTGTATCCAGGAAGGTGATCTTTCCTTTATTGTCAGGCAATGTTACTTCGTAAGCACCAATGTGCTGGGTTATACCACCAGCTTCGCCGCCTATTACGTTGGTTTTACGTATAAAGTCGAGCAATGAGGTTTTACCGTGGTCAACGTGGCCCATGATGGTTACGATTGGTGCACGTGTCACCAAATCGGCCGGATCATCAACCTGGTCAAGGTTGGCTTCCTCATCCTGCGGCTTCACAAATTCAACCTGGTAGCCAAACTCATCGGCCACAATTGAAAGTGTTTCGGCATCAAGTCTTTGGTTAATGGAAACGAACATACCCAGGCTCATACAGGTAGATATGATCTGCGTTACAGATACATCCATCATACTTGCCAGCTCGTTGGCTGTTACAAACTCGGTAACCTTCAATACTTTTGATTGCAGTTCCTGTTCCATTGCCAGTTCTTCGGCACTTGCAGCAACGTCATCACGTTTTTGACGGCGGAATTTAGCACGCTGTGCAAACTTGCCCGACTTACCTGCTCCACTTAAGCGAGCAAGCGTAGCCTTGATCTGGTCTTGTATGTCTTTTTCTGAAGGTTCTTCCTTCGGTCCTGTATGTTGAGGCGGATTATTGCGGTTGTTCCTGAAATCCGGGCGGTTACCACCGCCATGACCTCCCTGGCCCTGACCTGGCCCGCTGTTTCCGGGTGCTCCATGTGTACGGTTCCTGAAATCCGGGCGGTTAGGATTAATGGTACCACCACCGCTTGGCTGTTGACCTTGTTGCGGGTGATTGCCACCACCGCCCTGCTGGCCATGCGGATGGTTACCGCCGCCTTGTTGCGGGTTGCCCTGGCTATCTTTACGCTTACGTTTGCGTTTATGATCGGCCGAGTTATTATTTGAATTTGATGATGAAGCTACCGGGTTGCGTTTTGGCGCGTTAACAGGTAACTGGATCTTACCAATAATATTTGGCCCGGTTAAACGCTCGGCTTTAGCCCGGATCACGTCTGGTTCCTGGCTGTCATCAGCCGGTGTTTCAGTAGCAGCCGGAGGTGTTACAACCGGTGTTTGTTCAACTATCGGTGCAGCAGGCGCTTTCGGCTCTTCAGCCTTAGGTGCTTCAGCAACCGGGGGCACAACAGGTGCTGCTGGTTTTGGTGCTTCAACCTTTGGCGGTTCGGGCGCAGCAGGTGCTACCGGTTTTGGCGCTTCAACTTTTGGCTCGGCAGGCGCCGGTGCAGGTGTTGGCGCAGGTGCCTGTGCAACAGGCTCTGGCTGTTTAACAACTTCAACTGGTTTTTCCGCAGGTTTCTCGGCCTGCGGCTGTGGTTTAGCACTCAGGTTGTTAAGGTCGATTTTTCCAACTACCTTAACACCAGGTAATACGTCATTGCGCTCATCAGAACGTGCAGGAGCTTGTGCTGCCGGAGTCGGCTCGGCCGGTTTAGGTTTTTCAACCTGCGGCTGTGCAAAGTGCCCTGTATTCTTGATCAGTATCTCTTCGTTCTCAAAATCGCGCGAACGGCGGTTCTCAACCGGCTTTTCAGGAAACTGTGCAGCAGGCTCTTCTTTCCTTATCTTTCCGATACTGATCTGCTTAGCTTCCTCCTTAATACTTTTGTCAACAGCAAATTCCTTTAACAGGGCATTGTACATGTCATTATCCAGCTTGGCCATAGGATGCTTGTCAACCTTGTATCCTTTGGTAGCTAAATAATCGACAAGGGTACCCATGCCAATGTTCAGTTCTTTTACTGCTTTAATTAATTTTATGGATTTGTCTTCTGACATTTAATATTACTTACTTTCTCTGCTAATTTGGTGCAAAAATACGCTTTTTATTTTGCTTATTACGTTTATTCAAACTCCGCATTCAAAATTGATAACACTTCTTTTACAGTTTCTTCCTCTAAATCGGTGCGTTTTACCAGTTCACCAACGGTTAGGGCTAATACTGATTTTGCTGTATCCAAACCAATGCGTTTAAATTCGTCAAGGATCCAGCTATCAATTTCGTCTGAAAATTCTTCGATGTCCACATCTTCGTCATGCTCATCGGCTTCACGGTAAACATCAATTTCGTAGCCTGTCAATTTTCCTGCCAGCTTAATGTTATGTCCGCCACGGCCGATAGCCAATGATACCTGGTCGGGTTTTAAATACACAGCCGCTGTCTTTTTCTCATCATCTAATTTAATAGAAGTGATTTTGGCAGGTGATAGTGCACGCTGAATATATAGCTGAACATTGTTGGTAAAGTTAATAACGTCGATATTTTCATTTTTTAACTCACGTACTATACCGTGGATCCGTGAACCCTTCATACCTACGCAGGCACCAACCGGATCGATACGGTCATCATATGATTCAACCGCAACTTTAGCGCGTTCGCCCGGCTCACGTACAATTTTCTTGATGGTAATCAGGCCATCAAAAATTTCCGGCACTTCAAGCTCAAACAAACGCTGTAAAAACTCGGGCGCGGTGCGCGAAATGATGATCTTAGGGTTGCTGTTCAGCATATCTACCTTTGATACAACAGCTTTAACGCTATCGCCTTTCTTAAAGTAGTCGGCCGGAATCTGCTCTGTTTTTGGCAGCAACAGTTCGTTACCTTCGTCATCCAGTACTAAAGTTTCTTTTTTCCAAACCTGGTAAACCTCGCCTGTAACAATTTCACCAACGCGGTCTTTATATTTTTTGAAGATCTCGTCTTTCTCTAATTCCAGGATCTTTGATACCAGCGTTTGGCGGGCGGCTAAAATAGCACGGCGGCCAAAGCTTTCTAAAGTGATCTGTTCAATATAGTCATCACCAACCTCAAGGTCGGCGTCATACAGGTGTGCTTCGGCAAGTTCTATCTCCAGGTCATCATCTTCGCTAAAGCCATTTTCCATAACTTTACGGGTGCGCCAGATCTCTAAGTCACCGTTGTCGGTGTTCACAATTACGTCGCAATTTTCGTCCGTACCGTACTTTTTCCTGATCATGCTTCTGAAAACGTCTTCCAGTACGCTCATCATGGTAGGGCGGTCAATGTTCTTGAAATCTTTAAATTCCTGAAAAGAATCAATTAAATTAATATTGCTCATTTTTTACTTAAATGATATTAAAACCTTTGTTTCTGTTATTTGGTCCATTGGGATAACGCTTTCTATAACCTGCGCTTTTTTCCCTTTTTCTTTTACTTGTTCTTCAATGGTGATGGCATCCTCCGTAAGGCCGGTTAATGTGCCTTCGCGTTTAGCCCCATCTTTCATTTTAATGCCCAGGTTGCGGCCAACATTTTTGGCATATTGCCTTGGCGACGATAGCGGATAATCAATACCCGGCGATGAAACCTCCAGGTTATAAGCGGTTTCAATTACGTTTTCCTCTTCCAGATGGAAGCCGACATGCCTGCTTACCTGTACACATTCATCAATGCCGATACCGTTATCACCATCAAGCAGTATAATCAGCTTCCCGTTCGGGTGCATTTTGATATCCACTATAAACAGGTGCGGCTTATCTGCTATTTTCTCTTCTACCAGTTCTTTTACCCTTTTTTCAATATTCATTACCCACCGGTGTTTTTGACAGAATAATTTTGATTGATAAAATAAAAGAGGGGACTAATTGCCCCCTCTTTTATTAACGGTTGCAAATATAATCAAAAATATTAAATTTTCAAGCATATAGGTAGTTTATTGCTTAAAAATCAAATCTGTATAGTGCAGGGTTCCGGGTTTACTATGGCTTCTTATCAGATCGGTCAATGTGCTGCCGGCTTCGAAATTATAATAACGGAAAAAATAGGTTTGCTGTGTGTTGAAAGCTGTATCGGGTGTAAAAATAATCACATTATCTTTAATTACATAGCGTCCGGGCTGTACAGGTTGCAGGTTTTTCAACGAGGTATCGGCTGGCATGCGATAAACAGCCATGAGCGTTTCCCAGGCTTTGGCAGATGAGTCGCGGCCGATGTCGTTAATGATAGCCGGATCGAAGCCTGTTACCTGTAATGCTTTTCCGTTATTAACTGTCTTAATGGTTATTGGTGTTTGGGTTGATGTTCCTGTACAACCAAATAAAAACATTAGCGGAAGTAATAAAGGAAAAAGTTTTTTCATTTGGCAAGATAGGTTTATTGTAATAAAAAGCGGATATTTCTGTTTACAACACAAAACCTGCCACAATTGAAACCGAGATCTTTATTCCTGCTTTTCTTAATATCCTTTTGCTGTGTTAAAGTTAACGCCGATGTGCCGCCCCGTATTGACCTCGACCGCGTTAAAACAAAAGCTAAGCAAAGCTTTTTATTTTGCCGGCAGCGGGGATACAACACTCGCTATTGCATTTTAATTGACATGTCGCTGCCATCGGGTGTTAAGCGTTTTGTGGTATGGGATTTTAAGAAAGACAATATGTTGATGAGTGGACTGGTAAGCCATGGCTGTGGGCGCAACCCATGGAATGGCATATGGTCAAAAGACAAACCATCATTTAGTAATATGGATGGCAGTCATTGTACCGCTTTGGGCAAATACGAAATAGATGGCCGTGCCTGGAGCGCTTGGGACATTCATGTAAAATATTACTTAAACGGGCTGGAGCGTACCAACAACAATGCCCTGGCAAGGCAAATCGTTTTTCACTCCTGGGAGCGCGTTGCCGAAAATGAAGTTTATCCCAATGGTACACCCGAAGGCTGGGGCTGCCCTGCTATCTCAAACAATATCATGAAAGCTGTGGATGTGCTGTTAAAGAAACAAAAGAAGCATGTGTTGATGTGGATATATCAATAGCATGGTTTGCGACCGTTTATAACGAGCGCAATTTTAAACAGCTGTTATACAACGCTTGTTCTATCACTATTGAGATAATTAAACTGGCTTTCTTCAAACTTCCCTTCTAAAGCGTCCAGGCCATTTTGTATTTTAAAGTTTCGCTCCTGTAATGTTATAGGGATAAGCCAATAAAAAAATATTGTTTTATGGTTATTGCCAGGATCAAACAATTCAAGATCAGGTCCATCTAAATAAGGTAAAGAAATTAAACCGTAGCTGCACTCTGAATTTTCCTGCCATGGCCGGCCAAAATTAACCGTATGCCCTAAATTGAGATTTTGATCAATATTATAAAAGTAAACTACACTTGTTAACAGTTCCAATATAGAGTTATCCTGAATAGCGGAAAACAAGTGTAGTTCGATGGGCTTTTCATGTGAAAATGTAGACATACCGCATGTTGCGTAAGCCCACATTTTTCTGTTGTCAGTTGGTTTAAATTCTAAAATTGTAAGTTTATTATCAAGTTCATTGATAGGCCCCGTTGTCCATATCTTCTCTTCAAAGTTGCTCCCCCAATTTGATATATAATGCTCTTTGATCAGTTTGTTGTAAATGCTCATCATTGTAAATTGCATTTTTATTAACTTGTCTATCTGGCTAAGCACATGGAATCCCGAAATTAATTCGGGACGACGGGTGGAGGTAGTTACCCTACTTCTTCAACGTCCCCTCAAATAATTTATAAATGCGCTTATACTCATCGGCCCAGCTGCTGGGTTGTTCAAAGCCGTGGTCTTCTACCGGGTACGAAGCCAGCTCCCAGTTTTCTTTGTGCAGCTCTATCAGTTTTTGAGTGAGGCGAATGATATCCTGGTAGTTCACATTCTGGTCTATCATGCCATGCAGCATGAGCAGGTTGCCTTTTAAGCCCTTGGCAAAATAAATAGGCGAACTTTTTCGGTAAGCCTGTTCATCTGTAAAAGGTTCATTAAGGATATTCGAAGTATATTCATGGTTATAATGCGCCCAGTCGGTAACAGAGCGGATAGCGCCACCTGCAGCAAAAACATCCGGTTCGGTGAACATGCCCATAAGCGTAATGAAGCCCCCGTATGAGCCGCCGTACAAACCGACATGCTTCGGGTTAACGCCATATTTTTCAACCAGCAATTTTACGCCATCAACCTGATCGGTGAGGTCTTTGCCTCCCATATGGCGATAGATCCCTGTCCGAAAATCCCGGCCATAACCGGCACTCGCCGTATAGTCGATATCCAAAACAGTATAACCATTATCGGCGAGCATGTTATTGAACATGTACTCGCGGAAGTAATAACTCCACGAATAGGTGACATTTTGCAGGTAACCCGCACCGTGGACAAAAACCACAGCTGGTTTTGCAGGATCTTGCTTTTTAGGCTGATACAGACGAGCATAAACATCGGTACCGTAGCGGTTTTTAAAGTTGATGATCTCCGGGTCGCGCCAGGAGTACGACAAGTATTCGGCCGAAACAGAGTTGGTTATTTTTACCGCTTTTGCGCCCGGTTTATTAGCTTGGATATATAATTCCCAGGGGCGGTTTGAATAAGAGTAACGAATAGCCAACCATTTTTCATCCGGCGAAAGTGTTACCTCATTGCCGCCCTTCATACCGGTAATTTTAACGGGGGTGCCGCCCCCAACCGGGATCCTGTAAAAATGGGTTATTCCCGGATGATCAATATTAGCAGTAAAGTAAAACGTCTTTTTATCTTGGCTTAGCTGCAAAGTTTGCACTTCCCATTTGCCGCTGGTGAGTTGTTTTTTGGCGCCGCTGGTTACATCAACCACATAAATATGCGAGTAGCCACTGGCCTCACTTTGGTAAAAAAAATGGGTATCGTCAATAAAACCGGCATTCCCGGGGTCATCAATGCCGGGGCCACCGATCCAGGCCTCATCCCGCTGACGGTCAAGCAGGCTTAGCTTGCCGGTTACCGGGTCAAGGCGCATGATCCAGCAGTCTTTATTATCCTGTGCCGAGATGATGACCACCGCGTTACTGCCACTTTGATTCCATAAAACGCCATCAATATTTACCTGCCTGTCGGCGTTTTCTTTTTGGCGGGCTTTTAATTCTTCGGGATAATCTTTTAAGTAATCGGGCAGGTCTTTAATGCCGGGGATCTCTGATGTAATAACCGGGTAAACAGCTTCCCGGCGCTTATCGTAAATAAACGTCTCTGAGGTCGACGATGGCCGGCCCACTTTTGAACGGTTAGGTATGTCCTCGGTGAAACCCGATGCGGTAACATAATTAGGTACTATGGCATTCTGAACCCCGTCGGCACGTTTGGTAAGTTTGTAAGTGATAAACCTGCTATCGGGGCTGATCTGTACAGCACTCAGTCTGTTATCACCAAAGGCAATCTCCTTCAACTTATCAGGTTTGAGCAATGCCGTTTCTGTTGAGTCCTTTTTTTCGTCTTTAGCCTCTTTTTTAATAATATCAAATAGTTCAAGCTGTTGTTTTTTGAGCCATTGTTCTTGCTCATTAGGCTTATCCTTGCTTTTTTTATCGGTAGTGGCGCGTACAAAATTGGTGAGCTGTACCAAGCTGCCGCTATTCAGGTTCAGGGCAAAAAGATTATTATCTTCTTTGTAAATGATCTTTGTTTCATCGCCGCTGAAAACCGGACTTTCCTCCTGTCCTACGGTATTGGTTAGCCGGGTAGTTTTATTAGCTTTTACATCGTATAAAAACAGATCGCCATTTTTACTAAGTATCTTTTGGCTGTGCTTTTTGTTCCATTCGCAGTTACCCGGCGCCAGATCACGCTGTTCGGCAATGCTGACTTTTTGTACCCTGTTATCAAGTGGGTTAACCGAATATAAGCGCGTATCTCCTGAAGCATCATCATCCCATTTAAAGTAGATCTTTTTACTATCGTTAGCCCAATTGATATTGGAGGGAGATACACCGATCCATTTAGGGTCGCGCATAATTTTTTCGATGCTAAGGGAATCCAGCTTTTGGGCAAAGGCGCCTGTTATCGGGATCAGGAACAATAAGCCTAACAGTTTTTTCATATCTCAATAAAGCATGCAATTTAACAGTTTGGCTAATGATTGCTATTTTTAAGCATTTTATTGTTACAAAATGGTACTACTGGGCAACGGATTTTTATTGAGGGCGTGGCAACCGGGTGATGAAGCATCACTTCAAAAGCATGCGGATAACCCGAAAGTATCGGCTTTTTTGCGCGACAGGTTCCCGTATCCTTACACTATGGAGGATGCGCTATTTTGGGTGAACCTGGCCCAAAACCAGAAACCTTTAACCAACTTTGCCATAGTAGTTAACGGTGAAGCCTGCGGCGGCATTGGTGTTGAACTTTTTACCGACGAAAGCCGCATAACGGCCGAAATAGGCTATTGGCTTGGTGAAGAACATTGGGGAAAGGGCTTAGCAACCGCGGCAGTAAAACTGGTGACCACTTATGCTTTTGAACATTTTTCGCTATTGCGCTTAGAAGCCGGTGTGTATAATAGAAACAGGGCATCCATACGGGTGCTCGAAAAAGCAGGTTATATTCAAGAGGCCGTACTACGAAGGTCAGTTATTAAAAATGGCGAGGTGATGGATAAATATATGTATGCTATTTTTAAGGATGAACAACTAAATTCACAGGATGCCTAATTTGTATATCATAGCAGGTTGTAACGGTGCCGGTAAAACCACGGCAAGCTATACAGTTTTGCCCGAATTGCTTAACTGTAATGAGTTTGTAAATGCAGATAACATCGCGGCGGGACTATCTCCCTTCAATCCGGAAAGTGTTGCATTCGAAGCCGGCCGGATCATGCTGCAACGAATTGATGAGTTGCTGAACCGGGGAGTTGACTTTGCCTTTGAAACAACGCTTTCAACCCGGAGTTATGTATCTTTGGTTAAAAGAGCCCGGCAAAAAGGATATGAAGTTACTTTATTGTTTTTTTGGTTGAGCTCTCCTGAAATGGCAATGGAACGAGTAGCTAAACGAGTCAGTAAAGGAGGCCATAATATCCCTGCCGATGTAATAGAACGGAGATATTACCGGGGAATAAGAAATTTGGTATCTTTGTATATACCTCTTTGTGATAAATGGCTGATTGCAAACAACACGGATCTTGGGCCGGTGTTTGTTGCACAAAGTGCGGATGAACTTAAAACCAATATTATAACACCCGATATTTGGGAAACGATTTTATCGCAAGCTAATGACAACAAAAACACATAAAATGGATATAAACGAGTTTGCTGAAAAAGTGCTTGAAGGCATGAAGCGGGCAAACCGCAAACTGGTTGAAACTGCCGCTGCCAACAACGAAAGCCTTATCATTGGAGATAAAGACGGCAGTTTCAAAGCTGTACCCGCAAAAGAGCTTTTAAAAACCCTTCCCGCCAAATAACAATCACTTATAACTCCTTCCGCATTACATAATCGTTCATCCAGTATTTACCAATGGCTATATCCTCTTCATAGGCTATGGTAAACCCCATTTTTTCATAGAATGATTTGGCGTTATTGTACCTGTTGACGTTAAGTTCCAGCGTTTTCTTACCGGCATCTTTAGTTTTTTGGGCCACCTCGTTAATCAATACTTTTCCGTAGCCCTTGCCCTGCGTTTCGGGCAGGCAGTAAAGTTTATGCAATTTGTAGATCTCCGGATCCTCTTCGCGGGGCGAATAGGCTGCAAATGCCACCGGATTGCCTTCTTCCTCCAGTAACAGGTAAGTTTGCTGATTTTCTTTAACCTGTTTGGTTATTTTCTCTGTCGTGTAAATCTCGCCAAGCATAAAGGATATCTGTTCGCGCTCAAGAATGGGGCTGTAGGTTACCCACCATGTTTTATCGGCAATATCACGGATAGTTTCCACATCGTTTAAGGTGGCAGTACGTATTGTATACATCTTCAAATTTAGTTTTGTGTTATTAAGAAAAGTCGTATGTCTTAACTTCTTTCTTCCCAGATCATGCACAGGTGCAAAATGGTTTCAACCGCTTTTTGCATATCCTGTACCGATACCCATTCGTGCCGGCTGTGAAAAGCATGTTCGCCGGCAAAAATGTTAGGGCAAGGCAAGCCCATGAACGAAAGCCTCGAACCATCGGTACCGCCGCGGATACTGCATAACTTAGCTGTTAAGCCTGTGCGGTTAATGGCCTCCATAGCATAATCAACAATTTGCGGATGCTGATCAAGCACACCTTTCATATTGCGGTATTGCTGGCTCACAGTAATATCAAACGTTGAGCCCGGAAATTTCTTCAATACATCAGCAGCAGTTTGGCGGATAACCTCAACATGATCTGCGAGTTTGGCTTCATTAAAATCGCGGATTATAAAATCGATGGCAGCGGTTTCAACGTGACCTTCTATACCTACCGGATGCACAAAGCCCTGCATTCCTTCAGTATGTTCCGGCGAAAGCTCATCAGGCAGGGCGGCAATAATTTGTCCGGCAATTTTTATGGCGCTTTCCATTTTGCCTTTGGCAAATCCCGGATGGGAGCTTACGCCATTAATGGTAAGCCTGGCCCCATCTGCCGAAAAGGTTTCATTCTCCATATTTCCCGCGCTTTCTCCATCCATAGTATAAGCGGCAAAGGCACCCAATTTGGCAATATCAACGTGATCTACACCATGGCCAACTTCTTCGTCGGGCGTAAACAGGATCCGGATATCGCCGTGTTTAATTTCGGGATGGTTCATTAGTTGATAGCAGGCGTCCATTATTTCGGCCACACCGGCTTTATTATCGGCGCCGAGCAGCGTGGTACCGCTGGCTGTTATTATATCGTTGCCCAATTGGTTTTTCAGATCGGCATGCTCGGCCATGCGGATCACCTGGGTGTTATCATCAGGTAATATTAAATCCTGGCCCTGGTAGTTTTTATGGACTAAAGGTTTTACATTCTTTCCGCTGCAATCGGGCGCGGTATCCATATGCGAGCAAAAGCAAATTACGGGCACCTTTTTATCAGTATTTGACGGAATAGTAGCATAGACATAACCGTACTCGTCTAAATGTGCATCGGCTATACCCATAGCCAACAGTTCATCAACCAGCAGCCGGGCAAGATCTTTTTGCTTTTCTGTTGATGGAAATGAAACCGAAGAAGGGTCTGATTGCGTATCAATGGTAACGTAGCGCAAGAAGCGTTCGGCTACTGTGAACTTAATGAATGAGTTAAAATTCATATAAAGCTTTTATATTAGGGGAAATTTAGGCGGTGGTTAATGCCATCTCCAGTTGTAAATATTGATTAAAATTATACATTGAAAAAATATTTTCTACTTTTTGTTTTGGTTTGTGCTTCGGCTATGGCAAAAGCCCAAAGTGGTTTTAATTATTATGAATGGGGCATTGGCGGAGGTGTCAATTACGCTCGTGGGTTCGATGACCTTAAAAAACAAGTATGGCATCCCGGGGGTACGCTCAATTTAACTTACAACTACAGTCCTTATGTACCAATAGCGCTTGATTTTCATTTTGGAACTATTGAAGGCGGCGGCCTTACACCCAGTACAGACGAGTTTGGCCGCAAATCAAAAAATAATTTTTTAGCGCTTGTCCTTCGTGCCGATTTACAAATGGGCGAAATCATTGATTATAGTAACAGCGGCGTTTTAAACGTACTTAAAAACTTTTATATAGGCTCGGGCATTGGTGCAATAAAAAATAAGATGGCGTTTGTACAACGTTCGAACCCTCCCGGGTATGAGAACCATGGGCCGGTTGGCGAAACCGAGGGTTTTCAGGGAAAAGATAAGAGCATCAACCTTATGATACCGTTAAGATTGGGCTATGAGTTTAAAATTTACGATGATTACGACCAGGTAGGCTACACCATAACCCTTGGCGTTCAGCACAGCTATACTTTTGGGGAAGGGCTTGACGGCTACAATGATAACCCTCAAAAATTTAAGAACAATGCGCCCGATCAGTTTGTTCAATACAGCATTGGGTTTAAGTATAACTTTGGTAATACAGTATCCTACACCAAATTGATCAGAAATTTCAGGTAATGAACATAGAAGAACTGCGCGATTATTGTTTACAAAAGCCGGGCGTTACCGAGGGCTTCCCCTTTGGCGAGGATACGCTGGTTTTTAAAATTGCTGAAAAGATCTTTCTGTTAACCGGTTTACAAACCGGCGACAGGTTCAATGTTAAATGCGACCCTGAATGGGCTGTTGAACTCCGCGAACGCTACCCCGAAGTGCAGCCCGGCTACCACATGAACAAAAAAATGTGGAACACCGTGCAAATGAACGGCGCTCTTACCCGAAAACAACTCTGCGAAATGATTGATCACTCATACAATGAAGTGGTTAAAAGCCTGCCGAAGAGAGTGCAGGCGGAGATAGCTGTATTATAAGCAAATTCATATTATACTCATGGGGCTATTCAGTTTTTTCGGTAAGAAGGATAACGGACAATTTGTATCGGAAGAAGCATTCAGTGAAAAATCGGCAATACAGCTTAACATGTTGCCGGTACTTATGGAAAAGCTCAGGGAGCTAAATGTTGACGAAGACAGGGAGCTGATGCTTGAGTTTTTCTTTTACACCAATACATATCAAAAGGCCCAGATATTTGCGCAGGAATTATCCAATTTAAGCTACCAGGTAAAATTCGGTGTTTCTGAAGGGGATAAAAAACTATTCATTATTACCGGCTGGTCTGACAAAGTAAAAATGAAAGAGGCAGTTGTAGCATCATGGATTAACCAGATGTGTAGCCTTGCTTATAAATTTGATTGTGAGTTTGATGGCTGGGGCACCATTCCCGATCAGTAATATTATTGTGTGCCGCATATCTAATTGGCATTCTTAAGCTATATTTGAACAACGTATTTACTTATGAAGATAGTTTTCGCTGCCCTTATCACCTGTTTTATTACCCTCTCTGCCAAAGCTCAGCTTACTCCTTTTGAATTAAGTAAGGATAAAAATTATACAGCCACCTACGCCCAGGTAATCGATTACTATCAAAAGCTTAACAAGCTATACCCGCAGCAAATGAAGCTTATTAACTATGGCACAACCGATGTTGGCAAGCCGCTTACACTTGTTGTGCTTTCAAAAGATAAGATCTTTGATCCGGCTGTGATCAAAAAACAAAACAAAAGGGTATTGCTTATCAACAACGGCATCCACCCTGGCGAACCGGAAGGTATCGATGCCAGTATGATGCTGGTACGCGATATGCTGAAAAATAACACCCTGCCAAAAGATGTGGTAATTTGCCTTATCGCGCTTTATAATATCGACGGCAATCTTAACCGTGGCTTAAGCCGTGTAAGTCAGAACGGCCCATCGGCTTATGGCTTTAGGGGTAATTATCGCAACCTCGACCTTAACCGCGATTTTATTAAGACCGATAGCCGCAATGCTTTGGCTTTTACACAGATCCTGACTACCTGGAAACCCGAGATCTTTTTAGATAATCATACCAGCGATGGCGCCGACTATCAATATGTGATGACGCTAATCGAAACCCAAAAAGAAAAGCAAAACCCCATCCTGGCCGATTATACCACCAAAACACTTACACCGTACCTGTACAGCAAAATGAAAAAGAGCGGGTACGAAATGATCCCTTACGGCGCCGGAGAAGAGGGTTTACCGGATTCGGGTATCGTTAGTTTTTTAGAAACCCCACGCTTTGCAACTGGCTTTACTGCCCAGCATAATATCATCAGCTATATCACCGAAACACACATGCTGAAGCCTTTTGATAAGCGCGTGTATGCCACTTATGATTTTATGCAGCACCTGATTGAAATTAACCAGCGCGATGCCAAACTGATAGGAGAGTTGAAACGCAAAGCCGATGAGCAGGTAACCAATCAAAAAACGTTTGCATTAGGCTGGACGGTTGATAAAAGTAAGGTTGATACCATTACTTTTAAAGGATATGAGGCAGGCTATAAAACCAGCGGCGTGAGCGGATTGCCGAGGCTATATTATGACCGTGATAAGCCCTACACCAAAACCATCAAATATTACAACACCTATAAAGTTACCGCCACTGGAGATAAACCGGTAGCTTATGTAATTCCGCAGGCATGGGGTAAAGTGGTTGATCTGTTTAAGCTGAATGGGGTGCAAATGAAACAACTGGCACATGACACCACGCTTAACCTGCAAATGTATTATATAGCCGATCTGAAAACACCGGCCCGGCCATTTGAGGGCCATTACCTGCATACCGGCGTAAAACTAAACCCGGTGGATATGCCGGTTAAATTCTATACCGGCGATTACGTGGTGTATACTAATCAACCAATAAACCGTTATATCGTGGAAACGCTGGAACCGCAGGGTGTCGACTCATTTTTTGCATGGAACTTTTTTGATTCGGTGCTGGGCGAAAAGGAGTATTTTTCGGATTATGTTTTTGAAGATATAGCCGCCGACCTGCTAAAAAAGGATCCGTCGATTAAACAAAAACTGGACGATGCCAAAGCAAAAGACCCGCAGCTGGCCAATAATGCCGGAGCGCAATTGTTCTTTGTTTACCGTAATTCGCCTTACTTTGAAAAAACTTTTATGCGCTACCCGGTGGGCAGGCTTTTAACTAATACCAAACTCGACCTTAAATAAATGGAATATTTACAAACGGCCCCGGTGGCCTGTGCTATTTTCGCAATAACAATTATTACTTCGCTTTTAGCTTTTTCAAACAATAACCTTTATGGCCGCATGATGCTGCATCCTTACACCGTTTCGCGCGGAAAGGATATCCATACCATCATCACCAGCGGGCTTATTCACCGCGACTGGATGCATTTGTTTTTCAATATGCTGTCGTTTTACTTTTTTGCTTTTGGGCTTGAGCCGTTATTAGGCCACGTTCAATTTGCCATATTGTACACTGTAAGCTTAATTTTAAGCGACATGCCTACTGTGCTCAAACACAAAGATCATTACAGTTATTATAGTTTGGGTGCGTCGGGTGCGGTAAGCGCGGTTATTTTTAGTGCTATATTATATAACCCGCTGGCTCAAATGATGATATTGCCTATACCAATTCCTATCCCGGCAGTGATATTTGGCGTATTATATTTAGTGTATTGCCACTTCGCATCAAAATATTCGCGCGATCAGATCAACCATGACGCGCACTTTTATGGCGCACTGAGCGGCTTAATGATCACCATTATATTTCACCATGAAATTTTGCCCGATTTTTGGCAGCAGATCACAATGGCAGTTTCAAATCTTGGCCATTGATAAACTCCCCATCAGCATTAAATAAAAAGCTCATAGGTTTTTCGGGGTTCTTGATGATCTCTAACAGCAGGAACCCCCAATTTTTCCAAAAGTTTTCCAGTACCTGTCCGTAGGTTTTGTTCATCCAGTCATCAAACAGGGGTTTGCTGCTGGTACCGCGCAGGGGCAGGGCTTCTAAGGATATGGTGTCACCAATATGGAAAATATCGTACTCGGGCAGCCGGTTAAATAAATAAGCCGAATAAAAGAAGCGGGCGTTCAACTCTTCAAACTGGATAGGATGCAGAGTGTGATCTGCAATTTTATCCAAAGCTTCTTTATGGTAGCGGGCGTTGGCGCCGTTATCCTGCAGGCAAAGGATCAGGCCAAAATCTTTTATCCTTAATGAAAAGGTAAGCGTATTGATCTCATCGCGATAGCCAAAAACGTTTTCAGCATTATCAACCTTAAACAATACCAGGCTATACGGCTTAAAGCCATCAAACTCAACCGGCAGATTGATACTTTGCAGCATCATGTGTAGGTTATTGAACTTGTGGATAATGGATTGCGATATGTTAAACTCCTCGCCCTGCGAGTGTTGGAGTTTGATGCCGGCCTGAATCTCGTTAAAAATAATTCCGTACAGCAATTTGCCCGCCCACAAAAACAGTTTATCCTCATCAAGCACCTTTACAGCTTCATAACCGGTATCAAAAGCAGCAGCAATTTCGTTTTCGAGCGGTTCAAGATAGCGTTCGTTAACTTCGGCTGTGCAGGGCAGTTTCAGGTCTTTGTAAGTCGCCATGCTTTCGTCGAGCAACTTAAAAGGCTTATCTTCCAGCTCATAACGGCTCATGAGCCATTGCGGAAATACCTGGATCTGCTCCTCGGGCGAATTAAGGTTTTGCCCCGTAAGGAAACATTTATTGTTGCTGAAATTGAAATTGGTGAACGGTGAATAAATTTGTGCCGGCATGGCCGCAAAGATAAGCACGATTTTCGTACTAAAATTTTAGCTTTGGTTTTTAACATGGAACTGACATATCAACCCTACGAGCTTCAGCTGAAGCATGCTTTTACGATAGCCAAATTTTCGCGTACCTCTACCCCGGTTATGCTGGTGCAGATCAACCACGAAGGTAAAACCGGTTACGGCGAAGCTTCAATGGTGCCTTATATGGGCGAAAGCCATCAAAGTGCCACCGAATTTTTAAGCAAGGTTGATATTGACCGGTTTAGTTACCCTTTTGATTTTGGAGCGATCATCAATTACCTCGATAGCATTGCTCCTGGTAATCCGGCCATTAAAGCAGCTCTTGATATTGCGTTGCATGATCTGGACGGCAAATTGAAAAACCAGCCCTGCTGGCAACTGCTCGGCAGCAACCCTGCGCTGATGCCAGTTACCAGTTTCACGATAGGCATTGATACGCCCGAAATGATCATCAAAAAGGTAAAAGAGGCAGAAGGGTTTAAAGTGATTAAGGTTAAACTTGGCCGCGATACCGATAAAGAATTGATTAATACTATCCGTTCGGTAACTGATGTGCCGCTTTACGTAGATGCCAACCAGGGCTGGACAGATCTGCAACAAAGCCTTGACATGACCTACTGGCTGCACGAGCAACGCGTACAATTGATAGAACAACCCATGCTCAAAACTGATCCCGACAGCAATGCCTGGCTCACCGAGCACAGTCCTATTCCTATCATTGGCGATGAAGCCGTTCAGCGTTTTGAGGATGTGGAAAAGGCCAAAGGTGTTTATACCGGTATCAATATTAAACTCATGAAATCTGCAGGGTTGTATGAAGCCAAACAGATGATAGATAAAGCCCGTGAGCTTAACCTGAAGATCATGATTGGCTGTATGACAGAAACCAGCTGTGCCGCTTTAGCAGGTTTAGCCATTGCCCCGCAAGCTGATTGGGTAGATCTTGATGGTCCTTTTTTGGTAAGCAATAATCCGTATCTGATGCCAGAATTTAATGATGGTAAATATATTCTGAATGAGGATGCAGGTTTGGGGTTGAGGTTTTAAGCAATCTAAGCAGGTCGCGGCTTTCAGCTTTTAGCATTCTGCTTTTAGCTTCTTTACAAATCCAATATTCTTCAAACCATCTTTGCCTCTCGTCCGTTATTCTGATACATCTAAATAAAAAACATCATGGATAAATTAGAAATTAAAGGCGGATGGAATGAGTTGAAAGGCAAAATAAAACAAGCCTATGGCGATCTTACCGACGATGACCTTGCCTGGCAGGAAGGCAAAGATGATGAAACACTTGGCAAACTTCAGCAAAAAACGGGCAAAACCCGCGATGAACTGGTAAAGTGGATAAACAGTTTATAAGATGCTAAAAGCTCCGGAAACGGGGCTTTTTTATTGGAATAGTTTTATCCAATGACCATCCAAAACTATTATTACCAGCTACATTGTTGAGGATTGTTAACTTTGCCCAATGAAAGTTACCAAGCCAACCATACTTGTTGTAAATGACGATGGCATTACCGCTCCGGGTATCAAAGCCCTGATGGATGCTATGGCCGAAATTGGCCGTGTTGTAGTTGTTGCCCCGGATAGTCCGCAATCGGGTATGGGGCATGCCATTACCATCGGCAAACCTTTACGGCTTGACCAGGTTGACATTTACGAGGGCATTGAAATGTACCGCTGCTCGGGCACTCCGGTTGATTGCGTAAAGCTGGCTGTTAACAAGATCTTTAAAGGTAAAAAGCCTGATCTTTGTGTTTCGGGCATTAACCATGGCCTTAATAACTCTATCAATGTGCTGTATTCGGGCACGATGTCGGCGGCGGTTGAGGGAGCCATTGAGGGTATCCCGTCGATAGGTTTTTCGTTAGATGATTATACTTTGCAAGCCGATTTTGAGCCTTGCATCAAGTTTGTAAAAGAACTTGCTTTACAGGTTTTAGCCCATGGTTTACCACAAGCCAGTTTGTTAAATGTAAACTTCCCGAATACAAAACACATTAAAGGCATTAAAATTTGCAGGCAGGCGGCAGCCAAATGGGCCGAAGAATTTGATGAACGCATGGATCCGCATAAAAGGCCTTATTACTGGCTTACCGGCGTTTTTCAATTAAATGATGGCGGCGAGGATACCGATGTGTGGGCTTTGGAACAGGGTTACGCTTCGGTTGTGCCGGTGCAGTTTGATATGACTGCACACCACGTTATCCCTTACTTAAACAACTGGAAATTCAACCTGTAATCATGCTAAACAAAAACGACGTATCCTTAGGGCTGCTCATTGGCGCTATACTGCCAGGCGTTAGCCTGTTTGTTTTTGGATTTCTGCTTAAAAATCAACTGTTTTTCATGCACAAGCCGGGGATCCCTTACTTTGTCGCTTTTGCCATCAATCTGTTTATCATTCGTTACTTTTATGGCAAGGGGGCCGATAAAACGGGAAACGGCATTGCTATGATCTCACTGTTGTTTATGCTGGCCATATTTATTTTTAAATTGCAATCCTTATAATGAAATATTACCTGGTAGCCGGCGAAGCTTCGGGCGATTTGCACGGGGCTAATTTGATGAAAGCACTCAAATCGCTTGACCCTGATGCTGATTTCCGTTTTTTTGGCGGCGACCTGATGCAGGCCGAGGGCGGCACACTGGTAAAGCATTATGCCGATATGGCTTTTATGGGCTTTGTTGAAGTGGTTGCCAACCTGCAAACCATTCTTAAAAACATGCGATCGTGCAAGCGGGATATCTCTGCTTACCACCCCGACGTATTGATCCTGATAGATTTTCCCGGCTTTAACCTCAAAATAGCCGAATACGCCAAAGCTAACGGCATACCGGTTAACTACTATATTTCGCCCAAAGTTTGGGCCTGGAACCAGAAGCGGGTGTTAAAAATCAAACGCATTGTTGACCACCTATTTTGCATATTGCCTTTTGAGGTGGCATTTTATAAAGAGTGGGGAATGGATGTTGATTACGTAGGCAACCCTTTACTTGATGCGGTTTCGGCGTTTAATCCTGACCCTGATTTCCTGCAAAAAAATAAACTTGGTGTAAAAAAAATTATAGCACTGTTACCCGGCAGCCGCAAACAGGAAATCAGCAGACTGCTGCCCGATATGATCCGGGCTTCGGCTAACTTTCCTGAATACCAGTTTGCAATTGCCGGTGCACCGGCTTTTCAGGCTGATTATTATGCGCCTTACTTAAACGGGGCCGAGATCCCCGTTGTATTCAACGGCACTTATGATCTGCTGAATCATGCCCATGTAGCTCTTGTAGCTTCCGGCACCGCGACACTTGAAACCGCGCTGTTTAATGTGCCGCAGGTAGTGGTGTATAAAGGCGGGAAATTAACCATCGCCATAGCGCGCATGCTGGTTAAACTTAAATTTATATCGCTGGTTAACCTGATCATGGACAAAGCGGTAGTGAAGGAGTTGATCCAGGAAGAGTGTACGGCTAACAAGATAAGTGAAGAGTTAAAACTGATTGTCAATGATGTAACCTATCGCCAAAACATGCTCAATAATTATGACGAGCTTGATGTGCGAATGGGACAACCGGGGGCATCAGCCAAAACAGCCGGGTTGATTGTTAAATACGCTATCGATAACAAGTAGAAAACGGCTATCATGCTGAGTATGTCGAAGGGTCGCGAGCAGAGGCCCAACTCACCATGCTTCGACGGGCTACCAATGACACTTCAACTTCTCAGGATTCTATTTCCTTATCATTATTTTCTTCTGGTTTTAGTTCGGATTGGATGATGTCCTGTTCCAGCTTTTTTTCGTCTTTCTGGTTCCGCCTGATGATCCAAACCAGCAAAATAATAACTGCAATAACTACAATTATTACTATGGGATAATTAACCTGGTCCATAATGTTTGTATTTATGTAGAGTATATAATTTTACAGATAACAATACACCATACAGACAATCAGTCTTTAGCTCCTGCTCGTGCAGGATCAATATGACCGTAACCGGTTTGTTCATCACCTGGTTAACGGTACTATGCGTAGATGGTGCAATATGATGTTTAACCGCATTGGTCATTCGCCCGATGCTTGATCCCAAATAACCGTGTCAGACATTTCCTTTAGGTGACCAAAGGGTTAATATATTGTTATTTAACATTATACAAAGATAGCATTAAGCTTGCCCGGCTTTACTAAAAAAAATAGAGCCCTGTTTTTTGCAGGGCTCCACGTTTTCATAGGTGATGTTAGTACTCGATAGGTAGATGTATATATGTTGATCAAGCGGCAGACAGCGTTTGCTGTGCTGCTACCTGCTTGTTGTTGCTCATAAATTGGGTTTTAGCCCTGTAGTTTTTCAGATCTTCCCTCAACAGCTCCAATAATTCGGCATCAAAGCGTGCAAGTAATTTAGTTATTGCGGGTGTTGGTTTATATGCTTTCATAGGTAGATGTAGTGTAGGTGATGTAGTTTATATTTAGTTTAAGCTGCCGGCGTTAAATAAGGCGTTTTAGTTTTGATAGCTTTCAAGTCGCTCATGATGATGTTTTTAAGTGCGTTATCAAAGCTTGCTATTAGTTTGGTGGTTGATGTTTGTTTTTGCGTTTTCATGTTGTAGGTTTTGATGTTTTTAATATTTTAATGTCTCCGTTTTAGTCTTTCTTTTTTTCGTTTCCGTTTTCGGTGAGGTTATCATGGCGGCGTTTTGCTTCTTTATATTGCCTTAATATTTGCTCCTCATCGCGTGGGTCTGAAGTTTTTGTCGGTTCCACTGGGTTTTCCCACTCTTTCTCTTCTTCAGGTTTAACCGCTTTGTCTTTTGCTTTCATAACAACTGCGTTTGATAAGTACTGATCTAAATCAATGCCAAACTTTTATCGGAGAGCAAAAAAAGTCATTAAAAAATCAGATTTCTTTTACAATACGATGTAAATGGCTGTAATACAGGGGTATTTTTTTAGAAGAAATTTTTACTTTTTTTGATCAATTCAACGCCGACAACTATTCAAAGCAGATAAACAGGCATACGTTACCGAACATCAGTAGCAGTAGCGGACGATTTTTTGTAGTTTAACAAATGCACTATGATCACTATTACTGATAAGGCAGCTCCAATAGCACACACTCCGTTCCACTCATAGTTTTTCCAAACTAAGCTGGCGAAGAACGTGCCTAAAGCCCCGCCTATAAAATAAGACACCATGTACACTGTATTGATACGATTGCGGGCTTCCGGGATCAATGCGAAAATAATAGACTGGTTAGAGATATGAGTAGCCTGCACACCCATATCCAAAAGGATAACCCCGATGATGAGCCCGATTATACTATGGCTCGAAAAATAGAATACAATAAAAGAGATCAGGATAAGCGAAAGTGTATAAATTGATAATTTGTATGCGTCCATTTTATCACTCAGACGACCCATAAAGCCAACGGCTACCGCACCGAAAGCGCCAACAAGGCCAAACATACCCGCAGCGGCGCTGCCCTCATTAAACTGAGGCTGTTTTAACAGGAATACCAGCGTTGTCCAAAATGCGCTGAAACCGGCGAAACATAAAGCCCCTCTGAATGCTGCCAATCTTAATTTAGGTTGGGTTTTTACTAAATGGATCAATGATTTCATCAATTTACCATAATTGCCTTTATAATCGGGTTCAATTTCGGGCAAAAACAAAAATATCATGAACCAGATGAGCAACATTAACCCTGCAGCTATATAAAACATGCTTCGCCAGCCAAAATGCTCGCCTATAAAACCGCTTAGTGTGCGTGACAGTAAAATACCGATTAATAAGCCGCTCATTACAAAGCCAATCTTCTTACCCCGCTCATATGGCTTGGCTAAGTGGGCCGCCATTGGGATCAGCAATTGCGGAATAATCGATGATACGCCCACTAAAAAAACCGCTATCATAAGTATGGTTACGGAAGGCGCCATGGCGCTGGCTATTAACGATATGATCATGAGCACAAAATCAATTAAAATAAGACGCTTACGCTTAAGCATATCCGCCAATGGCACTATAAATAATAAACCTGTAGCGTAGCCAATTTGCGTAAAAAGCGATATTTGCTGCGCTTTTTTATCGCTTACGCCAAAAGTATTCGCCATATCGGCCAGTAATGGTTGGTTATAATATATGTTGGCTACCACCAAACCTGTAGCTATGGTCATGATCCATAAAGTTAATGGCGTAAGATGCGGATGTTGTTTTTCGGTATGTGTTGATGACATATTTTAAAAGGCAGTATATTTTTGCTGCAAAAGTGTTAAAGCATCTTTAAAAAAAAGCCTTTGTAAAGTAATTTTTAGGATGTAACTGCGTTTAGAACATAAATTGTTTTAGCAGACAATCGTTCTTTAAAGAGCTAAAAGCAGCATTAAGGCAAAAAAATTGTGGTATTTTGGAGTTTTTTAAAGAAAAATTGGCGATTGTTTTGCTTTAAGCATACGATATGCTTTAAAATTTAATTTTAATAGGGATTTAGATTCTAATTTTACTTTAAAAATCATTTAAAATTAAATTTTTGTAAACTTTATAAATAAAACCGCATCTTTTTTTGATGAAAATGAACGAGGTGGTAATTATTATAAAATAATTTGAAAAAATTAGTAATTTAATAATGTTTTATTCTTATTTTTGACAATAAGATACCGGATGACAATGTAATTGATAAAACTTACAAAACAATTACAAAATATATTTTCAGAATATCAAAACTTAGTGTTACTTTTACACCGTGTTAAAAATAACGCAATACATAAAGTAGTCTTCTCATAATTTAGGTTTATAATTGGTTAGTAAAGGCCCCTGCCCATCAGGGGCTTTACTTTTTTATAAGCTTTTGCTTCCCCGGAAGCAATTTTGGGGCGAGCCAGGTGCATGTATATTTTAAGTTTAAATTAAACAAGCCGATAGTAAAGGCGCTGAGACAGGATCGGATAAAATAAATAACAATAGAATTTCATTTTAATTCACAAAATTCTATATTTGCAGCCCACTGCGGGGGATTAGCTCAGCTGGCTAGAGCGCTTGCATGGCATGCAAGAGGTCATCGGTTCGACTCCGATATTCTCCACATCTTTTCCGCAAAATCCGCCGAGTTTCGCATGAAATCGGCGGATTTTCTTTTTTCACATACGTTTTAGACAGTCTGGGATATCCAAAAATCGATGCCGAATAAGACCCGTTGCTACCTGATAAAAGACGGACACTTTGGGAATAAACCTGGAAATACCCTATAGTCATAAATTAACAAGGATATTTGCATCAATCAGGTTATATTTGTCAAAACAACACCAATTAAAATAAATTACTGAATTCTTTATTGGTTGCTACGAGTGACTATTCATCAAATTTTAATCATGCTGAAGTTTAAAAGCTGTTATATATTGACATGTCTGCTCTTTTTGTGCGTCCCATCTCAAATTTATGGACAGGCTGCTATAAACTTTACATCTATTACAATAAAAGAAGGATTGTCCTCGAATACAGTAAATACGATTATAAAAGACCGGTTTGGATTGATGTGGTTCGGAACCGGAAACGGGCTTAATAAATTCGATGGCAGTAATTTCGTTATTTACAGGCATAGCGCATCTGGTAATAGTATTCCTTCCAACGAAGTCTTGTCCATGTTTGAAGATAAAAGCGGACGGATATGGGTTGGCGCCAGCGGAGGAGGGCTTTCTTATTACGACCGCAAGTTTGATCGGTTCGAACGTTTCAGGGGAGACGGTTCCTGGCAAGAAATTTCAGACATATCTGTCAGGGCTATTTGCCAGGACCACCAAGGCAAATTATGGGTAGGCACCTATGAAGATCTCCGGATAATTGATACGAAAACCGGCAGAATTACGCCTGTTAAGATTCCAGAACCTGATAAAAAGGACGCGGGCGCGTTTGTCGTCCTCTCTTTGTTCGAAGATAGTCGACAACGGATGTGGGTTGGTACCAATTACGGGTTGTACGTGTATGAATGGTCGTCAAATTCATTCAAGAGGTTTTCGCACAATGAGCAGGACAGGTATGCATTAAGTAATAACACGGTTAAAGCAATCATTGAAGATAAAAAAGGCAGCATTTGGTTTGGTACGTACGACGGGCTGAACAAGTGGACAGATGATGGGCATTTTGAAATTTTTCGTTCTGGCAATCAATCGTCCCTGAGCCTGGACAATAACGCAATTTTCACGATGTGCCTGGCTAAAGACGGCAAGATCTGGATCGGAACAGAGGGTGGGGTCAATTTATTCGATCCTCAACTGGAGGTTTTTCAGCAATTGACCGCAGATCCCAGGAATGCGGGCAGCCTGAAAAGCAATTCCATACGCAGCATATTTATTGACCCTGCAGGTATATATTGGGTTGGAACTTTTACCGAAGGGATCGGAAAATACGACCCTCATCTTGCACTCTTCAATCACAAGAAAAGTGACCCTTTCGATCCTCTCGGTTTAAAATCGCCGCTTGTAACCGCTTTCGCCGAATGCAGCAGCGGTGACATTTTTGTAGGGACCGACGCAGGTATTGCTTTGCTCGACAAAAAGACAGGCCTTTTGCATTCCTATGATATACAAAGTAAGTTGAAACGCCGCGGAAGCTCACTGGCCGTAACATCACTTTATATAGACAGGAAAGGAAACTTGTGGGCGGGAACTTACCATAACGGGCTTTTCCGAATCGACACCGCTACTCATAGGTATGTACAATATACAGCTGACGGCAATGGTCATGGAATTTGTAGCAATGATATTACTTGCATTAACGCCGACGCGAGTGGCAGAATTTGGATAGGTACACTGGGTCGGGGAATAGATATATATGATGAAAATAGCCATTCATTTTCACATCTCACAAGTCAAAACGGGGCCGGCGGCCAGAGCCGGAGTTTACCCGTTAACGGTTTTATCTCTTCTGTTATTCCGGGCCGGGACGGGCGCATGTGGATTGCTTCGATGGGAACTGGAATCGTAGTGCTTGATACTGAGCATCAAAAGTGGACGCATTACAATAAAAAAAATTCGGCACTGGCCGACGACGTGGTACTGAACTTATTTGTAACCAATGACGGCAGTGTTTGGTCTGGCACCAAACAGGGGATTAGCTACTTTGACGAAAATCAAAAAAAATTCATTTCTTACGGTGAAGATCAGGGCCTGGCTAATTCCTTCGTAAAATCAATTTTGCAAGACGATAAAGGTTTCCTGTGGTTAAGCACAGATCGCGGAATCAGTTCGTTTGATTACAAAAGAAGGGTTTTCCGCAATTTTACTAACGAAAACGGCGTACAGCAAGGAGCTTTTTCTTCAGGCTCAGGAATAAAAACACGGGACGGCAATCTTTATTTTGGAGGTCAGGACGGCTTTAATTTTTTTAATCCATCGAGATTACCGGCTGTCTCTCGCCCTGGGCGGGTAACTCTAAGCAATTTAACCGTTGATAATGCGATAGTAAATCCGGGAAATGAGTCGCCGATTCATGAGCATATCAGTACCGCAAAAGAAGTCACTTTGAAATATGGCCAAAATTTTTCCATCGGCTATGTGGCACTGGATTATACGTCTCCTAAACAGAATTTATATGCTTATCGGTTAAAAGGTTTTGATAAAGCCTGGAATTATGTTCAAAATATTCGAACAGCCAGCTATACCAATATTGATCCCGGGACATACAGTTTTGAGGTGATGGCCAGTAAAGATGAAAACCACTGGAATAACCCGGTGACGACGATCAGGATAACTATATTGCCGCCGTTCTGGCGAACAGTTTATGCCTATATTGCTTACGTGGTTATTTTAGGATCGGCTTTGTTTTTCATAAGGAGACGCGGTATTCAGAAGATCCGGAGGCAATTTGAGCAGGCCCAGGAGAAACTTCAAGTCAGTCAGCTTATTGAACAGGAAAGGCGGGAAGCTGAACGTTTGCATGAGCTGGACTTGCTGAAAATAAAGTTTTTAACAGATCTAAGCCACGAGTTTCGAACCCCGGTGTCGCTGATCCTGGCCCCGGTCGAAAAACTGCTTGAAAAATCTGTTCCGGGGAATGACATTGAGGATCTGAAAATGATCAATAGAAATGGTCGCAGGTTACTCAACCTGGTCAACCAGTTGCTCGACTTTCGTAAAATGGAAGAGCAAAAGTTGAAGCTCAGCCTTTCGGCGGGAGAGATTATGTCTTTTATCACCGAGTCGTGCGAAGCATTTCAGGATCTTGCTTTAAAAAAACAGGTTACACTGGAAGTTGATGTGCAACAGGAAGAGGTGCGGGCTTACTTTGACCCGGATAAACTGGAGCGGGTTATTTTCAACTTGTTGTCTAACGCATTTAAATTCACCCCTGCCGGCGGGGTGGTTTCTGTAAGCGCACGGACTGAAAAGAATTCGTTGTTGAGCACAGGCTTGCTGCTTAAGGTTACTGATACCGGAATTGGTATACAGGCCGATGATCTCGAAAAAATATTTGAACGCTTTTATCAATCGCGCCAAAGCAGTGCAATAGTCAACCAGGGTACCGGCATAGGCCTCTCCATAACCAAGGAATTTGTAGAACTTCACGGCGGCACCATTCAGGCGGAAAGTATAGCCGGACAGGGAACAAGCTTTTTAGTAAGGCTTCCGCTCACCGCTGCGGTGGAAGCCGGTACCTCCGAAGCACCTCCCGTTTCTGATAGAGAAAACGCTAAAGACAGGCAGGCCGGCAGTGAAAACCCTGAACTAAAGCCAACCGTACTATTGGTAGAGGACAATGACGAATTCCGCTCTTATTTGTCGGATCACCTGAAAAAATACTATCATATTATTGAGGCGGCCCACGGTAAAGAAGGGTGGCAAAAAACACTTGGCGCGCATGTTAACCTGGTTGTCAGTGATATCAACATGCCCCACATGGATGGAATTGAGTTGAGCAAAAAAATTAAAGCCGATAAGCGCACCTGCCATACCCCTGTAATATTATTAACGGCAACAACAGGGGAAGAGCATCAGTTAAAAGGCCTCAAAACAGGCGCTAATGACTATCTTACGAAGCCTTTCAATTTCCAAATCCTGCAAACCAAGATCGATAACCTTCTTGATCTGAACAAAAATCTAAAGGATACATATTCCAGGCAAATACAGATGGTTAGCCCCCAGGTTGAAATGGAGTCGGCCGATGTAAAGCTTTTAAATTCGGTCATGAAATATATAGAAGACCAATTAAGTGAGCCGGGGTTGTCAGTTGAAGAACTGAGCCGGCATGTGGGCATGAGCCGGGGGTCACTTTATTACAAACTTCTGGAAATTACCGGGCAAACCCCGGTGGAGTACATCCGCAACGTCAAACTTGACAAAGCAGCCCAGTTGCTGGAGATCAGTGATTATAATGTAGCTCAGATCGCCTATATTACAGGCTTCGGCACACCCAGTTATTTTTCGCGGATCTTTAAAACACGCTTCGGCATGTTACCGTCGGAGTATCTGATCATCAAAAGGAATATATCTAAAAACAAGGCCACTCCTGCAATTTAAGGCGTTCTATAGGCCCCGCTACCATCTTTTTACACAATGGCGCACGTATCGGAAGCTGCATTCGGATATTCAGGTGGTCAGACTCTCGAGGCAAAGTAATTCGACAACACTGCAGAAATCACCAATAATGGCATCGTTGAACAAATGTAACACGAATTTTGCGATTTGTCCTACCCTAATCACTTTAAAGCGATGATCTTCGGCATAGCAATGGGGGCATTCCTGCCGCCATATACAATTTATAAACTAAAAAAAACATTCTGATTTATTTGATATCGTCCGGATTAAGATCCGCATTATGTCACCATCAATTTCGCAATCGATTGCGAAGCTGGTCATAATAAAGTTATCGTTGTGATTTAACAAACTATAAAATGAAAAATCTGATTAGGGGCCCGGACGGGAAGCATATTAAACTCAAACCTGGGCGAATTGTTCCATGGCACAAAAACTTCAATTTTTTTAAACCTGAATTATGAAAAAATCATTACAAACTATTCAAAAGAAACCTTTCTTGCTGCTGCTGGCGGTTTTGCTTTCCAGCCTTACAGCATTTGGGCAAGGCAGGAAAATAAACGGTACCGTAGTCGATGAGAAGGGTCTGCCTTTACCGGGCGCTACCGTAAGGGCAAAAACAGCTAAAGCAACATCTGTTACCGATGTTGCCGGCAATTTCACCATAACTGTCCCTCCAACCGAGAAGGCGCTTATTGTGACTTTTATTGGTTATGCCGACCAGGAAATTCAGATTAACGGGCAAACACATTTATCCATTCGTCTTAGCCAAAGCAGTAACAGCCTTAACGATGTGATCGTTATTGGCTATGGTAGCCAAAGGCGGGAAGCTGTAACGGGTTCAGTTGCGTCGATCAGCGGCGAACGGATCCGTGATATTCCCGCGCCTAATATCAGCCAGGCCATACAAGGCAGGTTACCCGGCGTAGAGGTCTCTCAAACTTCTACAAAACCAGGTGCAACGATGCAGATCCTGATCAGGGGCCAACGGTCGCTTACTGCGAGCAATGACCCCTTGATCGTACTTGACGGCATCCCTTTTACCGGCTCTCTTGGAGATATTAACCCTAACGACGTTAAAAGTATCGATATTCTTAAGGATGCTTCCGCCACAGCTATTTATGGCTCGAGGGGAGCAAACGGCGTTGTACTTATTACCACGAACAGGGGCCAGGTGGGAGGAGCCGCGAAAATTACCTATAACGCCTATTATGGGGAGCAAAAACTTTTCGCCAGGTACCCGATGATGACCGGTCCCGAATTTTTAAAACTACGTAAAGCGGCAGGCCTGTA
>Ga0157372_10000858_pt1 | contig 32995 bp, 33 predicted proteins | sample C55metaG_FD_115307 | JGI IMG/M metagenome (GOLD analysis project Ga0157372, IMG submission 115307) | Corn rhizosphere microbial communities from Kellogg Biological Station, Michigan, USA - C5-5 metaG | ecosystem: Host-associated > Plants > Roots > Rhizosphere > Soil | place: USA: Michigan...
GCCTCGGTAAAGAGATCCGCGTGTTTGCGGTGAGGCTTCAGCAGCAAATGGCGCAACTCAAAGCCGTTCCGTACGGCGCCAAGTTCGGCGGCGCTACCGGGAATATGAACGCACACCATGTGGCCTACCCGGGAACCGACTGGCTTACCTTTGCCAATGATTTTGTGAACAAATCGCTCGGACTGCACCGCTCGTACCCGACCACGCAGATCGAGCATTACGATAATTTTGCCGCCTATTGCGATGCCTTGAAGCGCATCAATAACATCATTATCGATCTCGACCGCGACGTGTGGACCTACGTATCGATGGATTATTTCAAGCAGAAAATAAAGGCAGGCGAGATCGGATCTTCCGCGATGCCGCACAAGGTGAACCCGATCGATTTTGAGAATTCGGAAGGGAACCTCGGGATTGCCAATGCGATCTTTGAGCACCTTTCTGCAAAGCTGCCTATCTCGCGTTTGCAGCGTGACCTCACCGATTCAACCGTGCTGCGTAATGTGGGCGTTCCTTTGGCGCACAGCCTCATTGCCTATAAATCGCTGCTGAAAGGCCTCGATAAGCTGATATTGAACAAGGAAGCCTTTGAGAAAGACCTGGAGAACAACTGGGCGGTGGTTGCGGAAGCATTGCAGACCGTATTACGCAGGGAAGGTTATCCGAAGCCTTACGAAGCGCTGAAAGAGCTCACGCGCACCAATACGCACATCACGAAGGAGAGCATTTCCGCCTTCATTGATACCTTGAAAGTAAACGACGAGGTGAAAAAGGAGCTGAAGCAGATCTCCCCGGCGAATTACACCGGCATTTAAATTTTAGGCACAAATACTGATAAGGATCGCATGTCAGAAGTTTAACTGTTAAAATTTCAAATCATGAAAAAATTCATCCCTGTCATTTTCGCCTCCTCGCTTTTCGGAGTACTCCTGTTTTCCGGCTGCGCCAAAGAGGAGGAGCCTGAGCCGGAAACGCCTGCCGGCACCGATCCGCGCGCCGGCTTCCGCGGACACTGGGCCATTTCGGAGAACAGCTCCGTAAGCGGTGTTGCCACTTACAATGTCGACATCAGCGATTCATCCGCCGCATCGTATATCCAGTTCGCCTACCTGTACGGTTATCATACAAAGGTGCGCGCAACGGTGAGCGGCAGCAGCCTGAGCATCCCATCGCAGGTGGTGGAAGGAAATAATATCTCCGGATTGGGAACGCTTACCAATGCGAACCAGATCAACATGACCTATCTTGTATGGCTCGGGGGATCAAACTATGATACGGTTTCAGCGGTGCTGACCAAATAAGAAAAAAGCCCTTTCAATCGAAAGGGCTTTTTTTATTCCACATAGGTAGGTGTGTTGCAGCTTTCTCTTCGGCCGGCAAATTCATATTTTAATCCTACCCGCAATTCAAAATCCTTGTTGTTGATATGAAGCGCCGGGGCAGCGTATGCCGGCATGATATCGGGAACGTAAAATCCTTCCACAAAAAATTTGAAGTTGCTGAAGCTTACGAATTCAAGTCCGCCGCCCAGCGCCGCGCTTACGTGCAATGGCAGAAAAGGGCCGGTAACGGCAGGCGAGGAAGTGGCCTGTGAAAAGGTATATTCCAGGCGTGGCCCCACCAGCACATACGGAATGATCCGGTACATCTCGTAGCGGAATTTCAGGTAATTGTTCCAGCTGAGGTATTGGAGCCTGTTCGCATAGCTTGCACCGGGCTGTTCATCTACAGAGCCTTTCTGGTTGAACTGGATCTCCGTTACCCAGCGGATATTGTCGTGGCTGAGGCATTCGAGGAACAGGCTGGCATTCATCCCGAAAACATAGGCCTTGCGGGAGATGGCCGGCGGCTCATGGTATTTGAATTTCTGGTTAGCAGCCGTTGCGCCCACTGTAATGCCGATGCCGTTGAAGAACTGGGCATTTCCATGGAAGGCGGAAAGCAGGATGATGGCAATAAGAACAGCTCTTTTCATTGTTTGCGGTGTTGGTTTAGAACGTTTTGTTTCACATTAAATTGCGACACCTGTTTTTCAAGAAAGGTTTATGCCAGTTACGCGCTTACCGCTTCCATTTCAGGATTTACCTTCTTCACCAGTCCCTGCAGCACTTTTCCAGGTCCTACTTCCGTGAAGGAGGTGGCTCCGTCGGCGATCATCTGCTGCACCGTTTGCGTCCATTTTACCGGCGCGGTGAGCTGTGCCACCAGGTTCTTCTGAATTTCGGCTGGATTGGAAACCGCGCTTGCCGTTACATTCTGGTATACGGGACATACCGGCTGGTTGAATTTTGTAGCGTTGATGGCTGCTTCCAGCTCCACGCGGGCAGGTTCCATCAGCGGCGAGTGGAAGGCCCCGCCTACAGGAAGTACCAGTGCGCGCTTGGCACCGGCAGCTTTCAGTTTTTCGCAGGCAATGTTCACTCCGTTGATGGTGCCGGAGATCACCAGCTGTCCAGGACAGTTATAATTCGCAGCAACAACAATTTCACCCGATTTGCTGATCTCTGCGCAGATCTCCTCGGTGATCTTGTCGTCGAGGTTAAGCACGGCAGCCATGGTGGAAGGGTTCAGCTCACAGGCTTTCTGCATGGCCATGGCGCGTTTGTATACGAGGGTAAGCGCATCTTCGAAGGATAATGTTTGATTGGCAACCAGCGCGGAGAATTCTCCGAGACTGTGACCCGCAACCATATCCGGTTTCAGGCTGTCGCCAAGCGTTTTGGCAAGGATCACCGAGTGCAGGAAAATAGCAGGCTGCGTGATATTGGTTTGCTTCAGCTCATCGGCCGTACCGGAGAACATGGTATCGGAGATCTTAAAGCCGAGAATGTCGTTTGCTTTTTCGAACAGCTCTTTTGCCAAAGCTGAATTATCGTAAAGGTCTTTTCCCATGCCCGGGAACTGGGAGCCTTGTCCGGGGAATACGTATGCTTTCATGTGGTTTTGCGTTAAGTTAGTAGTGATCAAAATACCTGAAAATAAAAAGAGGAAACAATAGCTGCTTCCTCTTTTTATTCACAATGGATTGTGGGATTATTTTCTGTCTCCGAACAGGCGGAGCAGGAACATGAATAAGTTAATAAAATCAAGGTACAGGTCAAGCGCACCCCATAATACGAGCTTTTTCGTTTCTTCCGTACCATATTCCAATCCGGCGCCGATGCGCTTCAGCTTCTGAACATCGTAAGCGGTGAGGCCCACAAATACAAGTACGCCGATAAAGCTGATGATGTAGTTCAATGTGCCGCTACCTACGAACATGTTAATTAAAGACGCGATAACGATCCCGAATAAGCCCATCATCATAATGCTGCCAAAGCTTGTAAGGTCCGTTTTTGTGGTATATCCGACCACCGACATCAGGCCGAACATCCCGGCCGCAGAAAGGAATACTGTGAAAATGGAAGCATGGGTATACATCTGGAAAATGTAGCTGAGGCTGGCGCCCATCAACGCTCCGAAAAGCAGGAACAAGCCAAGCACAGCTGCGTATGACCACTTGCGCATACCATAGCCCATTCCGAATATGATGGCAAGCGGGGAGATCGCAACAATGATCCCGAGCCCGGTATAATGGAAGTGGCCGCGAATATCCGTAGTTCTGAGGTACGACATAAGCTCTTTGTCAACGCCGAAATAATAAGCAACAACAGAGGTGATCACGAGAGCGGCTGCCATCCAGGAAAAGACGTTTGCTATGAAGGTTTTCGATAATGTGGAAGAGATCTCTTCCGACTGTACATATTTGAAATTGTTAGTTTCCATAGTTTGTTATATTTTTTGCGTTTTGCAGGTACAAAGATAGTACCGATCGCAGGGAAATGCAAAATTGACAGCTTATTTCAGCCCTTAATGCAGTTTAGAGCCAATAAGGCTGATAAATTCGCCGCGGGTGGTGTCTTTCAGGAACTCGCCGGTGAATGCCGAGGTGGTGGTCACCGAATTTTGCTTCTGGATGCCGCGCATCTGCATGCAAAGGTGGGAACATTCGATCACAACGGCCACACCGATCGGGTTGAGGGTGTTCTGGATGCAATCGCGGATCTCGGTGGTGAGGCGCTCCTGCACCTGCAGCCTGCGTGCAAAGGCATCCACCACGCGCGGGATCTTGCTCAGTCCGACCACACTTCCATTCGGGATGTAGGCCACATGCGCCTTGCCGAAAAATGGCAGCAGATGATGCTCGCACATGCTGTACACTTCAATGTCCTTCACGATCACCATCTGCTTGTAATCTTCCCTGAACATGGCCGAGCGCAGGATCTCAGCCGGGTCGAGGTCGTAGCCATGCGTAAGGTATTGCATCGCTTTGGCAACGCGTTCCGGTGTTTTTAAAAGCCCTTCGCGGTCGGGGTTCTCGCCGATGTCGGTCAGGATCGTTTTATACTTGGAGGCGATGTCGCTTACCCGTTTTAAATTGTAGCGGTCGATCTTCTCATAACCGTCTATTTCGTCAAATTCATCGTGGCCCATACTCAATTACTGATTTGTAGAATTGTTGATTTGTAGAATTAGGCGCTGTCATCCTGAACTTGTTTCAGGATCCGGCGCCGGTCTTTTTATTCCCCGAAGTACTCCACGTAATTATTTTCCGTTTCGTACAGCTTTACGCAGTGCAGCTGGATACCCAGCGCAAGGATATGCGGCGTAAGCTGCTGCCAGATGGCAATTGCCACGTTTTCCGTGGAAGGCATCATTCCCTGCAGGAAATCCACATCCAGGTTCAGGTTCTTATGGTCGAGCTTATCGGTGATGTATTTCCGGATGATCGTGCTGATCTCCTTCAGGTTTGCCGAATAGCCGGTTTCCGGGTTCACGGGGCCTTTTACGGTCACAAATAAATTGTAGTTGTGTCCGTGCCAGTTCGGGTTGGCGCATTTGCCGAATACTTCCTCGTTCTGCTCGTTGCTCCAGTTGGGGTTATGCAGCTTATGCGCGGCATTGAAATGTTCTCTTCGTGTGATGTAGATCATAGTCTTGAATAATGAGATGCAAATATAGCGTATATATTTATCCCGCCTGAGACAGGCAAAGGGAAAACAATGATCAAGCACTTTTGTTTACATGAATGTGAAGTAAATGAATTCGTATCTTTACGCTTCATCATACATGCAATGAAGATCCTGATCGTTTCCGCTACAAAATTTGAGATCGAGCCGCTGCTCGGGCAGATGGAATCGCTGCGCAACGAAGGCAGCAGCTTTATCTGCGGCAAATTCAGGTCGCATGAAGTCGATCTCCTGGTCACCGGCGTAGGAATGGTGCCTACGGCTTATTATACGGGCAAGGCGCTGAACGATTCGTATGACCTCGCTTTAAATATGGGCATCTGCGGAAGCTTCAATAAGAACATCGACCTGGGTACGGTGCTCAACGTGTATGAAGATCTGTTTTCGGAGCTTGGCGCTGAAGACGGCGAAAATTTCCTTTCGCTGGAAGACCTGAAGCTGCAGGGCGTTACAAAGATCACGAACCACAGCGGCGCATTGCATCCGCTGATCGAAATGCTGCCGAAGGTTACGGGAATTACCGTAAATACCACGCATGGCAACGAAAGCACTATTGAGAAAGTAGTAGCGCGTTTTCATCCGTATGTCGAAAGCATGGAAGGCGCTGCATTCATGTTCGCCTGCGAGCAGGAGGGCATTCCGTATGTGCAGCTCCGTGCCGTTTCCAATTACGTTGAAAAGCGGAACCGCGACGCATGGAACATCCCGCTTGCGATCGCACAATTAAATCATAAAGTGTCAGAACTGTTAACATCAATGGAATGAGCTATACTTCATCATTAATATCGATTGGCTTCAGTCCCTGCCCGAACGACTGCTTCATTTTCGACGCCATGATCCATGGCAAGATCGATACGGAAGGATTGATCTTCGAGCCGGTGATGGAGGATGTGGAAGCCCTTAACCAGAAAGCATTCATGGGCCTGCTCGCCGTTACCAAGCTGAGCTACCATGCCTATGCACACCTTACGGAAATGTACCAGCTGCTGAATGCCGGCAGCGCATTGGGCAACAACTGCGGGCCTTTGCTCATTGCGAAATCGGAGCTGGAGGTTACTCCTTCCACCCGTATCGCGATCCCGGGAAAATACACCACCGCCAATTTCCTGTTGTCGCTTGCTTTTCCGCAGGCCGTCAATAAAACGGAAACCATTTTTTCGGGCATTGAAGATGCCGTGCTGAACGGAGATGCGGATGCAGGGCTCATCATTCATGAGAACCGCTTTACCTATGAGCAGAAAGGCTTAAAGAAGCTGATCGACCTCGGGGAATACTGGGAAACGCTGGCAAAAGCGCCGATCCCGCTGGGTGGGATCGTAGCGCGCCGCGACATGCCCGAAGAGCTGAAGCACAAGATCGACCGGGTGCTGCGCCGCAGCGTGGAATACGCATTTGCAAACCCCGGCGCAAGCCTTAACTTTGTAAAAGCACATGCACAGGAAATGAGTGAAGAGGTGATGTACAAGCACATCGGATTGTATGTAAATAAATATTCGGTCGACCTGGGAGCGGAAGGGCGGCGCGCAGTGAAGCTGCTGTTTGATAAGGCAACGGAGCTGGGTGTGATCGGGAAGATTGAGGAGGAGATATTTTTGTAATGCGGGCAGGATCCACTCCCCTCTTGAGAGGGGCCGGGGGTGTGTTTAAATAAACTAATACAAATTATGATCATAATAACAGGCGCAGCAGGATTTATCGGGAGCTGTTTGGTGAGCAAGCTGAACAGGGAAGGATTCAGGGACCTTATTTTAGTGGATGATTTTTCGGATGCTGAAAAGATGAAGAACCTGGAGGGAAAAACCTTTTCACAAAAAGTGCATCGCGACGATTTTCCGAAATGGCTGCGGGAGAACCAGCGCCTGGTGCAGTTTGTGTTTCACATCGGCGCACGAACGGACACTACTGAGTTCAATGTGGAGATCTTCGACAGGCTCAACCTTAATTATACCAAGGAACTCTGGAATATTTGCGTGGAATTCGGTTTGCCTTTTGTTTACGCATCCTCTGCGGCAACGTACGGTCTTGGCGAGCATGGCTATGACGACAATCATGATATAGTTGATAAGCTGAAGCCCCTGAACCCTTACGGCGAATCGAAAAATGATTTTGATAAATGGGCGCTCAAGCAGGAGCGTAAGCCTTATTTCTGGGCGGGATTAAAATTCTTTAATGTATACGGTCCGAATGAATATCACAAAGGCCGCATGGCTTCGGTGATCATGCATGCATACAACCAGGTGAAGGACAAAGGAAGCGTGAAATTATTCCGCTCGCACAACCCGGATTATAAGGATGGAGAGCAGCTGCGGGATTTTGTATATGTGAAGGATGTTGTGGAGGTCTGCTATTTTCTGCTGCACCACCGGAAGGATGCCGGCCTGTATAACCTCGGTTCCGGCAAAGCCCGTACCTTTCTCGATCTTGTAAGGAATACATTTACTGCCATTAATAAAGAACCGCAGATCGAATTCATTGATACGCCTGCCGATATCCGCGACAAGTACCAGTATTTTACCGAAGCCAACATGAGCAAGTTAAAGTCGATCGGCTATGATAAGCCTTTTCATACGCTGGAAGAAGGTGTGAAGGATTATGTAGGCAATTACCTGGAAGGGAAAAAGTATTATTAACCGCTAACGCATTCTACATGTCAAACGAATTGATCATTTCAATCGCGCTGATCCTGCTGCCGATCCTTATTTCCCGGTTCATCCTTGAAAAAGCGCTGGCAAAGCTCGATGGCGAAACGAAACTCAGGCTGCTCGACGGCTTCAGCCGGCAGCGGAAATACAGGCTCTTCATTCTCGTACCCTGCCTGTTCGTTTACCTCTTATCCCTCAAGTTCTTTCCCGACCACATTTTCAGCATCGTCATTGTTGCGGGGATCGTGATCGCGATCTATTTTGTGATCGGCAGTATTTTAAACTACAGGAAGATCAGGACACTGGGCGTTCCCGACTCATATTCCAATACCTACAAATGGGCAACGCTGGTGGTTGCTGCCGGATTTACAGCTTTCGCCGTTCATCTGTTTCTGATGGTACACAATACGGACGAAGAATATAATACCAGGCACGCCGCATGGGAAATGGGCATGAAAGGCGTGGAGGATATGAAAAAAGGCGATTACAAGGCGGCCATTGCCGACATCACCACCTCCATCGAACTGGACAGCACCGTGGTGGGCAGCTATATGAACAGGGGAAGCTCGTATTATAACATCGGAATGATGAAAGAGGCCGAAAAAGATTGGAAAAAAGCGGCTTCCATGGGAGACCCGGAAGCAGTGAAATGGGTGAAGAATATTCCCGAGTAATTACAATTTTTCCTGCAGCTCCTGCAAGCGGTTCCTGATCTTCCGCAATTTATTCTCGATCTCCGAAAACTGGGAGCGCTCCGTTTTCAATTCATGCTTTACTGCTTTACGGTTCTCTTTCAGGTACCTTTTTGCGCCTTCCAGCGTAAGCCCCTGCTCTTTCACAAGGTTATGAATGATCTTGAAATTGTCGATGTCCTCCGGCGTGAACAGGCGGTTCCCTTTTTTATTCTTCTTCGGCTTCAGGATGTCGAATTCCTTCTCCCAGAAACGCACCAGCGATGTGTTCACATGGAACATCTCGGATACTTCACCAATGGTGTAGTACAGCTTAACGGTATCGGTTTCCTTATAGGGCAAGGTTCTGTTGTTGAATGGTAGTGTTGTGGTTCCGGAGAATTCTGTTAAACAAATATATAGTTTTTTATCGTTGCCTTCCGCAGCGATCGCTGTTTCAATGTTAATCGAACGATTGCGACGACTGTGCCGACTGTTCGATCAGCTTCTGGTATTGCTCCGGTGTAAGATCGTTGTAATAAAAGTTGATCGGGTTCACCACTTCGCCGTTCTTGTGCACTTCGTAATGCACGTGCGGAGCGGTGGATAATCCTGTGCTGCCTACATAGCCGATGAGCTGTCCGCGCTTCACCTGCTGCCCCACGCGCACCACAAAACGCACCATGTGGCCGTACAAGGTTTCATAGCCGTAGCCGTGATTGATCATCACGTGATTGCCGTAACCCTGCGCCATATCATCGGCACGCGTTACAATACCATCGCCGGTAGCGTGGATCTCCGTTCCTTCTGCTGCGGCAAAATCCATCCCCGGGTGGAACTCCGGTGTTTTATAAATAGGGTGGGTACGCCATCCGAAGCCTCCCGGCTGGTGCCTGAGCTCATCGTTGGAGATCGGCTGTATGGCCGGGATGGAGGATAATAATTTCGCCTTGCTCTTCACCAGCTTTGCCACTTCGTCGAATGATTTCGACTGGATGTACAGCTGCTTGCTGATCCTGTCAAGGCTTTTACTGGCTTCCACCATCAGCCCCGAGTTGTTGAAGCCCTGGGGCGCCTTGTAGCGGTCAACCCCGCCGGTTCCCGCCTTGCGGATGCTTTCCGGGATAGGCTCCGCTTCGAAGATGGTGCGGTAAATATTATTGTCGCGCTCCTGCAGGTCGTCCAGCACTTCGGTCACCTCTGTCATGCGGTTGTTCAGGATCTCGTATTGCAGCGTCAGCTCGTTGATCTCGCGCTGCAGCTGCTTTTCCTTCGGGGAGCTCAGGTATTTAAAGGCAAGTATAATGGTGATCGTGGCAAACACCAGTCCGGTGGCGAGGTACGACAATACCTGCCAGATCCGCTTGCGAAGCGGGATGGTCACCTTTTCATAGGTGAGGGATTTGGTGTTGAACTTATATTTGATCTTGCTCACGAAATATTGCGTTTGTCTAATGCGAATTTACACAAATAAACTAAATTTGCAATCCGTTGTCTGTTGGGGGTTCGGGAGTGGTTAGCTGAGTCGGCAGAATAATGACAACACAGAATTGAATGTGAGATTGCTTCGGGCGAAAAGCCCTCGCAATGACGCTTCGCATTAGTAATTCGCAGATTAGTAAAAATTAGTAATTCGTACAAGCAGATGGAATCAAGCAAAGTAAGGCAGACATTTTTAGATTTTTTTAAATCGAAGGGACATGAGATCGTACCCTCGGCGCCGATGGTGGTGAAGAACGATCCCACCCTGATGTTCAATAACAGCGGGATGGCGCCGTTCAAGGACCTGTTCCTCGGCAATGCGCCGATCAAGTTCCCGCGTGTTGCCGATACGCAGAAATGCCTTCGCGTAAGCGGAAAGCACAACGACCTCGAGGAAGTGGGCGTTGATACCTATCACCATACCATGTTCGAAATGCTTGGCAACTGGAGCTTTGGCGATTACTTCAAGAAGGAAGCGATCACCTGGGCCTGGGAGCTGCTTACGGATGTATACAAGATCGATAAGAAAAGATTGTATGTGACCGTGTTTGAAGGAAGCACCGAGGACGGGCTTGGTTTCGACCAGGAAGCCTACGATATCTGGAAGCAATTCATTCCCGAGGAGAGAATTCTTCGCGGAAATAAAAAAGATAATTTCTGGGAAATGGGCGATACCGGCCCCTGCGGCCCCTGCTCGGAGATCCATTACGACGGGCGCACGGAAGAGGAGATCGCGAAAGTGCCGGGAGCATCGCGTGTGAATAATGATGATCCGCAGGTGATCGAGATCTGGAACAACGTATTCATGGAATTTGAGCGGAAAGCGAACGGATCGCTGCACAAGCTGCCGAAACAGCATGTGGACACCGGGATGGGCTTTGAGCGCCTTGTACGCGTGCTGCAGGGCAAACAGTCGAATTACGATACCGATGTGTTCAGCCCGGTGATCGGCAAGCTGGAAGAATTATCCGGCCATCGTTACAAGCCTGAAAACGAAGAGGAGCATAAGAAGCAGCTGATCATCAACATCGCGATGCGTGTGATCGCGGATCATATCCGCGCGATCTCGTTCAGTATCGCGGATGGTCAATTGCCTTCCAATACCGGCGCAGGCTACGTGATCCGCCGTATTTTAAGAAGGGCGATCCGTTACGGATACCAATCATTGAATTTGAAAGAGCCGTTTATGCACAATCTCGTATCTGTTCTTGCAAATCAGATGGGGCAGGCATTTCCGGAGTTGATAAAACAAAAAGCGCTAATTGAAAAGGTGATCAGAGAAGAAGAGGTTTCTTTCTTCCGGACATTGGAAAAGGGCATTGATAGGTTATACGTGCATATCGGTTTTATGAAAGCCGCTCCGCTGCTGGCGGAGGAAGCCACCGGAGAAACCTGGAAGTCTAATAAATTACTTGGAGGGGAAATCGCTTTTGAATTATATGATACGTTTGGATTTCCTTTAGACTTAACTCAATTGATTGTGCGTGAAGAAGGTTTGGAGGTTGATGTTGATGGTTTTAATAATTATATGGCCGAGCAGAAGAACAGGTCGCGCGCTGCCACATCTGTTGATACAGGCGACTGGACACTTGTAGACGGGCGCAAGGCGGAAGAAGGCGGACGTTCGTTCGTTGGATACCAGACGCTTGAAAGCGATGTGAAGATCATCCAGTACCGCAAGGTGAAAGCCAAAGGCAAGGAGCAGTTCCAGCTCGTGCTTGATAAAACGCCTTTCTATGCCGAAAGCGGCGGACAGGTGGGCGACATCGGCGTGCTGCAGGCACCGAACGAAACGATCAGGATCTCGGATACAAAGAAGGAGAACGGGATCATCATTCATTTTGCAGACAAGCTTCCTGAAAATTTCAGCCAGACCTTTATCGCAAAGGTGGATGCCGAAAGAAGAAAGCTGACGGAGAATAACCACAGCGCCACACACCTGTTGCATGCTGCATTGCGCAAAGTGCTGGGCACGCACGTGGAGCAGAAAGGTTCCCTGGTGAACGACGAGCACCTGCGCTTCGATTTCTCGCACTTCTCCAAGGTAACGGATGAAGAGATCGCGGAAATTGAAAGCATCGTGAACAGCAAGATCCGTGAGAACATTGCAGCCGATATAAAGGAAATGCCGATCGACGATGCCCGCAAGCTGGGCGCTATGGCCTTGTTCGGTGAAAAGTACGGCGATACGGTGCGCGTTGTTACATTCGATAAGAACTATTCGATCGAGCTTTGCGGCGGAACCCATGTTCCGGCAACGGGACAGATCGGCCTGTTCAAGATCAGCTCGGAAAGCGCTGTGGCTGCCGGCATCAGGAGGATCGAAGCGATCACTTCCGTGAAGGCGGAGCAGTTCTTCAACCAGCAGAGCGCGCTTGTGCATGAACTGAAATCACTGTTGAAAAATCCGAAGGATGTTGTGAAAAGCGTACAAAGCCTGTTGAACGAGAATTCCGCTTTGCAGAAGCAGGTAGAGCAGATGCTGCGTGAAAAAGCCAAAGTGATCAAATCGGAGCTGAAAACAAAAGTGAAGACGGTGGGCGACATCAGTTTTATCTCTGCAAAAATAGACATGAGCTCACTCAACATTATTAAGGACATCCATTTCCAGATGAAGGAGGAGATCCCGAACCTGTTCATGATCACCGCATATGAGATCGACGGAAATGCCGGCTTAACGGGATCAACCTCCACAAACCTCGTGGAGAATAAACAATTGAACATGCACACGATCATCAATGAGCTGGGCAAGGAGCTGAACGGACGCGGCGGCGGACAGCCATTCTTCGCCACTGCAAAAGGCCCGAACCTCAGCGGGATTGACAGCGCGCTTAAAAAAGCGGAAGATTATCTTCCGAAATAGTTTGTGGCAAATGCTTTTTGAAAACGTCATTGCGAGCATAGCCAAGCAATCTTTTTTATTTAAATCGATTTATCATTCCTGATAACAGCTCCGGGGAAATTCCCCGGAGCTGTTGTTTTTTGGGGAATGCTGTGGAAATAAACGCGCTTTTCCACATCTCCTCTGCGTTAAAGCGCATGCTGTTTGGCCTATCCTTTTTTCCTTTTAAACATTGTTTTTATCGTTCTGGCTACAGATGCCTTTTTGCGCGCCTTGCTGGCAGCGGATTTGTCGGTTATACTGTGAAACCAAAAATGAAAGAAACCATGAAAAATCGCATCATAACAATCGGAATTGCCATGCTGATGGCAGCAGGCTATAGCTCCTGCAAAAAAGAAGACCTTGGAACAGTGACTACAACAAGAACAACCACCGTTGCTTCACAAGGCAGATATTCAATATCAAAATTTGAGGTGAACGGCGTTGATCATGCCGACTTCTACACAGGCTACACCTTCGATATGCTGAAGGGCGGAGCACTGATGGCAGAAGGAAACGGACAAAAAGTAGCAGGTACCTGGCAGCGAAATGCGCTGGAAGCAAAGGAAAACCCTATGGTGATCAATTTCGGATCTGTTGAGCCTTTTAACCTGTTGAACGATAAGTGGGAAGTTGTGAGCGAGACAAATACAGCAGTTGAGCTGAAAGGTTCACGTGCAGACGGAACATGGCTGCTTGTTTTAACAAAAAAATAAGCAACCGCTGTTCGAAAAGAAAAGCCCTTCCGAAAAATCCGGAAGGGCTTTTTTATTCGGTACGGCTATTCATGGCCTGCCTTGCTTTTATCTTCGGCTGCCTTTTTAAATACTTTGATGTTATAAGTGAACGTAAGCATGAAATAGCGCTGCAGCAAATTCGTCTGAACGTCCTCAATGTATGTTTCCGTAGTGTTGCGCGTAATGCTGGTGTTCTGCTCAAGAATATCGTTCACCGACAGGCGGATCTCGGCCTTCTGGTCCTTCAGGAATTTATACCCAACCCCCGCATTCCATAAAAGATAGTTCTGGTTGTATCCCTGCGAAAGCCCCTGGTAGTATTGGTGAGTGAGGTCGGTGCTGAATACAACGTTCTTCAGGAAGATCACATTCATCTTCAGCTTGCTGTTCTGGTTGTAATACTGCGTGTTCAGCTGTTTGTTAATGGTATTCGCCACTGTGTTATAGGTGAGGTTGGTGGAAAGCGTGAAATCCACCTGCTTGCTGATGTTGCTGCTGAGCGTGAGCCCTCCGCCGAATGTTTGTGCGTTCGAATAGTTCATTACATCGTTCACAATGCCGGGTGTTTTCACATACGCCGCATTTGCATTGAAGTTAAGGTTGCACTTGATGATGCTGAACGGAATGCCATAGGTGATAAAGCTGCGCAGGTTCATATATCCGTTCACATTCACCGGCTGTGTGATCTGCGTTCCGCGGCGCAATGCAATTCCGTTTCTAACGGTATCCTTTGTGGCTGTGAAGGTGCTGTTCGCGATGTAGTTGTTCGTATAGGTTCCGGCAACCATTGCAAAGAAGGAGGTAGCCTTTTCCGTGTTGCTTGCAGAATAGCGCAGGAATACCGTATTGTCATAATTCTGCTGCAGCGCCGGGTTGCCGATGCTGAGCTGTGTGGGGTTGGTGTTATTCAGCACGTTCTGCAGCTGGTCGATGGCCGGCTGCGTGGTTTGTGTGCGGTACATGATGCGCAGGCTTTTCTTCGGGCTGAAGTTATAGCGAAGCATTGCATTTGGCAAAATGTTCTGGTAATTCCTTACAAGGCTGTAAGTGTACGGGAAGCTCTGGTCGGCTGTAAGCGTTGCGTACTGGTAGTTAGCGCCTGCCATGAACTGGAGCTTCGCATTGTTGTAACGGTAGCCGAGTCCTGCTTTGTGCGTTACGTATTCGCTGTTGAATACGTTGGAAAGCAGCGTGTCGAGGCTGTTGTAGCTGTCGTCGGAGGATGAATAATTATATGTTTTTTTTGTGTTCTGCGTGAAATTAAATGAGTTGGAATAGCTGATCTGCACAATGCTTTTAATGCCCAGCGGCTCTGTATACGTGAGGTTGGAGCCGTAGCTGCTTCCCGGTTTCGTTAGCGTGGCCTGCTGATCAAGCACGGAGGAGAAAAATGAAGTGTCGTTATAATACGAGTTAATGGAGTGAAGATCGCTTTGCGCGGTATTTTCGCTGTACGTGCCATTGAGGTTCAGGGAAATGGTGCGGCCCTGTTTTTTGAATTTATGCTGCAGCAGCAATTCGTTGGAAAAGTTATACGCCATTACTTCCGAATTGTAAAAGTTGGTCGTGCGGTTCAGTGTGTCGTAGCCGGAGGTATTCTGTCCGTAAAGGTTGCTTTTTCCGGTGTTCTGCTGCAGCGTGAATTTCGGCGTATAGGTAATGGAGTTGTTCGTGTCCTTTTTCCACTCCAGCTTCATGTTGAAGCGGTGATTGATGTTCACCGAATTGTTAATGCTGTTTTCCTTGTACACGAGGCCCGAATCCGACACCGGCAGGTATTGCCTGTTGATGAACTGTTCCGCGGTATTATCTGCATAGTTCAGGAAATAGCTGGCGCTTACTTCCGTTTTTTTATTCCATTTATCGCTGTAATTCAGCCCGATCGCATGCGTGGTGGAGATGCCGTTCTTCGCATTTACGAGAAAGTTGCTGCCGCTTCCGCCGCCGCCCCAGTTACCACCGCCGGGATTACCTCCGCCCATGCCGCCGCGTCCGCGCATTCCGCCACCGCCGCCTCCGCCCGATGAGCTCATTACGCCTGCCAGGTCGTCGGATGAAAAATTCTGCTCGTTGATGTTATTGGACTGCGAAACAATGGAGATGCGCCTGTCGCCCTTGAAAAAGTTAATGTTGAATCCCGCCTTGTATACATCTTCATAGCCATAGCCGGCATACACGCGTCCGAAGGTGCCGTTCTTCATCCCCGGCTTGGTGATGATGTTGATCGTTTTGGTGGTGTTGCCATCGCTCACTCCTGTAAACTTCGACTGGTCGCTCTGCTGGTCGAACACCTGGATCTTGTCGATGACATCCGCCGGCAGGTTTTTCAGAACGGCATTCGGATCGTCGCCGAAAAAGGGCTTTCCGTCAACCAGCACCCTTTTCACTTCCTCTCCATGCGCCTGCACTTTTCCGTCCTGCGTGGTCACCCCCGACATTTTTGTGATCAGGTCTTCGGCATTGGCATCCGGATTTGTTTTATAGCTTGAGGCGTTGTATTGCGTGGTATCGCCTTTCTGCACCGCGGTGAGGGCCTTTTCGGTGATCACCACATCCTTCAGCGTTTTGCTGGAAGGCTTTAAGCTGATGTTGCCGAGCTCCACCGGAGCATCCGCCATTTCAAGCGTGCGAAGCTCATCCGCATAGCCGATGAAGGTGATCTTGAGTATATACTTTCCCCTGTTGATGTTGTCGATCAGGAATTTTCCGTCGAGATCGGCGGCAGTTCCCTTGTACAGGGATGAATCGGGATTCAGCAGGATCACGCTGGCGCCGATAAGCGGGGATTTGTCGCCTGCATCGCTGAGCTGCCCGGTCAGGGAACCTTGCGACATGCCGGCTTTAAAAAGCAAAAGGGAAAAAAGCAAAAGGAAGGGAATGCGTTTCATTGAATGCGGTTTGATATAAGGACACGACCTTTCGGAAAAGGTTTAATAAGCCCCGCAAAGATAAGGCTTTTGAGGAAAGGCCGGGCGCATTTAGCTTTTTGTGTAGATCCAGGCCCACCAGATCAGCACCAGCTGAAGCGGAAGGCGTGCAAGCGCGATCCACAGCGCGGAATGCTGCTTCTGGTAAAAGCTTACGGCCATCTGGATATTTGCCGGAAATACTGCAATGAGCAGCGCAATGGTAAGCCAGGCGCCAAGCGGGCGGGTGCTTTCCGGGATCAGGAGGATGGCGACGATGATCTCGCAAACGCCGCTTATGTACACCAGCGGAAGATGTGCCGGAAGCCAGGTTGGCATAATGCGCAGGTACATTTTCGGGTTGATGAAATGATACACCCCCGCAGCAAAGTAGATCAGTGACATCACATACAGGAGGATCGTTTTCATAGAAATGGGGTTAGTGGCGGATTTTACTGTTCAGGAAATCTGAATAATTATTCAGGTGGAATGTATGCGACTCTATGAGCACCTTTCCGTGTCCTTTCCGGTATTTCCTGATGGTGGAGCCCGGTCCGAAAGCATCTGCAAGCATCAGCTGGTAGCGTGTCGGAACACTTTTGTCGTTTAATGAGACAATAAAATACAGATCGGATGCGGCCCGGTTCTTCGCCAGCTTCAGCACATCGATGTGCATGTTCTCTTTCATCTTCTGACGGAAGGCTTCGGTGGATGAAAGATGTTCTTCCTGCATTCTGTCGTTCCTGTAGCGTACCACATATTCCTGCCGCGAATCGGTAACGATATCGGCAAGCGGTGCACCACCGAGAGCCAGCACTGCGGCGTTGATGCGCTTGTCGACACAAACTGCATAGCTGCTGTAAATGGCACCGAGGCTGGCAGCCCAAACGAACATGTTCTTTGGATCCACATGCTCCGAATTCTCAAAAATATCCAGCGTTGAGCGCACAGCGCTGACAAAGCAAAGCAGCCGGTTCTCAAAATCCCTGATCGGCACCAGCGTGTCCGAAATATTCCTTACCGGCTCTATTACCACGGTATGGTATCCGCAGCGGATAAAATGATCGCTTACATTCCTTTCCCGCATGCTTACTCCGTTAATAGGCGGCACAATGATGAGCAACGGCAGCTTTCCCGACTTTTTGTTCTCGAAAAAATGCACGCGGATGTTCAGCGTATCGCCGCTGGTGGGATCAAAGCCGCTGATCACCATGTCGTATAAATTAAATGCTTTTCCCGACCTGGCAAGATGCGAGGAGCGCACTCCTTTCGCTTTTATATACGGAATGGAATCGCCTGCGAAGCAATGCGGGCTGATGAATAAAAGCAGAAAGAAAAAAAGAAGCAGGTGTTTTTTCAAGCCTTAATGTTTATCCTAAGTTAAAATGTTCGGTTGCCATTTCCTGAATGGCAGTGCCGATCGCGAGGGAAGAGGTAGCGGCAGGCGAGGGCGCGTTCAGCACATGGATCGCGTTGCCGTTCACTTCAATTTTAAAATCGTCGATCATCTCACCTTCCGGCGCCAGCGCCATTGCGCGCACTCCTGCGCGGCCCGGCTTAAGGTCATCCATTTCAAGCGTCGGGATGAGCTTGCGGAGCCGCTTCAGGAAAAAAGTTTTTGAAAAAGCGCCGCGGTATTCATCCCATCCGAATTTCATGTTCTTCGCAAAGAATTTCCAGGTGCCGCCGAATGCGAATGCTTCGGCAGTGTCTTTCAGTGAAAAGTCGGTTTTGCCGTAGCCTTCGCGCTTGAACACGAATACGGCATTCGGGCCGCATTCGGTCCCGCCGTGGATCATGCGCGTAAAGTGCACGCCCAGGAAAGGGTATTTCGGGTTCGGCACAGGGTAGATCAGGTTCTTCACCTTGCTCAGTCCTTTGTCGGTAAGGTCGAAGTAATCGCCCCTGAACCCTACGATAGCGGCATCTGTCTTTGCGCCTTCCTTTTTCGCGATGCGGTCGCTTTGCAGTCCGGCACAAGTGATCACGTATGTTCCTTTGAAGGTTCCTTTCGGCGTGATCACATTGGTGTAGCCAGGATGCTTTTCAAATGCGGTCACCTCATGTTCGGTAAGCACCTTGCTGCCGGTAAATTTTGCATGGATCAGCTCCACGTATTTTCGCGATACATCCGCGTAATCAATAATACCGGTGCAGGGAACCCACAATCCTTCGATGCCGACACAGTACGGCTCTATTTCTTTTATTCTTTTTGCATCGATCTTCTCCACGCCTTCCACGCCGTTCGCCAGCCCGTTGTTGTACACCTTGTTCATGTGTGCCAGCTCCGAGGGATCAGTGGCTACAACGATCTTTCCGCAGATGTCGTGCTTGATGTTGTGCTCCTTCGCGAAAGCGACAAGCTCTCTCCTGCCGTCCACGCAGTTTTTGGCCTTGTAGGAGCCCGGCTTGTAATACAGCCCCGAATGGATCACCCCGGAATTATGCCCGGTTTGATGAGCCGCCACTTCCTTTTCCTTTTCGAGCACAAGGATCTTTTTCGACGGATATTTTAAATTGATCTTATAAGCGGAAGCTAAGCCTACAATGCCGCCGCCAACAATAATGATATCAAACTGGTTGTTTTCCACAGGGATTAAATTTCCCGTAAAAATAATGAAATGTTTGGAGTTTATGGATATTGATGTGCTTAGACACTGTTAATGCTACTTATTAATTGAGCATAAAAATAAAGGGAAACTGGAAAATGTGAAAAATCCCCTATATTTATCTGAGGGAGAATATAGGGGGAAATTTTGAGAAGAAAAACTTCCCATATATATAAGTTATAAGTAATGCGCGCGGACAGTTCTCCGTAGACAACTTTTCGGCAGACAAAGAACATTTCGTCAGCGGCTTTTCCATTAATTTTCCATAGCAAGTTTTCGGCGGACAATAACCGAAGGTTTATTTTTTTTACTTCCTGACGCTCTTTGACTAAAGCCATCAGCACAGCTATCCCAAGCTGCGGTCATTTGAACTTTTCGCTCCGTTCCTCCGCTGCGAAATCCAAATTACCTCGCGCTCGCACACACAATATGGTGTGGCGGAAACCGCTACAGTTTTGTGCATCTCACTCCGTTCAGTCAAAGGCGCACGCCTGCGGCAGCATGGTTTTTTATTAGCAGAAAAAAGTTATCTTTAATCGCAAAAACTCATACTATTACGAATGTATTTAGCACTATATAATAAACTTTCCTCCGGCAAAAGTAAATGGGAGAATGAAGAGGAAGTAAGACAAGGATGGGTTATAGCATTAAGCGAAGCTCTAAAAATAGAATTTTATGCTGAAAGGGGTAGGAAAGATTTAAGTTATAATAATGTTGTTATAGAATTTAAAGACAGAGGACTATTTAAAGGCAAAATAACCAGCGCATCTTTTAAAGAAGCAATATATGAAAGGCTTCTGCCTTATATAATTAAAACTTCAAAAGCAGAATCCGTTGATCAAAGTGATTATATTGGTATTGCAATAGATGCTGAACATGTATGTTTTGCACAAGTAAGTAACGGCAAAATATCGCATGGTCACTTGTTGCCATTATCCGAAGCATCCGTTAATATGGTCGCAACGGCTTTAAAGGATTCATACCGTAGAGCTTTGATTGCAGAAAATTTAATTGAAGATTTTGGTCATTCTTCTGAGTGCGGGATTAAAATCATGAAAGCTTTAGGGAAATCTCTTTCAAAAAGTATAAATGATTCAAAAACAAATAAGACTAAAATGTTGTTTGAGGAATGGCGAACATTGTTTGGTCAAGTTGCCGATCTTTCTTCTGACCAAATTGATAGTATAAACAAAACTTTAGGCTTTAAAATAGATACTGCAAAAAGCGAAAAGATACCAGGCGCACTTTTTGTTATCCACACTTTCAATTCTTTAATAATAAAATTACTCGCCGCTGAAATAGTTTCCGCTCATAAACTAACTTCTTATAACAACTTTTCTCAGAATTTATCTATTGAGACAGATGAGAACATTTTACTTGTGCTAGACCAAGACATTGAACGCGCAAACTTCTTTTCCAGTGCTGGGATCGATGGTTTCGTTGAAGAGGCTTTATTCTCATGGTATATTGATGTTTGTAAAAATGAAGATGAAAGAGAATATATACTGTCAGCTATAAAAGATATTTTAATTAAACTTTCATTTTATAGAACTGATAATTTAACACAAGCGCGCTCTAAAGATTTATTGAAATTATTTTATCAAAATCTTGTTCCAGAAACCTTACGCAAAACACTTGGCGAGTTTTATACACCTGATTGGCTTGTTTCTTTCACTCTAGATAGAGTAAAAAATATTGATTGGCTTAAAAACAGATCACTAGATCCAACATGCGGATCAGGTTCATTCCTTTTAGAAATAATCAAAAGAAAAATTAAAGCTGCTGAAAAAGCTGGATGGAATAGTTTGAAAACACTTAAACATATAACAGCATCTGTTTGGGGATTTGATTTAAATCCTTTAGCCGTTCAAACCGCTAGAGTTAATTTTTTAATTTCAATTGCTGATCTGTTAGAAAAAGTTCCTGGTACCAGAATAGAAATTCCAATATTACTAGCAGATGCAATATACTCTCCTGCCAGAGATCCTCATGATGACGAAGATGTTGTTAAATACAAAATCGGTTCTCAAATTGCAGATTTAGAAATCACAATTCCTTCTGAATTAGCTTTCGACAGAAAACGTTTAGACAATATATTCGAAATTCTCGGTAATTCAATTGAAAACGATTTAAGTTATCTACGTGTTGAAAAGCAATTTCTTTTAACCAAAACCCTGTCTTCTAAAGAAATTTCTTTATGGAAAGCCCCATTAGAAAACACTTATAACAAAGTGCTAAAACTTCATAAAAATAACTGGAATGGTATTTGGTTTAGAATTATCCGGAATTTCTTTTGGTCTTCTACCGCTGGGAAATTCGATTTAATAGCCGGCAATCCTCCGTGGGTTAGATGGTCAAAGTTACCTGAGCTTTATCGAGAAAGAGTTAAACCTACATGTTTAAATTATAATATATTTTCTAAAACCCCACATCATGGCGGTAATGAACTTGATATTTCAGGTATGATTACTTACACAGTTTCTGATAAATGGTTGAAGGAAGATGGCATCTTAGCATTTATTATAACTCAAACTCACTTTCAATCTCCTTCATCGGAAGGGTTCCGTGATTTTACAATCAATTCTTCTTACAATCTTAATCCCTTGCTCGTTGACGACATGAAAAATCTCAGACCATTTCCTGACGCAACTAATAAAACAGCAGTAACAATATTCAAGAAAGAGGCAAAAAAAATTACTACATATCCTGTTAAGTATAATGTATGGAATGTAAAGGAAACATATGGCCGAGCAATTCCAGTTAATTCGACCTTAACGGAAGCTTTAACACGTATGGAAAAAGTCGAATTAGAGGCAACTCCAGTTACTGCAAACAATTCACCTTGGGCAATTTTGCCAATAGGTAGGTTTAAACAATTAAAAAAATTAGTTGGTAAATGTGATTGGGTCCAAGGAAGAAAAGGAATTACTGCGGATTTGAATGGTATCTATTTTGTAGAAATAATTGACGAAAACAAAAGTAATAAGTTGGTAAAAATAAGAACGCGCCCAGAAGCAGGGAAAACAAACATTGGTCCGGCAAAGGAATTTTGGGTTGAACCAGATTTACTTTACCCACTAATCAAAGGCGCTTCTGACTTTACTAGATGTTACCTTAATAGGGGCCATTCCCTTTATGCGTTCGTTCCTAATAAAGGAATCGTTAAGAAATTATATGAAGATGCAGAAGATAACATTGTTACACTAAAACATTCTTCTGATTTTTTTAATTCCTATAAATCATTATTAAAAGAACGTTCAACTTTTAAAGGCAGGATGAAAAATGCTCCGTTTTACGCTATCTATAACGTTGGTGAATATACCTTTTCGCCATGGAAAGTTATTTGGGCGGAGCAAAAGGATTTCTGTGCAGCTGTAGTTTCGAAAGACAGTACTCCTATTATTGGTCAAAGACCTTTTATTCCAGACCATAAAGTTTTCTTCGCCGATTTTGAAAAGCCGGAACCTGCATATTTTTTATGCGGATTACTGAATTCAGATGTTGTCATTGAATACGTTAAAAGTCATAATATTTCCATTCAGATTGGAGATATTTTCAAGCACATGAAACTTCCAAAATATGATTCTAAAAAGGCTGCTCATAAATTATTAATTGATTTGGTTAAATTAAGTCATAAGGAAAAAAATGATGAGAAAAGAGAGAAAATAATTTCCAAAATTTCTGTTAACGCTGCAAAAATAATCGGAATTTAATTTCCCTATTAGTTGCAAAATAGATTCGCCAAACAATTCATCTATGCATAGACCTAACCGCATAAGTTTTAGTACATCGACGTGTGTGTAAGCCGACACACATTTTGCAAGCTTATTTGTCGCTTTAGATCAAGGCTAGGATCTTATGTTGGCGCCAAATAAGTTTGCAAAATTTCCTCCCACCTGTGGGTGCTATCAGAACGGGCCGCCTTGAGGGCCGCTGAAGCCAAGCCTCAAATCGTTATAAGCAAACAGCCGAACTGACATACGAATGAAAAAACATTTTCTTGGACTAATAGTTATTTCATTCCTACTTTTTGCCTGTTCTACGAAAGACACGAAACCAATAGACAATCACAACGACTTTGCAGTATTAGACAGTCTTATCAGACAGTTGGAAGGCAAATGGGAACTCAAAAATGAAAAAATGGGTTGACTTTTATTCTGACGGTTCGATATTTTGGGAGGCCACCTACGACAACGGTGTGGAAAGAAAATAACCACCGCTGACAGAACCTGCCAGCTATGCGGAGATCTTGCAACTTGAAATGATTTTCAAAGATGCGCTCCGCGCCACATTTTTTGCATTTGCGCATTTCCTTTTGTACTTTTAATCAAGTTTATCGGTAAAGACAGGTATGTGCATTCTATCCGCAAAGATGCCTAGCCGGAGAACGTTGGCTGTAAGTGATAGACAACAATCGATTCCACTAATGAAATTATTTACTTTTTTATTTTGTTTGACTTTTTCCTTCATTTACGGACAGACAAACTATGTAATTTTCCCAGGCACATGCATGCGGGACATGATATACCAAATGTCTGACAGCAGCGTTTTTGTTGACCGCTATTTTAAACCCACAATAACGAATGAACTGGCATACTGCATGAGAATAAGATTCAATTCCTGGGACGACCGCGACACCGCATATTTTCGGGAAGACAAAAAGAATTATTATGCTTGTACAGACCTAAACAGAACTTATGATTATATAGAAATACCTAAACGACCGAAGGCACGACAAATTTGGTATAATATAGATAGCAGCTGGACTTATACTATACTAAGTATCGACACTAATTTGGTTACGCCTGCTAAAACTTACGAACATGTTGTTGCAATACAAGCTCTTCAACCTGAGGAAAGAAACAACCTACATACCAATTATATTAACTACTACGCTGGAGGGATTGGTTTTGTTGGCAGTGTCGTTGACAAAAAATTGTTTTGTTATCTGACCGAAATCCAAGAGAAGTAAACACCGGCAACTAACACAGGTCTGGCGCCAGACTGGAATAGCAGACGACTAACTGCAAAATTAGTTATAAATAAGAACCTTAATCATGACCGACAATATCTCAATAGACATACGAAGAATTGTCCGCAATTCAATACTCAGGACATTTCTGTTGACTGTAGTTTTATCGACAATCGGGCTTTTTGTGTTTTTTGGCGAAGAATCAAAAAGTTTTGAAGGTAGTCAGGGCGTGACTCTTTTTTCCGTGCTTAATTTTATTCTGGCTGTCATTCTTTCCATTGTTTCTTTGTTCGCTTTATCCATATCTAAAGAGAATATATATACTGACAAATTTTTGATTTTAGTGTTATACTTTGTTCCTATTATATTTTCATTTATAATTTCCTTGCTTGTTATTAAATCAGCAGACAGAATATCGTTTGTTCCAATATTTACAACGATCCCTTATTTAATTTTCTGGACACTATTTTATAGAAAACTACATAGACGTATTAAGAATTTGGATAACAAGCTACACAGCAGCTAACTGCACCTAAGCAAGGTGCGGAGTTTCTGCCGGCTGCAAATGCTATGTAATAAGGGCAAAGAGTGAAGCCATGCGTAATTATAATAATATATGGGACTATTCGACAAATTATTTAAGCTGACGAACAAAGGAACTGAGTTAACCACAGGCGGGGACAGGAATCCTGAACACGCGGTAATTATAACATTCAACTATGGACTTGACGACTTATCACATTTGCATAACCTCGAGGACAAACTTGACTCTGTGCTTGCAGACCTTAATGTTGGCGACTGTGACGGTCATGAAATCGCAACTGACCTAAGTGATGGTTTTCTTTATTTGTATGGGCCAAATGCAGAATCGTTATTCAAAGCGATTAAACCGACACTGGAATCAACAAACTTCTTGGTTGGTGCCATAGCTAAATTAAGGTTTGGACCTCCTGAAGAAGGTGTTAAAGAAATTGACATTATAATAGGAGATCATTAACTTGCCGGCAAAGACAGAAATTTTAATACAATTCAGGATCTTGGGTTTTCATTCAAAACGGAGAGAATATATATATAGCATATGGTGGGACTGATTATTAGCAGAAAGGCTTCGAAGAATTTAGTATTCATTTTGACATTTTTCTTCTCCTTAATCACAATGAGGTCGCGGGGACAACACTCTTTAGAAGGATGTAAAAAATGCGGATGTAGAAAATGGCATCAAACCATTTCGGTAGATAGCTTAACAAAAGAGAAAATAATTATTCTTTCCAGGGAGAAAGGGAGCGGTTGTACACATGATTCAAATTGTAAAACGACAACGATTGATGCCCGGTGCGATTATCATTACATCACTTCTCAATATTTCCAAAACGGACAACTACATAGAAAATATATTTCAAAAGGCTGGTCAAGTGGATGGGGTGGAAGAAGTAAGACAACAGAAATTCTTTATGACAGCTCAGGAAAACAAATTAGAAAAACAATAAAAAGAAACGAATAAAGAACATGCTTTTTGTTGTTCCGGCTTCGGAATTAAAAATATAGTAAGTAACCCAACGAGCGCCAGGCCGGGAACGTCATAAGTAAGGCAGGCATATTTATGAAAAACACGATTTATCTCTCAATTATTTTGCTTTTCGAATTGTTTACCGCATCCTGTAAGCAAACATTCTCACAAAAGGCAGACAACTATCCCAAAGACAGCTTGATCTCCGGCTCCCGGGGAGAGCCCCGGAATTCATCTGTACTTTATTATCCTTATGTTATAAAGAGGAACGATACGGTAAAACAAATTAGTTTCGACACCATGATTAATGAATGGCATTCCTATTCACTGTTTAAATTTAAAGAACCGGTGCTCTCTAACTATTACCTGGGATATGATATGTACCGGTTCTTATGGCTTCGCTCGTTTCACAGGCCCATTATCATTACGCTTAGCAAAAAAGAAAATGTTGTGACGTTAACAACAAAGGCGTTCAATGAATATGCTCACTATTTTGAGTTAAAACGGTGTACGAACTGCGACACTATGGGGTTAAAAGATCCAAAAATGATTTTAAATGAAACGAAGGAGCTTTCACTGGCCGAATGGGAAAATTTTGAACGCCTTTTAACGAAATGCAACTTTTGGAGTATGCAGCCCTATAAAGAGGACAGAGGGTATGACGGAGCGGAATGGGACATTGAAGCGCATTTGCAGGATAAATATTGGTTCGTAACCCGCTGGTCGCCACGTGACAACTTTGCTGATTGCGGAAAATATTTAATTAAGCTCAGCGGGTTGAAAGAGGAGATATATTAACGAAATCCCACTCCCAAATATTAATTTTAAAAAGAAACCCAAACGGGCGCCAGGCCGGGAAACGTTATAGGCAAGCCACCTTAGACAAATGAACTTTACGAACAATTTTAATCTCGGCAAGGGAATATTTCTTGAGGATACAAACCAGTGATGTTTGCCTTTAAATATCGAACAGGCGGGTATAACTTAAAAATGACAGAAACTCAAAAGCATATAATTTCTAATGACGGAACAAAAATAGGTTATCGGAAAATCGGAAAAGGCGAGGGGCTAATAATTGTTCATGGAACAGGAAGAAATTCGCAGAGCTATCAGAAGTTAGCTCTCGCACTTGCCGACAACTTCACTGTTTATACTTATGACCGACGTGGCAGAGGACTTAGTGGTTCTTTGACAAAAGACCACAGTATAACAAAAGAAGTTGAAGACCTTGTTGACTTGTCAGCAACAACCAAGGCAAAATACATTTTCGGACATAGTTTTGGTGGCGTTATTTCTCTCCACGCTGCAACACGTTGCGAAATAAATAAACTTGCTCTTTATGAACCGCCAATTTCAATTGATAATTCTATCCCTGACTATTGGCTTCCTGAATTTGAAGCTGCCCTTTCTAAAAATGAAAAAGTACGGGCAATGACGATTTTTTTAAAAGCATTGCCACCACCAGATATCAGTAGTTTTCCAAAATGGGCGTTAACGCCTTTAGTATATGCAGTAAAGTTTATGGAAAGGAACAAAAAAGAAGAAAGCAAAATGCTAAACCTGCTTTATACAATTCCACCAGACATGAGAATTGTTAAACAGCTTGAACCGATAGTTGGCAAATATAAGGACATGGCAGTTCCGACTTTATTAATGAGTGGTAATAAAAGTCAACTTTTTTTTCAACAATCCGTTAAATTGTTAGGACAATTATTGCCAACTTCACAGACGAAAATATTTGAAGATTTTGATCACTATTCTCCTGAGGGAAAAGTGCAGGAAATTTCTAAAACATTGACACAGTTTTATAATGGTAATTAAAATGCCGGTCAATAACAGCGCGATGCGGGTACCTTGCTCCGCGAAACAAATTTGAGTACAGCGGTAACTTTATGGCGACACGACACACTATTCTGACGACAATGAAATTGACATACTTTTTATTTTTAAACATTTTAATTCTATTGACATCGTGCAATGGACAGACCCCTCCTCAGAAAGAAAACACCGGACAGTTGGCTGGACCCTTTACTAAAGGCGACACTGTGAAAGAACTTGGTAGCAGTATAATGGTTGTGTATCAAGACAAAAAGAATGTTTATTGGTTTGGAAGCTGGGAGACAGGGGTGTACAGATATGATGAAAAGACATTGATTAATTATACAACAAAACACGGTTTGCCAAACAATAGAGTTGATGAAATTAAAGAAGATAATTCCGGCAACATTTACTTCAATGGATGCTATCCGAATTCGACAATATCTAAATTTGACGGACAAACATTTACAACATTATCAGCAACGCCAGGTAATGACTGGAAACTTCAACCCAGTGATTTGTGGTTTAAGCATTCTTACCAAACTGAAAAAGTATATCGGTATGACGGCAGTACTTTATATGAGTTGCAGTTTCCTAAGCCTCCTAAACTTTCCAATCCATTCGAGATCTACAGCATCTATCGGGACAGGAAGGGGAATGTTTGGTTTGGCACTAATCCATCAGGTGTATGTCGCTACAATGGAAAATCATTTGAATGGATTACAGAAGATGATGTGACCGAACTTGGTAACGGTGGAGCAAACGGAGTTCGTTCCATTGCCGAAGATGGAAATGGAGACTTTTGGTTCAATACCAAATATCGTTATAGTGTTTACGACAACACAACATTAAATAGCGATACATTTTACAGGCGGCAAGAAAGCATAGGCAGTTTAGACGGGAAGAAGGACGGTGGTATAAACGAATATTTATCAATTGTAAAGGATAGCAATAATAATTTGTGGATTGCAACATATCGCAATGGCGTTTGGAAATATGACGGAACAAAAGTTACGCATTACCCGGTTCAGCAAAACTCTAAAGACATTACCATTTATAGCATTTGCAAAGACAATAACGGTCAATTATGGCTTGGGACAAATGAAAACGGAGCATATAAATTTAATGGGACAACATTCGAAAAATTCAAGCTGTGACTTGAGGCCAATTTCAATCACAGCGTTGCGCGTGGACGATTCAAACGACATTCAGTTTGATATTCGTTTTACAAGTCCATCGTGTTCGTGCTCGCTCGAATTTTATGGTGACGAGGATACTTTTAAAGATTTTGCTTCAGCACTGAAAAATTTTCCGAGAAGCTTAAAAGACAAGGTTACTTTTCAAATTGGGGAAGACAACAGGAATTACGCTTATTATTTATCTGTAAACGTTTTGTGTTCCGACCCAACCGGTAAAACAGCAATTAAAGTGCTTGCGGACAATTTTGGTGATACAACGACAGGTTATCGCTGTGAATTTGCTATTATGACAAGTCCTGCTCAAATTAATGAACTTGGATACAACCTTTTCTTATGGAAGCCTGAGAAAGATGGAGATGTGTTTGTTTGGCCGGAAGAATAGTACAACAGCCTAATAGCACCTACACGAACTTGGTAAGGCTTATACTGATTAAGTCAATGTTAAAGCGCCAATCCTGAACTGATGAGAACGATCTTAATTATATTAGCAATTTCATTGTTTTTATATTCTTGTGGTGAGGATGGCTAATTCAGAATTGCAGTCATTTCCGGAATATGGTATCTCAATGGTATGTCCGTGTGTTTTAAAAAGGGATTCTTTGGCTGAAATAAGATTAAAGAAAAACGGACTTGAGAATACAATAGAATATAGCTGCACAGATATAGCTAACTCGGATAAATACCGCTTGCAATTCCTGCTGAGCAAAAGCCATTTATATTCCAGCGACCAGATTTTGTATGTCATTGATAGTACTCTCAAATATAGGGCAGTAGAACATGAGCGCGTTTCTATACTTGGAAGAAAAGGTATTGTGATCAATTACAGAAAAATCAAAGAGCTGGAGCTCTTTGATTATGAACTGAATTATTATCTGATAATAGAGGCGAAAGACTCGATCGATGTAAAGTTTGACGGATATATTAACTCGATCCTATTGAATTAAGAGGGTTCGCTGGGTTATCCTAAGCAATGAAGTCGATTCTTATGATTCTTTACAAAAGTCCTGCAAATTCAGAACGAATATGAGTATTATGGAAAATAATCAGAAAAAATATTTATACATTAGTTCGACACGGGGACGCAATATAAAAACATAAAGGCGAATACCTCGGAGACTAGTTAACAAAAAGGATTAATCACGATGACTACGAAGGAAAAATACGATGATTTACTTAACGAAGCCAAGACATTATATGCTTCGGGACACGACGATAAATACATAGAATTTCAGTTAGCCGAAAAAGGCGTCGACGACAACACTATTGACAACATTATTAAAGATCTTGCCATCCTCAGAAGATCCGAAGGAAAACGCAGAGGCTGGAAGCTTGTTATCTATGGGCTTTCATTTCTTGCCATTGCGTTCTTGTTTACTCTTCTTTCTTATGAATCGGAGTCTCCTGTCAGATTCGTTTTGTGGGGACTTGCAATCAGCGGTGTTATGACATTGATAAAAGGACTTGCCAGTCTCATCGGTTTGTAAGGCGCCAATCTGCGTACCAGTACGCATATAAAAATACCATGCAGCGGGGATTGTGTTTTTTCACAGGGATGCGAACTTTACTTCGGATAAACACAAATACATCTGACACTCATTATTCACTAAAACCCGATTGACGTATGAAAAAACAACTACAAACACTGTTATTAACTGCTGTACTCGCCATCACCTGCGGCAGCAACACTGCCACAGCTCAGCTGATCTCTGCGGGCGGAAGCCATTCAATCTTCCTCTGCGGAAGCAAGCAGCCAATGGCAACAGGCGCCAATACATACGGTGAGCTTGGCGATGGCACCACCACGCAAAGGCTTGCCCCCGTTCCGCTCACCGCACTCAGCGGAATTATTGCCGTTTCAGCTGGTCTGTCGCATTCACTTTTCCTAAAAGACGACGGAACCGTTTGGGCCTGCGGAAAAAATACATTCGGCGAGCTTGGGAACGGAACTACGAGCAGCTTCAGCGCAAACCCGGTAGTAGCGCAGGTTAACTCGATCACGGGAGTGATCGCGGTTTCTGCCGGGGAACAGCATTCTCTCTTCCTGAAAAGCGATGGCACTGTATGGGCCTGCGGCAGCAATGCACAGGGCCAGTTAGGCGATGGTACTTACACCGCAAGGCAGGTTCCTGTGCAGGTAAGCGGCGTGTCGGGCATCATTGCGATCTCTGCCGGCCACATGCATTCTCTTTTTCTGAAGAACGACGGAACGGTATGGGCCTGCGGAAATAATGGCAACGGCCAGCTGGGGGAAGGAATGACATCCTCCGATAAAAACACACCCGTACAGGTCGACAATGTATCCGGGATCATCGCAATTTCAGGAGGAAACTACCATTCCCTTTTCCTGAAAAATGACGGTACGGTATGGGGATGCGGCAGCAACTTCGGCGGACAGCTTGCCGACGGGACCAGCTCCCAGCGGAATTCGCCGGTGCAGGCAACCGCGCTTTCGGGTTCGTTTACCGGTATTTCCGCGGGGAATTCCATGTCTGCATTCATAAAAAATGATGGAACCGTGTGGGTCGGAAGCACCAGTCCGACGCAAATAGCAACCTTAACCGGGATCACAGCGGTTTCCGTTGGCGGCGGCGGAGCAAACACACATGCGCTTTTTCTTAAGAACGACGGCTCTGTATCCGCCAATGGCATAAATTACACAGGCCAGCTTGGCGACGGCACCACTACTAACGCAATAACTCCTGTAGCGCCCTCCGGATTATGCAGCGTGGCATCGGTAAATGATAGAAATGAGATTGAGGAGAGCGTTTTTGTGTATCCGAACCCTTCACGTGAGATCATGCTCGTTGAGCTTACGGAATACAAGGACGTATCGATGCAATTGTTTGATATTACCGGGCAATTGATCTGGCAGGCAGCTTTGCTGGATGTGAAAACGCCTGTAAACATTGGCAGCCTCGCAAACGGAATGTATTTCCTGAAACTTGCCGGGCCCGCCGGCAGCACGGTGAAAAAAATTGTGAAAGAGTAAACCGGATCTCTTTTCGTATAAATTCATTGCCTGTACCCGAATTTCCTTAAATTTGTAATCCAATTAAAACAAGGCAAATGAGAACAATTGAATTCCGTGAAGCGCTTCGCGAAGCAATGAGCGAGGAAATGCGCAGAGATGAGAAAATATTTTTGATGGGCGAGGAAGTTGCCGAATACAACGGCGCATACAAGGTTAGCAAGGGAATGCTTGCTGAGTTCGGTGCAAAGCGTATTATCGACACTCCTATTGCAGAGCTTGGCTTTGCAGGGATCGCGGTAGGTGCTGCCGCTAACGGACTGCGCCCCATCGTTGAATTTATGACCTTTAATTTTTCACTTGTGGCGATCGACCAGATCATCAACTCGGCTGCAAAAATGAAGAGCATGAGCGGCGGACAGTATTCCTGCCCGATGGTATTCCGCGGGCCTACAGCTTCTGCAGGGATGCTCAGCTCACAGCACTCACAGGCTTTTGAGAACTGGTATGCAAACTGCCCGGGACTGAAGGTTGTAGTTCCCTCCAATCCATACGATGCCAAAGGATTGTTAAAATCCGCGATCCGCGATAACGATCCCGTGATCTTCATGGAAAGCGAGCAGATGTACGGTGATAAGGGCGAAGTGCCTGAAGGCGAATACCTCATCCCGATCGGTGTTGCCGATGTGAAGAAAGAAGGAAAGGACGTTACCATCGTTTCTTTCGGAAAGATCCTGAAGCAGGCAATGGCAGCGGCAGAAGAGCTCGAAAAGGAAGGGATCAGCGCCGAAGTGATTGACCTCAGAAGCGTTCGCCCGATCGATTACAAAGCGATTGTAAACTCCGTTAAAAAAACCAACAGACTGGTGATCGTTGAAGAAGCGTGGCCATTGGCTTCCATTTCTTCCGAGATCACGTTCAAGGTGCAGAAGGATGCATTTGATTACCTCGATGCGCCTATCCTGCGTGTAACCTCTGCCGATGTTCCTTTACCTTATGCTCCAACGCTCATCGAGGCTTCCCTGCCAAATGCAGCGCGCGTGGTAAAAGCTGTGAAGGAAGTAATGTATGTGAAGAAATAGGAAGTATTTAAGTAATAAAAAAAGAAGAGCGCCCTTTGCATTTGCAGAGGGCGCTCTTCTTTTTACACATCGCGGCGACTATTTTACAATCGTCACCGTTCCGATGTATTTATGGTTCTTGTCGTGGTTGTCAGTAAGCTTCACCACATACACATACACGTCTTCCTGTGCAACTTCCGCCCCGTGGTTGGCTTTTCCATCCCAATGCTTGTTGATGTCGTCGGCGGAGAAAATCATATTACCCCAACGGTCATAAATGTACATTTCGTATTTTTTGATGTACTCGCCCTTGCCGTAGAACTCATCATTGATGCCATCATCATTCGGTGAGAAGGCATTCGGGATGAAGAACGTAAACTCAGGATCGATGATGATGCAGATCGGTGTGGAAGCGCTGCATCCTGCGTTGCTGGTCACCACCAGGTCGCCGCAGTAGCTGCCCACCTCCGAGAATAAATGCGTCGGGTTCTGCAGGCTGCTGCTGTCGCCTGCAGGAGTAGCGAGGTTATCGC